>Ga0209094_1000148_pt1 | contig 59167 bp, 51 predicted proteins | sample COGITO_mtgs_1004_2_FD_184790 | JGI IMG/M metagenome (GOLD analysis project Ga0209094, IMG submission 184790) | Pelagic marine microbial communities from North Sea - COGITO_mtgs_100430 (SPAdes) (version 2) | ecosystem: Environmental > Aquatic > Marine > Epipelagic ... | reverse complement strand
TGTTTTGGTCTTGTGTAAGCCCCTCAAAAAAACAAAATAGCACACTCATTTTTTAATAATACATCCTGTAAATCGGCTTAAAAAGGAAGGTTTTTTACTTTTTTAGAGGGCTTGTGCAACGGTTACCGGTGTTGTGCGCCGTTATTCCTTCATCTCATGTGATATAAATAAATCGCAAAATTCAAAATACTTTTCATATCCGACTCGTTAATCTTATGGTAAATATCTAAATAATCCGTAGTCATTTTCTCGAATTTGAAATCCGCTAAATCTGCAAAATTAGACTTTGATTTACTAAAATATTTTGATTTTGTCTGTAACCCTATTTCTTGGTACAAACCTTTCAATCTTAATGAAAGATAAATAACCCTCTATTTAAAAAATTCAATCCCTCTCAACCTCTATTCCATTGACTATTTTCATGATTTTCCAGGCAATCACAGTAACGTTAACTAGCGAATTATCTGCGAATGGTTCGAAATATTCGCATCGATTCTGAAATTCGTCAAAATAAATTCCAGGCTGTACGTCGTCACCAAAGCAGTGGTTGAGGAAAACATCAATCTTATCAGTTTCAAGAGTAAATTGATGCTCAAACCCAATAGTTGGCTCCCAGTTATTTCTTAGCACCATGCAGGGAGGCATCAACAAATCGCCTTTGTTGATCTCAAACTTCTCATTCTTGTGATTCAATACAATATTATATATGTATATCAAGAAACATGGAGTGCTGCCATATTTCATGTCATCCTTGGCTACCATCCCTGGTATGTGCCCAACACCATCAATGTTAATGAAAAATATATCTCCTTTTTTGGGTTTTAATCTTCGTTTTCCGCCATTCATTTTAGAATGTAATTCACTTAGTTTCATAGATGTTAAAATTATTATTTATAAGTTATTCCATAAATTTTTTTGTTGAGTGATACAAGCAGCATATCAAAATAGTTTGAATCATAAAATTCATCCCAAGGATACAAACCAAAACAAGCTGGACTACCTACTAAATATAGCAATAATCTTACGTTAGTTAATATGAATTTTTTAACCAAGTTTTTGTTCTTCTATTATATTCTTAAAACATTGAATTAGTTCGATTAGGTTTAATGGTCCACAAGCACCTTCGAATATTTTATTTTCAATCTTACAATGAATCCAGTCATCTTTATTATCTATGTTACCTCTTTCAAAAATTTTTATTTTAATATTTTTGTACTGAGTATCTTCTAAATTTATTTTAATAAGCCAACCTAGGTTATATAAAGACTCTCGAATATGTGTAATGAGTTGTTTTGTTTATTTTTCATTAGTTTTTTTCTCAAGAGATTTTTTTGGATTTGACGTATCGTAATCTATGTGAGCAATAATATCAGCATGCTTCTTCGATGAAAAATTAGCTATTGAATCCTGAAGATGCATATGATCAAAGTCATTGACCTCCATCTCATAAGCAGCATTAATCAGAAATACGGCGATTTCTCTTAATGTTTGAGGGCTTGCAATAATTACAATTTCTTCTAGTGGCTGTTGCTTTTTACTATTCACAGCAGTACCAAGTATTTTAAATGGGTCGATTTTTTTCATAATCTGAATATTAATTTTAACATAAATTACAATTCTTTAACTTTATAAACTCCTACACCTCGGAGGTTTAATTCATTTAAGTTTCCATTGTATTGAGGTTTTTTATCAGACTTAGTAAATACAAATTCAAAGGTGGGGGTTTCTTTAACCAGCCCTCCATAAATAGATACTTCGTACCAGCCTTTAGGAAGGTTTGCATTACAAAGCTTTGGATGGTCTGAGTCCCACTTAAGTAAAAGAGAAATACTCGAAAAAATTAATTCTCCAGTAGAAAAAAATATCCATCCTTGTGAGGAGAAAGCTCTCTTGGTGTCTTCTATATAACTTGCTTCTGCTTTATCATGAATAATTATATCATAATAATCAGCTTCAACTTCCAAAATAGGAATGATAATACCCTCTTCAGTTACTTTATCCCCTAAGTCTGAATTGGAGTAAATTTCTAGAAGGTTTTTACCTTCTATACCAAAATCATGAAAAGTTGACAGTTTTTTAGGACTCATCAGAAAGAAACCAAAATGCTCTGGGAAAACATCTTTGAATTGTATTGTTTTGAACATGCTTGTTTATAGGTTTTAGAAATTATTCGTTTTTCTATCAGACTCATCTAAATAAATAGTATTAAAGTTTAACATATATCGAGCTCTTTTAAGTTCATAAAATTTTCTTTGAGCAATTTTTGCATCTCACATCAGTCATTTTACGGAAAAATTACCAATCAGCCGGGGTAGTATGGGTCAACCTCTCCTGTACGCATTCTTTCGACCACACTTTCCGGGGAGAAAATAAGGCCATACTCAGTCTTTCGATATTGATCTGTAAGATTTCCTATGCGATAAATTTTACCACTTACTCCCCATACTCTCCAAAAGTTAGATTGCTCTACTCCATGTCCGTAGTCATCTGTGTGTTTAAAAATTAAATTATCTAACCGCCCTAATTCATCACTTCTTCCTATTTTTACCCAATCCAGCCATTTTACCCCTGCGCTAACTGTTGTATGTGTATAGAAATCCATTCTATCTGAAGTGATTAAATCAATTGATGGTTTTTCGTCGAAACGATATTTTGTTTCAAAAACACAAATAACATCACTATTTAATTGATGGCTATCTATGGCAACCAATTGAATATATTTTTTATAACCCTCTTCGATTACTACTTCAAAAATATCACCGACTTTTGTAACAGTTCTTTTGTTCATGATTTGAATGTTAATTTTGACAAAAATATTTTAATTTATCTTTAAGCCAGCGAACTCCATCTCCTTTGGGATTTCTGCTTATAAGTTTCTTAAGACCATCAGCTCTGGAGCTGATAGCTAAGCATTCTAGTGCTACGGCGATGGATTCTTGCGCACCACGTTCTTCTGGAACACTAATTTCAGAATCTGAAAGAGTCTGATCATAAAGATTTAATAATAGCTCCCAAAGTTCATCGTTGCTTGAAAGCTCAGCAACTGCCAATGACCTCGCCAATCCAGCTAGTATTTTAGGGTGATGCTTAGCCTTCAAATGATTTATTAAAATAGGCACTGCGCCTAAATAGTAATTATCAGAATTAACAAAATCCCAAACCGATCGAACTGGATAGCCCGATTTACTTAATTCGGCAACTAATTTACGCTCATCTTCAGTATAAATTTTTTCTAAATTAGCAAATTTCTCATCTTGCCTTTTTTTCTTATCTAGATACTCTTTATTGTTTGCTAATTCAGCCATTAGCTCAGCAGCTGTCTTGCTCATGTTATTTTACTTAAACTAATTTGAAATTCCAAAACTTTTCAAATAACTTGGGGCATATAGACTTCATGGTTTCAGGTTTTTCTTCTTCCCAATTAAATTCAAATTGAGGATAATTTCCTTCATTTGTTTTAAAGTCATCTGATATATAATCATATAATTCTTTTCCTGTTTTGTTTTCAAATGCAGTTAATGCAACATACCAAAAACTTTCAAAATCATATTCATATTCATCTTCATCTGCTATTTCACTGATTAGTGAATCAGAATTATTTTTAGCATTATAATAAGTATCTTTTCCTCTTGAAATAACCCAATTTCTAAAATATTCAAACCCATCATCGGAACAACCTCCGTTCATCAAATATCCTGCGCACCACATTTCTGAGTTATAAGTGTCATATAACAATTTATCAGTCCTGAGTCTAAAACCAATTATTTCTTCTGGACTTAACTTTTGAATTTCTTTAACTAAAAAAATTTCTTGACTATCTTTATTATTTGTATTTTTTAAAGACAAATCAATGATATCCCAAAATACATTCTCATCTAACATTTTACTTGTTTTTTCAAGCATATATTTTTTTTCAAAAAACTTATTAAAAATATTTATCATAGTAATTAAGGTTAAAAATTAAAAATTTATAAAATTATTCATTTCGAAGCGGTAGCGGAGAAATCTATTATCCCTCCTTCTTTTGTTTTAGAAAAAATCAAATCTATTTCCCCTTTAGAAAGTCTATCATTGTTTTATCTCTTAGGAAAATATTTTTTGAATTGGGTATAACGTTTAGTATAAGGCATGTAGGGCAGTAGAAAGTGATAAACTTTCAAGTTTGCACTGAGCCAAAGCGTTGTATTTTGTTTTTAATTTATTCATTTTAAAAGCCAAATCAACGATTTGGTGGTGTTGGTAAATAGCAATGAACTCTCGTAAACCACCGAACGCCCTATTTGCTATATACAGTGTTACCCAACGTTTTTAATGTCTTCTTCTATCAATTCCATTACTTTCATAAACTTCCATTTATAGCCATCATCGATTCCATAAGAACTGAATTTTTTAACAGCCCAATCAAACACTGTTATTCCTTGTCCTGTTTCAGGGTTGACAACAATTGAATGAAAATATGGATATGAATAAAGCCATTTAAATTTTCCAGTTTGGACGAATAAGTCACCAAGAGCCAAACCGAATTCACAAACAGTAACTAAGTACCCGTTTCCGAAATCTTTAGGGTCACTCATTTTGATGAGCTCTTTTACTTCTTTTTTATCAAATGCTTTGTCAACTGAATCTATTACGTCCAAATCCAGTTCTTTGAATTCTTTGAAATTTTGAAAGTCTCTTTGATAGGATTCTCTCATGGTATTAAAAATATCTTTTGTCTCCTTTAAGCCTTCTTTGGTTAGATATTGGATTTTGTCAATGTCCAAGGTTTTGTCTTCATACCCTGATATTACACACATATCCGGACGAGTCATTTTTGGTCTCTCGTTTTCTGGATACCAAGGACTGAGAAACTTCTCAAATAATTTATCGCAATGTGGAAGTTTATTCCAAATCATAGTTTTTTTTAATGATGGGTAACTAGTTATATGTCAACAAAAGGGTGTGTTAACGGTTATATATTACGGGATAACACAACTTTTTGTTTGTTATTATTTATTTTATTTAATTTTTGTAATGCCACATCCAAAGGATTTTGTATTTCCATTAAATCTTTTCTTTGTACATGGGTATAAATCATAGTAGTTTCGGGTTTTGAATGACCCAATAAAGATTGTATGTATCTTAAATCTACTCCATTTTCTAACAAATGTGTAGCATAACTATGCCTTAATGTATGTGGTGTTACAGGCTTTTTTATACCTGCCTTTTTACAGCTTTTTCTTAAAAAACTTCGAATACTTTCAGCACTATACTTACCTCCATTTTGTCCTTCAACAAAATAGATTGTTGGTTTATAAGAAGAATAATAGTTAGATAACAACGGGAGAAAACTATCTGCTAGACTTACAAACCTGTCTTTTCTGCCTTTTCCTTCTTTTACAATAAGTTGCTTTCTTTCAATATGAAAATCAACTAATTTTAAATTGATAAGCTCTCCTATTCGCAATCCACAAGAATATATTAAAGTTAAAATAGCCCTATGCTTTATGTTTTGTGTGTATTGTATAATTCTTATCACCTCTTCTTGAGACAATATATTAGGAAGTATTCTAGATTTTTTTGGTCGCTCTAAAGACAAATCATTAATCTTTGTTTGCGGACAAAAAGTAGTAAATATCTTTAAGGCACTTATAAATTGTCTTTGCGAACTAACAGAATACTTTCGTTCTATAAAAACGGTTTCTATAAATAGTTCTACATCTCTGTTTGTAAGTTCTTCTATGGGTGTCTTTGTATGAAAATTTATAAAGTCTGCTATAAAAAAAGTATAGGTTTGTATGGTGCTTTTGCTGTACCGTTTACCTTTCAAGAATAAATAAAAAGCATTTAACAATTTTCTTTGTGATTCTGTTAAGTTTCTTTTGAAGTGTGTTTTTTTGATAACTTTTGAGGTATCTACCTTAGTAACACCTTTAAATAATTCTAAAATAAGTGATAAATTCTCTTCGGAATTTTTAAGGTACCAAGCATTCATGGTTTTACTCCAATGAGTGCCTCTTATAGATTTAATAAGCCCTATTAACGTGTTGTCAAAAGAAAACTTCAGTAAAAGCTGACTTTCTTTTTTGTGCGTTTTTTGTTCAAGATAAATAGTAGGATATTGTATCAGATTCATGGCGTTTGCAAACTACAAAAAAAAAATGAAACAAAAAAGCCACCCGTGAAAACTGGTGGCTTTTGTCATTGAATAGTTTAACGTTTATTCGTAAATCGGAAGTTACAAATCGAACTTAATCCCTTGTGCCAAAGGCAATTCATCCGAATAATTAATGGTATTTGTTTGACGTCGCATATACACTTTCCATGCATCAGAACCAGACTCACGTCCGCCTCCTGTTTCTTTTTCACCACCAAAAGCACCGCCAATTTCTGCTCCAGAAGTTCCAATATTTACATTGGCAATTCCACAGTCAGAACCTGCATAAGACAAGAACTTTTCAGCCTCTTTAAGCTCGTTGGTCATAATCGCAGAAGACAAGCCTTGCGCAACACCGTTTTGTTTTTGGATGGCATTTTCTACCGCCCCAGAATATTTCATTAAATATAAGATAGGCGCAAACGTTTCATGCTGTACAATCTCAAAATGGTTTTCAGCTTCAATAATCGCTGGCTTCACATAACAGCCACTTTCATAACCTTCACCTTCTAAAACACCACCATCAACCAATACAGTACCGCCTTCAGCTTTTGCTTTTTCAATAGCCGCTAAATATGTATTTACAGAATCATGATCGATCAAGGGCCCAATATGGTTTTTTTCATCCAAAGGATTTCCAATGGTTAACTGCCCATAAGCACCCACAATCGCATCCCTTACTTTATCATATACAGACTCGTGAATAATGAGTCGTCGTGTAGAAGTACAACGTTGTCCGCAAGTTCCTACCGCACCAAAAATAGCACCAGGCACCACCACTTTTAAATCGGCGGTTGGCGTGATAATAATCGCATTATTTCCTCCTAATTCCAACAACGATTTTCCAAAGCGTTGAGCAACCGTGGCACCAACAATTCTTCCCATTCTTGTAGAACCGGTCGCAGACACTAAAGGCACTCTCGTGTCCGTCGTCATCATTTCACCCACTTTGTAATCGCCATTGATGATTGAAGAAATTCCTTCAGGCAAGTTATTTTCTTTTAAAATTTCAGCAATAATATTCTGACAGGCAATAGAGCATAAAGGCGCTTTTTCAGAACCTTTCCACACACATACATCGCCACAGATCCAAGCCAAAGCCGTATTCCAAGCCCAAACAGCCACTGGAAAATTAAACGCAGAGATAATACCCACCACACCAATCGGATGCCATTGCTCTCGCATCACGTGGCCAGGACGCTCAGAAGGAATCGTCTGTCCGTTTAACTGTCGAGACAATCCAACCGCAAAATCACAGATATCAATCATTTCTTGAACCTCTCCATAGCCTTCCTGAAGGGATTTCCCCATTTCATAAGACACCAATTTCCCAAGGGGTTCTTTTAAATCTCTTAGCTTGTTTCCAAACTGACGCACAATTTCGCCACGTTGAGGTGCAGGCATGGTTCGCCACTCTGGGTATGCAGCCGTTGCCGCTGCCATCACTGCTTCATAATCTTCTTGAGAAGTGCAAACCACACTTCCAATTCTTTTACCATCTACAGGAGAAAAACTGTCGATACTAGGCCCGTTAGAAAAACTATTTGCGCCCGTGGACGTTCCTAAATTTATGTCTTTTACACCAAGAGCATCCAGTGCTTCTTGGATTTTAAAATCAGTTGAGTTTGTGTTCATTTGTGTCGTTTTTAAAGTCGTTTCAAGTTGCGAATATAATAATTTTACCCCCACTTTTATGCTAATTATTCAATCATTTCCAATTGCAAAAGGGGGCGTTACTGAGATTGGAATTATAATATTTTAGGTCACCCGTCACTTCTTCCCCGAGCCAATCGGGTTTGGAGAATTTTTCATCCTCTGAGCCAAGCTCCACTTCAGCCATTACCAAGCCTTTGTTGTCTCCCAAAAACTCATCGACTTCAAACAGTTGATTTCCTACCGCGACCTCGTAACGGATTTTGCTAATAATGGTTTTTTCACAAAGTTTAAGAAGTGCTTCCGCCTCTGTTTTAGAAATTTCTTTTTCCCACTCAAACCGACTGAGACCGCTTTCATTGCTTTTTCCTTTGACAGTAATAAAACCACTTTGATCCGTGAGTCGAATCCTGACAGACCGTTCGGGATCGGAATTTAGATACCCTTGGGTCATCGTGATTACTGAGGTCGCTTGTGCACGATAGGCGTCTGAGCTTACCAAAAATTTACGTTCGATTTCAATCATAAAAAAATAGATAGGAATTAGAAACCCTAAATTTACAGTAAGTCAAACGATTTATCAATACCAAAAAGCAAACAACTTTTTTAAATTCTTAAATACCGTTGTAGAAATGTCTAGAAAATATGGAAGGATTTCTCTGGTTTGCTAAGATTTCACCCTGAGAAGTCAGTCAATATATAAATATTCGTAAAAATTACAGTTTGATAGAGGACTATTGGTGGTGCTTTAGTAATTTTGGGCGCAATTAAATGTATTTAAGCAATGTCCACACAGCCAAAAATTACCAGGTTCAATCAAAACGTATTATCCAAATATCAAATATACAACAGTATATTTATGACCTTGCCGTTTGATTCCATTACCAAAACAGGCGCGTTGTTGCCACTTTTTTTTGAGACCTGTCAAAAAGGATTTGCGAATAATGAAGACCCTACCACAATTGTAAACTCATTTTTTAAAAAATACCAAGCCCGACGCTCGCCTAAAAGTCAAATCAATTTACTGTTTCGTTTTATACAGTACATAGAACGTCAAGTGGTGTTGTTTGATGCCATTGAAGATGCTGCGTTTCCTATTGTAAACAATATGGACGGAATTGGAACCTTGAGAAGTTTAAAAGAAACCGCTACCTCTGAAAATAAATTAGAAATTCTACAAAAATATTTAGAAGAATTTAAAGTGCGTATTGTGCTCACGGCGCATCCCACGCAATTTTACCCCGGCTCTGTATTGGGGATCATCACCGATTTAACGGAAGCCATCCGCGAAAATGATTTATTTCGCATCAACGAACTGTTAGCACAACTCGGTAAAACACCTTTCTTCAAACAAACCAAACCAACACCCTACGATGAAGCGGTCAGTCTAATTTGGTATTTAGAGCATGTATTTTACAAGTCTTTTGGAACCGTTTATGATTACATTCAACAAAATATTTTTGATGGGAAGCATATTGATAACGATATTATTAACATTGGTTTTTGGCCCGGAGGCGACAGAGATGGCAATCCTTTTGTGACCCCAGAAATCACGCTCAAAGTGGCGGCGAGACTTCGTGAAACGATCATTAAAAATTACTACCGAGACATCCGCGGACTAAAAAGAAAATTATCTTTTGCGGGCGTCGAAGAGCGTATAACAGCATTGGAAGTCGAGCTTTACAAGATTATAACACATAAAAAGTCGAGCTTAACAGTCGAGTATTTAACCGCAGAGTTAAAAGAAATTAAAGAGGCTATTATTGAAAAACACCAGTCGCTCTATGTTTCTGAAGTGAACAGTCTGTTAAATAAGATTCATTTATTTGGATTTCATTTTTCTACTCTAGACATCCGTCAAGACAGTCGCGAACACGCCAAAGTGTTTAATGACATGGTAAATGTGTCGATTGAAAGTGGTAGCGATGTATTTCCTAAAAACTACCACAGCTTAGCAGAAAAAGATCAAATTAAAATTCTTTCGACAATTAAAGGCTCAGTAGATTTGTCATTAATTTCAGACAAAGATACATTGAAGGCTCTCAAGACAATGGAGGCCATAAAAACCATTCAACAAACCAATGGAGAGAAGGCAGCCAACCGCTATATTATAAGCAACAACCAGACAACACTTCATGTGATGCAATTGTATGCCATGCTTAAGTTGGTCGCTTTTCACGACAAACTAACGGTTGATGTGGCGCCTCTTTTTGAAACGATCACCGATTTAGAAAATGCACCTTCTGTGATGGAAGACTTGTATTCGAACCCAAATTATATGGCACACCTAAAGTCGCGAGGCAATAGACAAACTATTATGCTTGGGTTTAGTGACGGTACAAAAGATGGTGGCTATTTAATGGCCAATTGGGCTATTTATAAAGCAAAAGAATTGCTAACGGAGATGTCTAGAAAATTTGACATCACCGTAATTTTCTTTGACGGTCGAGGCGGCCCGCCTGCAAGAGGGGGTGGAAAAACACATAATTTTTATGCGTCTTTAGGACCTACAATCGAGGATAAAGAAGTGCAGCTTACCATACAAGGGCAAACGATCAGTTCAAATTTTGGAACCTTAGACTCCTCACAATACAATCTTGAACAATTGATCAGCTCTGGAATTCATAACAGTCTTAGTGATAAAGACCTTAGAATGACGCCTGAAAATAGAGAGGTCATGGCGCAGTTGTCTAAATTGAGTTATGAGGCCTATGTAGATTTTAAAGCGCATCCTAAGTTTATTTCTTACTTAGAACACATGAGTACTTTGAAGTTTTATGCGAAAACCAATATTGGGAGTCGTCCTTCAAAACGTGGAAAAGCAGAAGGCTTGGTGTTTGAAGATTTACGCGCCATTCCATTTGTAGGTTCTTGGAGTCAGTTGAAACAAAATGTCCCTGGATTCTTTGGCGTTGGAACCGCCCTCAAACATTATGAAGACATTGGCGAGTTTGACAAAGCACAACACTTGTTTCAAACCTCAGATTTTTTCAAAACACTGATTGAAAATAGCATGATGTCCTTGTCTAAATCCTTCTTTGATTTGACAAAGTACATGTCTGAAGACCCTGAATACGGTGCTTTTTGGAATCTCATTTATAGCGAATACATCACCACAAAACGATTGTTATTAAAACTAACCGGTTATGAGGAGTTGATGGAAGAGGAACCTGCTGGAAAGGCTTCTATCTCCGTTAGAGAATCGATTGTATTGCCGTTATTAACGATCCAACAATATGCCTTAAAGAAAATTCAGGAACTTGAAAAAGAAGAGCCTAGAGACGAAGCTCAGATAGAAACGTACGAGAAAATTGTCATGCGCTCTTTATTTGGGAATATCAATGCGAGTCGAAACTCTGCATAAAATCAAAATTTACATCAAATTAAAAAGCCTCTAAAATTATTTTAGAGGCTTTTTGTTGACTAATTTAAAATAAGTGGTTAGTGCTCATTTAACCTGAAATCGGGGTAAGCATCCATTTTATGTTCGTGTGCATCAAGCCCTTCGAGCTCTTCACGCTCCGAAACTCTAATACCCACTGTTTTCTTTAAGGTGTATATAATAATAAAAGAGGTTGCGACACAAAATACGCCGTAACACAGAACCCCTACAAGTTGAACTAGAAATTGATCAAAGCCTGCTTTGGCTCCAAAAAGACCCACCGCTAAGGTTCCCCAAATTCCACAAATAAGGTGTACCGCAATGGCACCTACGGGATCGTCTAACTTTATTTTATCGACCAAGCTCACGGCAAATACAATAAGTGCTCCAGCGATCGCTCCAATCAGAATTGCATCTCCTGGACTCATCTGATCGGCACCCGCCGTAATTCCTACAAGACCTCCTAAAATTCCATTCAGGAACATTGTTAAATCTAAGTTTTTGTATAAAAGTGTTGAGGTAATCATTGCGATGACGCCACCCGCAGCAGCAGCCAAACAAGTCGTTACCAACGTTAAGGACGTTGCTTCTGGATCAGCAGAGAGTACAGATCCTCCGTTAAAACCAAACCATCCTAACCAAAGAATAAGAACCCCAGCCGTTGCTAATGGAATGCTGTGCCCAGGAATAGCCTGTGGCTTTCCGTTGTTAAATTTCCCAATACGTGAACCGAGAAGGTAAACAGCCACCAAAGCAGCCCATCCACCCACAGAGTGTACAAGTGTAGATCCTGCAAAGTCATAAAAGCCTTCGGCTTCTCCAATAGTTAATGAGGATAAAAATCCACCACCCCATTGCCAAGATCCCGCAATTGGATACACGAATCCTACATAGAAGACCGTGAAAATCATAAAAGCACCAATTTTCATGCGCTCTGCGACAGCACCTGAAACAATGGTAGCAGCCGTTGCGGCAAACATACCTTGGAATAAAAAGTCAGTCCAATAGGTATAGCCTTCGCTATATGCTAAATCAAAAGCTCCGTCTGCTAAAGGTGCATCCAATCCAAAACCTGCAAATCCAAGGACGCCATTAAAATCACCTGGGTACATTAAGTTAAAGCCGACGACATAATAAAGTAAAAGTCCTGCCGTGATAATAAAGATGTTTTTAAATAAAATATTAATCGTGTTTTTTTGACGTGTGAGTCCGATTTCGAGAAACGCAAATCCGGTATGCATAAAAAAGACGAGTGCCGTACAGATCATCATCCATACGTTATTGATAGTAAGTAATTCCATTGTTGTTATTTTAATGTGTTTCCGCCTTTTTCGCCGGTTCTAATTCTATATACTTCATCGACCTGTGATACAAAAATTTTCCCATCGCCAACCTCACCTGTTGAGGCAGCTGTTAGGATGGCTTTGATCGTTGCCTCTTCAAAATCATCGTTCACGACAATAGATAAATAACGTCTTTGAATATCACTCGTGCTATAAGAAACACCCCTGTACACATGGCCTTCTTTTTCGTTTCCTAGGCCAGTAACGTCCCAATAGGAAAAGAAATTGACACCGACTTCGTGCAGTGCTTTTTTGACACCAGAAAACTTAGATTTTCTAATGATTGCCTCTACTTTTTTCATTGAATTAATTTTTAGTTTGTCCTCAAAAGTAATTAAAAACAAAGACCCCCCTAATAAATAGAGGGGTGTGTGTAATATTTTTATGATATTAATAAAATTAACCCATTTATCATGAAGGTATGTCAGGTTTGTTGTCTAAAATAATTAAAAAATAAAAACCCCAGAAGCGCGAGCCCCTAGGGTTTTTAACACAAACTAAAAATCACAAACTTATTTTTAATTTTTTGAGAGCATTTAAACGCTCAATACTATATTGAAGTTAGTCTTGACCTCTTTCTCTTTTTCCAGGATATGCAATAGATCCGTGTTCAGAGATATCAAGTCCAGCAACTTCTTCTTCTTCAGTAACTCTTAATCCAACAGTGTACTTAAGGATTCCAAACACTACAAAAGAAAGAACAACAGCCCATACAGCATATGCCAATCCTCCAGTCAGTTGTGCAACAAGTTGTGCAGATCCACCACCGTTGAAGATTCCAAGTCCAGCGTCTCCGTCAACACCCCAAAGTCCAATCACGATTGTTCCCCAGAATCCAACGATTCCGTGAACAGAAGCAGCACCAATAGCATCATCAATTTTAAGTTTCTTTTCGATAAATTCGATAGAGAACACCACAATGATACCACCAATGAGTCCGGCCAATACAGCACCACCAGCTGTCATGTTTCCACAACCTGCAGTAATACTCACCAATCCAGCTAACGCTCCATTTAAAGATTGCGCTAAATTTGGCTTACCGTACCAGATCCAAGTCGTAATAAGCGCGCCTAACGCACCTGCAGCAGCAGCAAGATTCGTGATCAACACCACTGTTGAAGCGGCAACCGCATCGTCTCCACCCCAAGCAAGTTGAGATCCACCGTTAAAACCAAACCATCCCAACCAAAGGATAAACACCCCTAAGGTTGCTAATATCTGGTTGTGTCCTGGAATAGGCATTACTTTTCCGTTTACGTATTTTCCAATTCTAGGACCTACCATATAAGCAGCCACTAAAGCAGCAAAACCACCGACGGCATGCACGATTGAAGAACCAGCGAAGTCAATAAAACCGAGCTCAGTCAACCAACCTGATCCTTGCCATTGCCATCCACCTGCAATTGGGTAGATAATAGCAGTCATTACGATTGAAAAGATAATGTACGTTGAGTACTTTGTTCTTCCAGCAATTGCTCCAGAAACAATCGTTGCAGCAGTGGCGGCAAACATTGTTTGGAAGAATAAATCAGCACCTTCACCTTGCATAATTCCACTCCAGAAGAACCAACCATTGGTTGTGTCTCCGTACATGAGAGAGTATCCCACAAACCAGTAGGTAAGAGATCCTACAGCAATATCAAGCAAGTTTTTCATTGCGATATTCACTGCATTTTTTGAACGTGTCATTCCTGATTCTACTAAAGTAAAACCTGCTTGCATGAAGAATACTAAGATACCTGCAATAAGCATCCATAACATCCCCATATCGTCTTTGATAGCACTAGCAAGATTCTCAACCGCAGCGGCATCTTGAATTACTAGAGGTAAGTTGTTAATTAAATGTGACATAAATTATATATTTTGATTGGTTAATATTGACCTTAGAAAGAATAAATAGCGGCAACAGTAAATGCTGCTAAGCTCTTAGAAGCAACACCGTCAGTATCAACATAAGGCTCGTCATTAGACCATGAATCTAATCTTACTTCTGGTTTAATTGTTAAGTTTTCAACTGTGTAACTTCCAGTTAAGGTCGTAGCAAAAACACTTGGTAAATCATCAACATCTTTTGCATGAAGTCCAAAAAGTTCACCTCTTAATCCTATAGAAAAAGATTCAGATGTTGCTAACTGTGGGTAAAGTGCAGCGCCGTAAAAACCAGCATCGTCACTAACTTGGTAAGCACCATTGATTCCTAAGAAAAAAGATTCAGATAAATCAAACCCACCTGTATAGTCAATTTCGAAACCTAATACAGAATCATTGTCATAATAAAGGTTTAAATATTGACCAGCATAACCCAATTGAGCACCTAACCCATAATCTCCAGTTGCGTTGTTGTTTACATCTGTAGGATTCATGACGGCTAACATCAAGCTAAAATCTTCACCTAAAGCAAAATCAGCTTTTAACCCAACATGAGAAAAAGGACCGCTTGAGAATAAGTAAGACGTACTGTAGTTAAAATTTCCAGCAGCTGAAATGACTTCATAGCCTAAGAAAGTATTAAAACGACCCACTGTTAAGGTTGTGTTTTCACTTACATTCCAGTAAGCATACAATTGGTTGAGGTTGTAACCTCCAACAGCAGCATCAGCTCTTGGGCCGAAAACGACATCAGCAACAACTCCAGTTTTTTCACCTTCATAGCTAAGAACAACATTGGCCATTCCTAAAGCAAATCCAGTTTCATCAGCAAACGAGGTTCCAAAAGAACCAGATGCATCATCTGAAGCAGTCAAGTAACTTTGGTAATAAGCATCAACAGTACCCGATATGGATAATTTAGGGGCTTCATCCTGTGCGTTTAGAGACAAAGCTCCGATGAATGCAACAGCACTTAAAATAATTTTTTTCATAATAGTTAATTTTAGTAGTTAATAATTTTAGTTAACGGCTCAAAACTAATAATAAATGACATACCCCCCTTAAAAAATAAGGGTATTAGCGTCATTTTTATGTAATAATTATTTTAACCCCCTTTATTTTGGGGGTATTGTAATTATATTTATAATATTTTTGATATTTCAATAGTGCGTTGCTTTTGTATCATTACTTTTTGTGGTTTGGAACCCCTAGGTTCGCGGGAAAGAAAAACCACCAATTTCCCCGTTGATTATTCGATAGTCTAACATGCCTTTCATTGTTCAAAATGCATTTATAGGTAATCTAAATTGGAATTTCGAAAAAGTGACTTGGCTTTTTTCTAAATAGACTTTTACCAATTATATTACATGCTTATTAAGGTTAACCAGAAACAATTTTAAGTATGTTAAAAAAGCAAGGACTTTATTTACCCGAATTTGAACACGATAATTGTGGTGCAGGATTTATATGTAGTTTGACGGGGAAGCGTTCGAATGATATCATTCACAAAGCATTAGAAATTTTAGTAAAACTAGAACATAGAGGTGCGGTGAGTTCCGATGGAGTAACTGGTGATGGTGCCGGAATTTTGATCGACATTCCTCATAAATTTTTCAAAACATTCTGTGAATTTGAATTGCCAGAAGCTGGAGACTATGCAGTGAGTAATGTATTTTTACCTCGAAAAGAAAACCAAAGAACCTACTGTATAGAGATTTTTGAAGCCGAAATTAAAAAGCAAGGATTACATGTTTTAGGCTGGAGAGATGTCCCTGTTAATAGCGCTGTTTTAGGAGAAATTGCCAAAACAACTGAGCCTTTTGTAAAGCAAGTATTTATAGGCAAATCAGACTCAAAACAAACAGAGTTTGATTTTAACCTCAAATTGTTCGCTGCACGAAAAATATCAGAACATACAATATATGACTCAAAGTTATCGGAGTCAAAATTCTTTTACCTTCCAAGTCTTTCCACCAAAATTATCATATTCAAAGGCTTGCTAAAACCAGAGCATATCAATGAATATTATCTGGATCTTTTTAATACGGACTTAGACACCCGATTGGCATTGGTACATCAACGTTTTTCAACCAATACCTTTCCGACTTGGGATTTGGCACAGCCATTCCGATATATATGTCACAATGGAGAAATCAATACCTTAAGAGGAAATGTTTCTCGTATGTTTTCGAGAGAAGAAATCATAAAAAGTGATGCCTTTGGCGATGACATCAAAAAAATAATCCCTACAATTCTGAAAGGGAAATCCGATTCAGCAACCTTAGACATGGTCGTTGAATTATTATTAATGACGGGACGTTCACTTCCTGAAGTGATGATGATGTTAGTCCCTGAAGCTTGGGAGAAAAATCCAGACATGTCCGATTCTAAAAAGGCATTCTACGAATACAACTCCTGTCAAATGGAACCGTGGGATGGCCCTGCGTCTATACCCTTCACCGATGGAAATTTCATTGGAGCCGTATTAGACCGAAATGGCTTGAGACCCTCCCGCTATACAGTAACTAAAGACGGAAATGTCATCATGTCTTCTGAAACAGGGGTGGTTGATATTGAACCAGAAGAAGTAGAATTTCACGGACGACTTGAGCCAGGGAAAATGTTTTTGGTAGATATGAATGAAGGACGCATCGTCAATGATGAAGAAATCAAAGAAAAGATTGCCGCCAAACAACCCTATAGAAAATGGTTGAACGAAAACTTAGTACACTTAAAAGACATCTCAGCTAAAAAAGGTCCTATTGAATATGAGGAAGTAGATTTAAAGAAACGAGAAGTTGCTTTCGGCTATACCAAAGAGGATATAAACACTATTATCCGCCCAATGGCTCAGCTCGGAAAAGAACCGATTGGTTCTATGGGAAGCGATACGCCAATCGCTATTTTGTCTGAACGACCTCAACTGATTTACAATTATTTCAAGCAAATATTCGCGCAAGTCACCAACCCTCCTTTGGACGGAATTCGCGAAGAATTAATCACCGATATTAGTTTAACACTAGGGAGCGACACCAATATTTTTGATTGCAACTCCGAGGCCTGTAAAAAGCTTAAAATTCAAAACCCTGTAATTTCAAAACACGATTTAGATAAAATCAGAAATTACGACACCAACCCGAACTTCAAAGTAGAATCCATTTCTATGTTGTACGAAGTCAATCGAGGATTAAACGAATTAGAAAGTGCCCTCGAAGCCTTGGTTGACAAAGCATCTAAAGCAATTGACGAAGGAGCCAACATCATCATTCTATCCGATCGATTTGTAGATGAAAATCACGCACCAATTCCAGCACTTTTGGCCTGTTCCTACGTGAACCATGCACTGCATAAACTCAACAAACGTTCAAGAATTAGTTTGATAATTGAATCCGCAGAACCAAGAGAAGTGCATCATTTTGCCCTCTTATTTGGTTTTGGAGCCAGCGCAGTGAACCCATACATCGTCAATGAAATTGTTGAAAAACAAATCAAAGACTCTGACATTACAGATTTAGAATACCTCACAGCCATCAAGAACTATAACAAAGCCATCGGAAAAGGCATCTTGAAAGTGATGAATAAAATCGGAATTTCTACCTTAAACTCCTACCGTGGGTCTCAACTATTTGAGTGTGTTGGAATCAATACGAATACTGTTGAAAAATATTTCCCAAACACGCCTACCAGAATTCAAGGAATTGGTTTGATGGAAATTGAAAAAGAAATTGTCAAACGTCACAAAAAAGCATTCAACCCAAACATTGAATCGGACATTGAAATTGGCGGCGAATATAGATGGCGTCGTGGTCAGGAAAAACACATGTTTAATCCACTGACCGTCGCGAAGCTTCAAGAATCGGTTCGTACCAATAAAGCATCCACGTTTAAAGAATACTCAGAGCTTGTTGACGATCAGTCAAAACGCTTGATGACCATTAGAGGTCTGTTTGAATTTGATCAATTTGATCCTATTTCGATTGATGAGGTAGAACCTTGGACCGAAATCGTAAAACGATTCAAAACAGGCGCCATGTCTTATGGATCTATTAGTAAAGAAGCCCATGAAAACTTAGCGGTAGCTATGAATAGAATTGGTGGAAAAAGTAATTCAGGTGAAGGCGGAGAAGACGAAGATCGCTTCTACAAAAATGCACAAGGCGATTGGAGAAATTCGGCCATTAAACAAGTCGCTTCCGGACGATTTGGAGTCACCTCCAACTACCTTACAAGCGCCAATGAAATTCAAATAAAAATTGCGCAAGGTGCTAAACCCGGTGAAGGCGGTCAATTGCCCGGTCCAAAAGTAAATCGTGAAATCGCGAAAACAAGAAATTCAACACCTTATGTTGGATTGATATCTCCACCACCACACCACGATATTTATTCGATCGAAGATTTATCACAACTCATATACGACGTAAAATCAGCCAACAGAGCGGCGCGAATTAATGTGAAATTAGTCTCTGAAATTGGCGTAGGAACCGTTGCTGCAGGAGTCGCAAAAGCCAAAGCAGATGTTATATTGGTTTCTGGTTTTGATGGAGGAACAGGTGCTTCGCCACTCACCTCTTTGAAACACTGTGGACTTCCTTGGGAACTTGGAATTGCAGAAGCACAACAAACACTGGTGATGAACAATCTGAGAAATCGAATTGTTTTGGAATGTGATGGCCAGTTAAAAACCGGTCGTGATGTCGCGATTGCATGTCTCTTAGGAGCTGAAGAATTTGGTTTTGCAACCGCACCTTTAGTCGCTTCGGGTTGTATTATGATGCGTGTCTGTCATTTGAATACATGCCCCGTAGGAATTGCAACTCAAAACCCAGAGCTGCGTAAAAAATTCAAAGGCAAACCAGAACATGTTGTGAACTATATGTATTTCGTTGCACAAGAATTGCGTGAGATCATGGCGCAACTAGGGTTTAAAACCGTGGATGAAATGGTAGGTCAGGTTCAAAAATTAAACCGCAACAAAGCGATTGAGCATTACAAAGCATCAGGCATTGATTTAACACCAATCTTACATAAAGTAGATGTAGCAGAAGATGTAAAATTATACAACACTGAGCAACAAGATCACAACCTCGATGTCCATTTAGATTTCAAAATAATCAAACAAGCACATCAAGGAATTTTCAGAAGACAACGTACACATTTGAAACTTCCAATCACCAATATTGACAGAGCAGTAGGCGCGGTTTTAAGTAATGAAATTTCTAAAATTTACGGTGCCGATGGCTTGCCTCAAGACACCATAAACATCGACTTTAACGGATCTGCAGGACAAAGTTTTGGAGCCTTTACTACTAAAGGAGTGACCATGACGGTTCATGGAAATACAAACGATTATCTCGGAAAAGGATTGTCGGGTGCAAAATTAATCATCAAAGTTCCTGAAACAAGTACCATTGTTCCAGAAGATAACATCATCACAGGGAATGTAACGCTTTATGGTGCGACGTCTGGAGAGGTTTATATCAACGGAAAAGCAGGCGAACGTTTTTGTGTACGTAACTCAGGAGCCAAAGCCGTTGTAGAAGGCATTGGCGACCACGGTTGTGAGTACATGACTGGTGGTGTTGCGGTGATTCTTGGAAGTGTCGGAAGAAATTTTGGAGCTGGAATGAGTGGTGGTGTTGCCTATGTTTTAGATGCAGACAATACATTCACTAAAAATTGTAATGGTGAAGATTTGAATATCGACCCGATCGAACTTCAGGAAGATGTGAATCAATTACGAACATTAATCGAAAATCATTTTGTGGCGACGTCAAGTCCTTTAGCAAAACGCATTTTAGAAAACTGGGAGGCAACGCTTCCTAAATTCAAAAAAGTACTGCCAGAAGAATACAGACAGGCGTTATTAAGATTAGAAAAAGAACAACTAGAAACAGTTTAAGGATGGGAAAGATCACAGGATTTTTAGAGTTTGAGCGTCAGGATGAAACCTATGAAGCGCCAAAAGAAAGAATAAAAAATTACAAGGAATTTACAATTCCATTAGAAGAATCAAAGTTAAAAGACCAAGGTGCACGATGTATGGATTGCGGAATTCCGTTTTGTCATAGCGGCTGTCCTTTGGGGAATTTAATTCCAGATTTTAACGATAAAGTTTACAAAGGCAAATGGAAAGAAGCCGCTGAAATTTTACATTCCACCAATAATTTTCCAGAATTTACAGGGAGATTATGTCCAGCACCTTGCGAAGAAGCGTGTGTTTTAGGAATCAATGAAGATCCGGTAAGCATCGAAAATATCGAAAAAAATATTGTTGAAACCGCCTTTACAGAAGGTTGGATTACAGCAAAACCACCCAAAGTAAGAACCGACAAAACCGTTGCTGTTATTGGATCGGGCCCTGCGGGACTCGCGGCAGCTCAACAACTAAATAGAGCTGGTCATACCGTCACTGTTTTTGAACGTGATAAAAAAGTGGGTGGGTTATTGCGCTATGGAATTCCGGATTTTAAGATGGAAAAAAATGTTATCGACCGTCGTGTGAACGTTTTAAAGGAAGAAGGCATTGTCTTTAAAACCGACGCGCATGTAGGTAAAAATTTAGATGCAAATCAATTAAAAGCCGATTTTGATGCCGTGGTATTATGTGGGGGTGCAACCGTCAAACGAAACATTCCAATTCCAGGTGCGGATCTCAAAGGTGTATATCAAGCCATGGAATTTTTAAAACTAAACAATCAATATGTGGATGGTTTAGTAGATTTTAAAGACATCCTTTCTGCTGAAGGAAAAAATGTGATTGTCATTGGTGGAGGAGATACAGGCTCCGATTGTATTGGAACGTCCAACCGTCATGGCGCAACCTCTGTCACGAATTTCGAAATTTTAACGAAACCATCTGAAGGACGTCCTGCAAATCAACCTTGGCCTTATTGGCCGATGAAGCTTAAAACAACCTCTTCTCACCAAGAAGGCGTAGAACGATTTTTTAGTATTTCTACCAAAGAATTTATTGGAGATGATAAAGGAAACTTAAAAGCATTAAAAACCGTTGAGGTCGAATGGATTTTTAGAAAAGGCGAACGTCCAGAATTAAAAGAAGTTCCCAACTCCGAAAAACTTTGGGACTGTGACTTGGTATTATTAGCACTCGGATTTACTGGAGCTGAAAAAACATTGGCAGATCAATTTGGTTTAGAAATGGATTTTAGAACTAATATCAAAGCCACCACAAAAGATTATGTAACTAATGTGCCTGGCATATTTGCAGCTGGAGACATGCGTCGCGGACAATCTTTAATTGTGTGGGCTATATCTGAGGGAAGACAGGCAGCGCACCATGTAGATACGTATTTGATGGGCAGTTCGGCATTGCCTTTAAAAGATGACAGTGATTTACCACGAGTTTAATATTATTTTTGTGCACTGAACATCATACAATTTGGGGGGTAATTATCTAAAAAACAAAGATTTAACGTCAACTCTAAACAGTTGAGTTTAGACCATTTAAAGAGATACTCTCCACGCTAAATATGTAAAAATATAATTTCGATACTTCTAAGGTATAAAAACGATAATGAAACGAGCATACTAAAATTATTATCACCCAATGGAATGACTAAAAGCGATCAGCATGTGACCTTTTAAAAATAATAGATATAGACACATGAAACAACTAAATAAATACAGCCGAGCAGTCACTCAAGACCCAACGCAACCTGCAGCACAAGCCATGCTACATGCGATCGGACTGACCAAAGAGGACTTTGAAAAACCCTTGGTTGGGATTGCCAGTACAGGCTATGAAGGCAACCCCTGTAATATGCACCTTAACGACTTAGCGAAGCTGGTCAAAGAAGGCACGCTAAACAAAGAAGTTATAGGACTTATTTTCAATACAATTGGAGTGAGTGACGGAATTTCAATGGGAACCCCAGGGATGCGTTTTTCCTTACCCTCTCGAGATATTATTGCAGATTCCATGGAAACTGTCGTTCAAGCGATGAGCTATGACGGATTGATTACAGTTGTTGGTTGTGATAAAAATATGCCAGGCGCTTTAATGGCAATGATTCGTGTGGACAAACCATCTATTTTGGTCTATGGAGGCACCATTGATTCAGGTTGTCACAATGGAAAAAAATTAGATGTTGTTTCAGCATTTGAAGCTTGGGGAAGTAAAGTCGCAGGCACCATGTCTGAGTCTGAATTTGACCAAATTGTGGAGAAAGCCTGTCCAGGAGCCGGTGCTTGTGGAGGTATGTACACTGCCAATACAATGGCATCAGCCATTGAAGCACTCGGAATGACCCTCCCTTTTAATTCTTCCAATCCAGCAACGGGTGAAGAAAAAAAGAAGGAAGCCGTCAAAGCAGGTGAAGCCATGCGCTTATTACTAGAAAAAGATATCAAACCCTCAGATGTCATCACAAAAAAATCGCTTGAAAACGCCATTCGACTTGTGACAATTCTTGGAGGCTCTACCAATGCAGTTTTGCATTTTTTAGCGATTGCAAGAGCGGCTCAAATAAAATTCACACTTGAAGATTTTCAGAGAATCAGTGACAGCACACCTTTTTTAGCCGACTTGAAACCAAGTGGGAAATACTTAATGGAAGATGTGCACCACGTTGGTGGAATTCCAGCAGTGATGAAATATTTATTAAATAAAGGCTTACTTCACGGAGACTGTTTAACGGTAACCGGAAAAACAATTGCTGAAAATTTAGCAGAAGTACAAGATTTATCAGAAGGTCAAGATGTGATCAGAACCATTGAAGAACCTATCAAAACCTCAGGACACTTACGCATGCTTTATGGAAATTTAGCCACGGAAGGAAGTGTTGCTAAAATTACAGGAAAAGAAGGGTTAAAATTTAGAGGTCCAGCCAAAGTTTTTGAAGGCGAATACAATGCCAATGACGGTATTAGAGATGGTAAAGTCAATAAAGGAGATGTCGTTGTCATTCGTTACGAAGGTCCTAAAGGAGGTCCTGGAATGCCAGAAATGTTAAAACCAACTGCCGCTATTATGGGCGCTGGTTTAGGAAAAGATGTGGCTTTGATCACCGACGGACGTTTTTCAGGAGGGACACACGGATTTGTTGTAGGTCATATCACGCCTGAAGCACAAGAAGGTGGCGCAATTGCTTTGGTAAAAGATGGGGATATAATCACCATCGACGCTGAAACAAACTCAATACTTTTGGAAGTTTCTGATACAGAGCTTCAAGAACGAAAAACACAGTGGAACGCACCCGCCTTAAAAGTATCAAGAGGCGTACTATATAAATATGCAAGAACGGTTTCATCGGCATCTGAAGGATGTGTAACCGATGAATTTTAAATTATAATTATGGAAATATTAACCTCCAAACAAAAGCAATACTTGGAGCAACCGAAAGAACGTATTTCAGGAAGCGAAGCCATTGTAAGATGTTTATTAGCCGAAGGTGTAGAGATCTTATATGGCTACCCTGGTGGGGCTATTATGCCAGTTTATGATGAGCTCTATAAATATGAAGGGGAAATAAATCATGTCCTTACAAGACACGAACAATGTGCAGCTCATGCCGCTCAAGGCTATGCACGTATTTCTGGAAAAGTAGGTGTTGCCATGGCCACTTCAGGACCTGGCGCAACCAATCTAATAACAGGAATAGCAGATGCACAAATAGATTCAACACCCATTGTATGTATCACAGGGCAAGTGCCCTCTCATTTATTGGGAAGTGATGCATTTCAAGAAACCGACATTGTTGGAATTTCGACACCCGTCACCAAGTGGAATCACCAAATTACAAAAGCATCTCAAATTCCTGAAATCATCGCGCGTGCATTTTACATTGCAAGAAGCGGACGTCCAGGACCTGTTTTAGTCGACATCACAAAAGATGCTCAGTTTGAAGAATTTGATTTTCAATACAAAAAATGTACAGGTGTTCGTAGTTATGTGCCAGTTCCAGAAACCGAAGAGGGCTCTGTCGCTGCTGCTGCTGCCATTATTAATGCCGCTAAAAAACCTATGATTGTTTGGGGTCAAGGAGTGATTCTTAGTAAAGCCGAAGAAGTATTAAAGGCTGTGGTAGAAAAAACAGGAATCCCTGCAGCATGGACCATTTTGGGTGCTTCTGCAATTCCAACGTCACACCCATTAAATATTGGAATGGTAGGAATGCATGGAAATTATGCTCCCAATGTGCTCACCAATGAATGCGATGTATTGATTGCGATTGGAATGCGATTTGACGATCGTGTGACAGGAAAATTGGACGAGTATGCGACCCAAGCCAAAATCATTCATTTTGAAATTGATCCGTCAGAAATAGACAAAAACGTAAAAACAGACGTCGCAGTTTTAGGCGATGCCAAAACGAGTTTGACAAAATTATTGACCTTACTAAATACCAATTCACATCCAGAATGGTTGCAGAAATTTAAGGATCTATATACCATTGAATACGATAAAGTCATCAAAAATGACCTTCATCCAACCACTGAAGGCCTTACCATGGGCGAGGTGCTTAAAGAAATAAACATTCAAACCAAAGGTGAAGCAGCCATTGTTTCTGATGTGGGACAACACCAAATGATTGCCTGTCGTTATGCCGACTTTAACGTGAGTAAAAGTAACATCACATCTGGTGGACTTGGCACTATGGGCTTTGCATTACCCGCGGCGATTGGCGCGAAGATGGCGGCTCCAGACAGAGAGGTCGTTGCGATTATTGGCGATGGCGGTTATCAAATGACCATCCAAGAATTAGGCACTATTTTTCAGAACAAAGTACCTGTAAAAATAGTCGTTTTAAACAATGAATTTTTAGGAATGGTGCGTCAATGGCAGCAATTGTTTTTTGACAAGCGTTATGCCTCTACCGAAATGGTAAATCCTAATTTTGTAGCCATCGCACAAGGCTATTATATAGAAGCACAAAAAGTAACCAAACGAGAAGACCTTGCATTGGCAGTAAAAGAAATGATTGCCAGTGATGAACCGTATTTCTTAGAGGTTTGTGTAGAAAAAGAAAACAATGTATTTCCAATGGTTCCTTCGGGAGCTTCGGTTTCAGACATAAGATTAGAATAAGAATGGGAACAGAAAAACAACTTTATACGATTTCGATATATACCGAAAATAATATCGGATTGCTCAATCGAATTTCAGCAATTTTTCAGAGAAGACACATCAATATTGAAAGTATCAATACCTCTGTATCTGAAATTGAAGGCGTATCACGATTCACTATTTTGGTGAATATGGACGAAGACCAAATCAAAAAAATTCTAGGTCAAATTGAAAAACAAGTGGAGGTCATAAAAGCCTATTACCACACCGATGATGATACGATTTATCAAGAATCATGCTTGTTCAAAATTAAATCAGATTTATTATTTGAAGAGCGTCAAATTCAAAACATCATCAAAGAAAGCAATGCGCGAATCGTTACTGTAAATAAAGAGTTTTTTGTACTCGAAAAATCAGGACGTCGCAGTGAATTAGAACTTTTACACAGAGAATTAAATGCCTTCGGGATCATGCAATTTGTACGATCGGGACGCATCGCAATAACTAAAGAAAAACTAAAAATAACTGAAATGCTAAACGCATTCAAAAACTAACTAAAATGGCAAATTATTTTAACACCTTATCACTAAGTCAAAAATTGAATCAACTCTCGAAATGTAGATTCATGGAATCTTCTGAGTTTGAAGAAGGTGTAACCGCTTTACTTGGAAAAACGATTGTAATTGTAGGTTGTGGTGCGCAAGGACTGAATCAAGGACTCAACATGAGAGATTCTGGATTGAACATTTCTTATGCATTACGTCAACAAGCGATCGACGATCAACGTCAATCGTTTAAAAATGCATCTTCAAACGGCTTCACCGTTGGAACGTATGAAGAGCTCATTCCGACGGCAGATTTGGTTTTAAACCTCACTCCAGATAAGCAACACTCAAATGTGGTGGATACGATTATGCCAATCATGAAACAAGGCGCAACCCTAGCGTATTCTCATGGCTTTAATATTGTAGAAGAAGGAAAACAAATTCGTGAAGATTTAACGGTTATTATGGTTGCACCAAAATGTCCTGGAAGTGAAGTTCGCGAAGAATATTTAAGAGGATTTGGCGTGCCAACACTCACAGCGGTTCACCCCGAAAATGATCCAGAAGGAAAAGGATGGGCACAAGCCAAAGCCTATGCAGCGGCGACTGGAGGTCACAAAGCGGGGGTTTTAGAATCGTCATTTGTAGCGGAGGTTAAAAGTGATTTAATGGGCGAGCAAACGATTTTATGTGGGGTGTTGCAAACAGCCTCTATTTTATCATTTGACAAAATGGTCGAAAAAGGAATCGACGCCAGCTATGCATCTAAACTGATTCAATACGGTTGGGAAACCATCACGGAAGCGTTGAAACACGGAGGCATCACCACAATGATGGACCGTTTATCAAATCCAGCGAAGATTAAAGCGTTTGAATTATCTGAAACGTTGAAAGTGATTATGAAGCCCTTGTTTGAAAAACACATGGACGATATTATGTCTGGACATTTCTCAAAAACAATGATGGAAGATTGGGCAAATGACGATGTAAACTTATTACAATGGCGTGCTGCAACAGGTGAAACGGCGTTTGAAAAAACAACAGCTACCGCAGACCAAATTTCTGAACAAGAGTATTTCGATCACGGTGTGTTGATGGTTGCATTTGTAAGAGCAGGCGTTGAATTGGCATTTGAAACAATGGTAAATTCAGGAATTGTTGAAGAGTCGGCTTACTACGAATCGCTTCATGAATTGCCATTAATTGCAAACACAGTTGCACGAAAAAAATTATTCGAAATGAATCGAATTATTTCTGATACGGCAGAATACGGATGTTATTTATTTGACCATGCGTGCAAGCCATTATTAGTAGACTTTATGAAAACGGTTGAAACCGATGTGATCGGAACGTCTTTTGCAACAAGCAACGATGTGGACAACCAAGAGTTGATTAAGGTCAATGATGCGATCAGAAATCACCCGATAGAAGCTACGGGGAAAGTACTACGTTCTGCAATGACGGCGATGAAAGTTATAAAAACAGACGCCTAAAACGAATGTCTGAAACACTTACTTATTTTCCAACGATCGAAGCAGTTGAAGCTGCTGCTAAAAACTTAGAAGGCGTTGCCAACGTGACGCCTTTAATTCCAAATGTGCAGTATTCATCAGTGTATGATTGTAACATTAGTTTTAAACGCGAAGATTTGCAAGTCGTTCGTTCCTATAAAATTAGAGGTGCTTATAACAAAATGTCTTCTTTATCTGAAGAAAAATTGGATAACGGCGTGGTCTGTGCGAGTGCTGGAAATCACGCTCAAGGAGTCGCATTGTCTTGTAAATTATTAAAAATACAAGGCACTATTTTTATGCCAACCACGACACCCAATCAAAAAATTGAACGGGCCAAAATGTTTGGGGAGCATTATGTCAAAATTATATTGACTGGCGACAGTTTTGATGATGCCTATAATGCCGCCATGAAAGATTGTACGGAGCGCCAGAAAACGTTTATACACCCTTTTAATGACGAAAAGGTCATAGAGGGTCAGGCAACATTAGGATTAGAGTTGATCCATCAAACAGCGGCCCCCATCGATTATATTTTTGTAGCTGTTGGCGGCGGCGGACTCGCTTCGGGGATGTCCACGGTTTTTAAACTGCTGTCTCCAAATACTAAGATCATTGGCGTGGAACCGGAAGGAGCTCCCTCAATGAAGTCGGCGTTTCAAAAAGGAAAAGTTGTAGAATTAGAATCTATTGATAATTTTGTAGATGGTGCAGCGGTCAAGCGTGTTGGTGACAAAAACTTTGCGATTTGTCAAAAAAACCTACATGACATGATCACGATTCATGAGGGCAACGCCTGTCAAACAATCTTAGATTTATATAACAAGGAAGCCATTATAGCCGAACCTGCTGGCGCACTAAGTGTGTCTGCTTTGGAAGCGTATAAAGATAAAATCAAAGGCAAAAACGTCGTTTGTATTATTAGCGGAGGTAATAATGACATTACAAGAACAGCTGAGATCAAAGAGCGTGCTTTGCTCTACTCGAACCTAAAACATTACTTCATCATTACGTTTCCTCAACGGGCGGGTGCTTTGCGAGAATTTGTAGTGGATATATTAGGACCGAATGATGACATCACACATTTTGAATACACCAAAAAGGTGAACAGAGAAAATGATGTTGCAGTTGTGGGGATTCAGATTAAATCGCCAGAGGATTTAGAACCCTTGATTGCAAAGATGAAAGAGCAAAATTTTTATGGAAATTATCTAAACGAAAAACCAGAGTTGTTTCAGTTTTTAGTTTAGATAATTCCTATATTTAATATCGACTTATTCTTTCGAGTAGTCTTTTACTTCAGAGACTCTTAGCGTATTCACCATCCCTTTGTCTTTCATTGGCATGGCAGCCAAGCTAATGACCATATCGTCTTTTTCAACATAGCCCTTTTCATAAGCAATTTTATTCACGTCGTTAATCGTTTGGTCAGTGGACGCAAATTTGTCATAGTAAAACGCACGGACTCCCCACAGTAAATTCAACTGAGAAATAATACGTTTGTTAGATGAAAATACAAGAATATGAGCATCAGGACGCCAAGCCGAAATTTGGAAAGCCGTATATCCACTATTCGTTAATGTTGAGATTGCACGCGCATTAATTTCGTTGGCCATATTTGCAGCATGGTAGCAAATAGATTTTGTAATGTAGCGCTTGGTACGAATGTGCGGTGGGTTTTGAGGTACATTAATCAATTCTGAATTTTCAACAGTTTTAATAATGTCCGACATTTTTTCAATCACCTGAACAGGGTATTGTCCTACTGATGTTTCACCAGAAAGCATCACGGCATCTGCGCCGTCCATTACAGAGTTGGCAACATCATTTACCTCCGCACGCGAGGGTGTAAGGCTGTCAATCATGGACTCCATCATTTGGGTCGCAATAATAACCGGAATTCGTGCTTGCTTGGCTTTTAAAACCAATTGTTTTTGAATTAATGGAACTTGATGAGCAGGAATTTCAACACCCAAATCGCCTCTGGCAACCATCAGTCCATCACAATACGCCACAATTTTATCAATATTTTCTACCGCCTCTGGTTTTTCTATTTTGGCGATAATTGGAATTTTATAAGAACTGTGTTCAGCTATTAAATCTTGCAATTCCATTAGATCTTCAGGATGTCTTACAAACGAAAGTGCCATCCAATCCACTTCTTGTTGGATTGCAAACAACGCATCTTCTTTATCTTTTTCGGTCAATGCTGGCTGTGAAATATCAGTATTAGGTAAATTAACACCTTTCTTAGATTTCAAAGGCCCTCCTTGAATGACTTTGGCCTTCACCTCGTCTTTTTGGTTGCTTGAAATTACTTCAAAAAGAAGTTTTCCATCATCCAATAAAATACGCTCTCCAGGATTGGTATCTAACGGAAAACGCTCATACGTCATATATACGCGCTCTTTGGTGCCTTCAAAACGTTCGCCTGTCGCAAAAATAATTTCATCGCCTGGGTTTACAACTACATCGTCCTTCATGACGCCAACACGGAGTTTAGGGCCTTGTAAATCCGCTAAAATGGAAGCATTGTAACCATGCTCTTCATTGATGTCTCGAATGTCTTTGATGCGGGTTTTTACATCCTCATAGTCTGCATGAGAAAAATTAATTCTAAATACATTGACGCCGGCGGCAACCATTTTTAGGAGCATCTCCTTCGAACTAATTGCTGGGCCTAAAGTGGCGACTATTTTTGTTTTCTTTCTTCTGTGTGACATTAATTAAATATTAAATGTTCTTTTGATTTTAGTTGTAAAACATCCACACTATAAGCCGTGGATATTTTGGATATGTTTTGAATCGTGTTCAAGATTTCTTTTTCGTTTATAAATCCACCACCATTATTGATTTTTAAAAAATAATCAACCGATGAATGGTCTGATAGCAAGGAATGCACGATCCAAGCGTGATCTTTACTTTCTGCAAATAAGCCCGTCGAAATGGGCGCAACATTTTCTACAAGGCAATTGTTTTTAATGAGATGCCAAGCTGTTTGTAAAGGTTTATTATTCCATTCAAAAACGGGAAAGGAAGCTGTTGAATTTGTAAAGTCTAAATCTTCTTTTGTGCGCACCAACCGTGTTGCTAAATTTTGGTTTAAAAAGTATGCCAAGCGATAGTCTTCAATATCGCAATGAATCGCTAATAGCGAGTAATTTGCATCTTCAAAATCATCAACAAGAAGTTTGTGTACTGCCATGTGTCTTAATAAACATTTTGTAAATATAAGATATTAACACAATAGTTGACTTCGTATTGGCGCTTCTTAGGGCTAATTTATTACGAAAACGTTATAGTCTTGCAGAAAATATTTTGATTAAGATGTTTTATCAATCTTTCCTTGCAAGACGAAATACGCGCGTTTTGAAACTTTTTCTTCTGCCTTTTTTTTAGAAGTTGCGCGTGCTTTTGCGATGGTTTTTCCATCAATGAGAAGTTTTACAGAAAAATGTTTAAGAATATCTTGACCTACATCTTTTAGGCTTTCAAAGTTAAAATGTTTCTTTTCCTTTTGACACCATTCAATAATAAGGCTTTTGTAACTGATCACTTTTCCTTCCAAAAGATCAATATCTACATGAGGAGTAATCAATCTTTTGTAAATAAATTTTTCACAAGCGACGTATCCTTTATCTAAAAAAACAGCTCCAATTAAGGCTTCTAACAAATTTCCATGAATGTTATCCCCAAATTGAGTGATTGGAATTTTTGTACGCATAAAAGATGAAAGACCTAATTCTTTTCCAATTTCGTTAAGGTGTTCTCTACTGACAATTTTAGAACGCATTTTTGTTAAATAACCCTCGTCGCCTTCAAGAACCTTTTCAAACAAATAATGCGCGATGACGGCACTTAATACAGCGTCACCCACATATTCTAAGCGCTCGTAGCTTATTGGATTTCCAAAAGAATCCTTTTGATTTGTTGAGCCATGCGTAAAGGCTTTTATGTAGTAATATAATTTTTTAGGGCTATATCCAACTACTTGTTTTATGGAAGCCGCTAGTGCAGTGTTTTTTGGAGTATTTGGTTTGAATATGTTTCGAAAAGAAATCAACAGAAGTTAATCTAATTTCTTGAATACAACACAGGCGTTATGACCACCAAAACCAAACGTATTACTCATGGCGATTTTAACGTCTCGCTTTTGAGCCTTGTTTAAGGTAAGATTTAATTCAGGGTCAATATTTTCGTCTGGAGTAACGTGGTTGATCGTTGGAGGTACAATGCCATGCTCTATCGATAAAATAGCGGCAATAGCTTCAATTGCTCCAGCGGCACCAAGTAAGTGTCCAGTCATGGATTTTGTAGAATTTATATTTATGTTTTTGGCATGCGCTCCAAAAACTTCCGATATCGCTTTCAATTCTGCGACATCTCCTAGAGGTGTAGAAGTTCCATGCGTATTAATAGCATCTACGTTCTCTGGTTTAATTCCTGCATTTTCTAAACAGTTTTTCATCACTGCAATCACGCCAATCCCATCGGGATGTGGTGCGGTCATATGGTAGGCATCCGAAGAGAGTCCGCCACCGATAAGTTCTGCATATATTTTTGCGCCTCTTGCTTTGGCGTGGTCGTAATCCTCTAAAATAAGAGCTCCTGCACCTTCACCTAAAACAAAACCATCTCTGGTACCGTCAAAAGGTCTCGAAGCAGTTTCTGGGCTTTCATTTCTTGTAGACAATGCATGCATTGCATTAAAGCCACCCATTCCTGATTGGTTGATGGTCGCTTCACTTCCGCCAGTGACAATAACATCACAATGCCCAAGACGAATTAAATTTAAAGCGTCAAAGATCGCATTGGCTGAGGATGCACAAGCAGATACAGTTGTATAGTTTGGTCCCATAAACCCATGTTTGATAGAAATATTACCAGGGGCAATATCTGCAATCATTTTGGGAATAAAAAAGGGATTAAATCTCGGGGTTCCATTACCATTGGCAAAGTTCATCACTTCGTTTTGGAAGGTTTCAATTCCGCCAATTCCAGCACCCCAAATAACGCCGACTCTAAATTTGTTTAAGGCGTCTAAATCTAGTTTGGCATCTATGATGGCTTCGTCAGAAGCCACCATAGCATATTGCGCAAACCGATCCATTTTTCGGGCTTCTTTTCGGTCAAAGAAGTCCGATACATCGAAATTTTTTAATTCACAAGCAAACTTTGTTTTGAAATGTTCGGTATCAAAATAAGTCACAGGGGCACAACCACTTTTACCACTTATCAGGGCTTCCCAATAAGTGTCTATGTTATTGCCAATAGGAGTCAATGCTCCTAAACCTGTTACTACAACGCGCTTTAGTTCCATAAAAAATTAAAAGGTATTATTTTGCAGCTTCAATATATGAAACAGCTTGACCTACAGTCGCAATGTTTTCTGCTTGGTCATCTGGGATTTGAATGTCGAATTCTTTTTCAAATTCCATTATAAGCTCTACAGTATCTAACGAATCTGCGCCTAGGTCGTTTGTGAAGCTAGCTTCTGTAACCACTTCGTTTTCATCAACGCCCAATTTGTCTACGATAATCGCTTTTACTCTTGATGCAATGTCTGACATAATCTTTAATTTTAAGTTTTAATTAGGATGCAAAAGTAAAAAACTTTACATTAAAAAACATAAATAGTTTAAAAATGTGTACTTATTTGTGTAGAAATCGATGATGTGTTGCTGTTTTACTTCTCAATGTGAATTCTTTTTCTTTTTTTTGTAGAACAATCCCAACCTAAAAATTTTTAATGAAACGAATTGCAATTTTTGCTTCTGGATCTGGATCGAACGCCGAAAATATAATTAGATATTTTCAAAACAACAAAAAAGCGGAGGTGGTTTTGGTTCTTTCAAACAATCCAAACGCTCTAGTTTTAGAGCGCGCTACGAAGTTGGGCGTTAAGAATTTGACATTTGGCAAAGAACAATTGAACGATTCTAAATGGGCGGTTGAAAATTTAAAAAATCTTGATTTAATTGTTTTAGCAGGATTTTTATGGAAATTTCCGGAACACTTATTAGAAACTTACAAAAACAAAGTGGTGAACGTGCATCCCGCTTTATTGCCAAAATATGGCGGAAAAGGCATGTATGGCATGCATGTGCACAAAGCCGTGGTTGAAAATAACGAAGCTGAATCAGGCATTACAATTCATTATGTGAACGAACATTATGACGAAGGTGCCATTATTTTTCAAGCAAAATGCTCCATTAATAAAAAAGACACCCCCAACGATGTCGCCGCTAAAATTCATGAATTAGAAATGAAATACTTCCCAGAGGTCGTTCAGCAGATACTTTCGACAGATGGCTAAACCCAAAAAAAAATATTACACGGTTTGGAAAGGACACCACACAGGGGTTTTTGAGACTTGGAACGATTGCAAAGCACAAATCGCAAATTTTGAAGGGGCGCAATACAAATCATTTCCAACCTTTGAATTGGCAAAAACGGCTCTGAATGGAAATTATAGAGACTACATCGGGAAAACCAAAAAGTTTTCAAGCGGTTTGTCTGAAACCCGATTAAAGCTCATAGGTCAGCCGAACTACGACTCAATTGCGGTGGATGCTGCTTCCAGTGGAAACCCGGGCATTATGGAGTATAGAGGGGTGGATACCCAGTCCAAAAAACAATTGTTTCACAAAGGCCCTTACGAGCAAGGAACTAACAATGTCGGTGAGTTTTTGGCGCTTGTACATGGATTGGCATTTTTAAAACAAAATAACAGCAACCGAATTCTTTATACCGATTCAAGAACCGCGATGAGTTGGGTCAAAAAAAAACAATGCAATACAAAGTTAGAGCGTTCAGAAAGGAATGTAGCTTTATTTAATCTTGTAGACCGTGCTGTGGTATGGTTAAAAAACAACGCTTACACGACCGTAATTGTCAAGTGGGAAACCAAGGCTTGGGGTGAAATCCCTGCCGATTTTGGACGGAAATAAATTAAGTCATTAGGGCGCAGTTTATTGTTTTATAAAGACTAAAAAATACGTAACTTTGCTCTTTAATTTTTAAAATATTCTATGAGTAAATTGGTAATTGTTGGAACCGTTGCATTTGATGCTGTTGAAACTCCTTTTGGAAAGACTGATAAAATACTCGGTGGATCCGCTTCTTATATAGGGCTTTCTGCCGCACAATTTGAAGTTGACAGTGCTATCGTCTCTGTTGTGGGCGGCGATTTTCCTCAAGACTATTTAGATCTTTTTGTAAAAAGAGACATCGATACTTCAAGTATTGAAATTATAAAAGAAGGCAAAACATTTTTCTGGAGTGGACGCTATCACAACGATATGAATACGCGTGATACCTTGGCAACAGAGCTGAATGTATTAGAAAATTTTCAACCCATAGTTCCCGATGCTTATAAAGATGCTAAGATCTTAGTGTTAGGAAACCTACACCCGATAGTTCAATCGAGTGTTTTAGATCAAATGACAGATCCTTCAACATTGGTTATTTTGGATACGATGAATTTTTGGATGGATCATGCATTGAATGACCTCTTAGAGGTAATCAAGCGTGTGGATATCATTACCATTAATGACGAAGAAGCTCGTCAACTTACAGGAGAACACTCTTTAGTAGCTGCGGCAAAAAAAATACATACTATGGGTCCTGAGTATGTAGTCATTAAAAAAGGAGAACATGGGGCGTTATTATTTAACGACTCCAATGTGTTCTTTGCACCCGCATTGCCATTAGAATCTGTTTTTGACCCTACGGGGGCAGGCGATACTTTTGCAGGAGGGTTCGCAGGATTTTTAGCACAGACAGAAAACATATCCTTTGAGAATATGAAAAAAGCGGTCATACACGGATCCGCGCTCGCATCGTTTTGTGTAGAGAAATTTGGCACCGACCGATTAGAGTCTTTACAACCCGAAGAGATTCACACGCGTCTCAAGGCTTTTAAGGATCTGACACGATTTGAAATAGAATTAACAACATAATAAAACGCGCCAATTTGGCGCGTTTCTTTTTTAATATATATTAATTATTTAATTAGGACACTTAAATGAGCGATGCTATAAAACACGAATGTGGAATTGCACACATCAGACTTTTAAAACCCTTAGAGTTTTATAAAAAGAAATACGGAACGGCTTTTTACGGCATCAATAAGATGTACCTCATTATGGAAAAGCAGCACAACCGTGGTCAGGATGGCGCGGGTTTTGCAAGTATTAAATTAGATATGCAACCTGGAGAGCGTTATATAAGTCGTGTCCGTTCGATAGCACAGCAGCCAATTCAAGATATTTTTGATCAGATCAACAATCGAATTAATGATGTTTTGGCAGAGCATCCGGAAGTCGCAGAGGATGCGGAGGCACAAAAAAAGGTAGTACCTTATTTAGGAGAAGTGATGTTGGGGCATGTTCGTTATGGGACATTTGGAAAAAACAGTGTTGAAAGCGTCCACCCCTTTTTAAGACAAAACAATTGGATGCATCGAAATGTAATATTAGCAGGAAACTTTAACATGACCAATGTTAAAAGTTTGTTTAAAAACCTTGTTGAGATTGGACAGCACCCTAAAGAGTATACGGACACCATCACCATTATGGAGAAAATTGGACATTTTCTGGATGATGCGGTTTCAAAACTTTACAAAAAACTCAAAAAAGAAGGGTACACCAAAATGGAGTGTTCGCCATTGATTGCGGAACGTTTAAACCTTAAAAAAATATTAAAAAAAGCGGCTAAAAGCTGGGATGGCGGTTATGCTATGGCGGGACTTTTAGGGCATGGAGACTCTTTTGTATTGAGAGATCCTTCAGGAATTCGACCGGCCTATTATTATATGGACGACGAAGTTGTGGTTGTTGCTTCTGAACGTCCAGTAATTCAAACCGTTTTTAATGTCGATTATGATGCGGTTCACGAATTGCCACCAGGGAGTGCTATTATTACTAAAAAATCGGGAGAAACTTCGATCGATCAAATTTTGGAACCTTTAGAGCGGAAGGCTTGTTCGTTTGAACGTATTTATTTTTCCAGAGGAAGTGATGCTGAAATTTACCAAGAACGTAAATTACTCGGAAAACTTATTGTTCCCGAAGTCTTGAAGCACGTGGATTATGATATAAAAAATACGGTGTTTTCATACATTCCTAATACGGCTGAAACGTCGTTTTTTGGGATGATTGAAAATGTTGAGGAGTATTTAAACAAAAAGAAAACAGAACAAATATTGAAAGGGACTCGTTCGCTTTCTGCCGAAAAAGTGACTCAAATTCTTTCGGAACATACACGTGTCGAAAAAATTGCTATTAAAGACGTCAAACTAAGAACCTTTATTACAGAAGACAGCAGTCGCGATGATTTAGTGGCGCATGTGTACGATGTGACTTATGGTGTGATCAAGCCAGAAGATAACCTTGTTATCATTGATGATAGTATTGTTCGCGGGACGACTTTAAAGAAAAGTATTCTAAAAATGGTGGACCGATTGTCACCTAAACGGATTGTGGTGGTGTCTTCAGCTCCACAAATTCGCTATCCAGATTGTTATGGAATTGACATGGCAAACCTTGAAGGATTGGTGGCGTTTAGAGCGGCATTATCTCTGTTAAAAGATGCGAACAAGTACCATATTGTTGAAGATATCTACGCACGCTGTAAAGCACAAGAAAATTTAATAGACACAGAAGTTCAAAATTTTGTGAAAGAAATTTATGCACCCTTTACTCCAGAACAAGTGTCGGATAAAATAGCGGAGCTGCTGAGTGAAGACGGGATCAACGCTGAGGTTAAAATCATATTTCAATCCATAGAAAACTTACATAAAGCCTGTCCGAAAAACTTAGGAGACTGGTATTTCACAGGAAATTATCCAACTCCAGGAGGTAATCGAGTGGTGAATCGGGCGTATATCAACTTTTTTGAAGAGAATAATGAAAGAGCTTACTGATGTAAAGTACAGTTTATCTAATAAATACGCAGTTCGTCTAAAATAAATTTTCACTATGTATTAAACTGCTATCTTTGACTCACCATAACATAAGTAGGTTAAGTTCATGGTAGATTTGGGGCAAAAAAGGTGAACGCAAGTTCACCTTTTTTATTTTCCATTGTTTTTTAAAACTTATTTTGCAGCAGCAAAACGTGTTTCAACCTCTTTCCAATTAATAACATTAAAGAACGCTTCAATATAATCTGGACGACGGTTTTGGTAGTTTAAGTAATAAGCATGTTCCCAAACATCTAATCCTAAGATTGGAGTTCCTTCACATGATACACCTGGCATTAATGGGTTGTCTTGGTTTGGTGTAGAGCATACTTCTACTTTCCCCCCTTTATGAACACATAACCAAGCCCATCCAGACCCAAACTGTGTTGCAGCAGCTTTACTGAAAGCGGTTTTAAAATCTTCGAAAGAACCGTAAGCGGCAAGAATCGCCTCTTTAAGCTCTCCAGAAAGTGCTTCTTTTCCTTCAGGATTCATAACGTTCCAGAAAAGTGAATGGTTGTAAAATCCACCACCGTTATTTCGGACAGCCTTGTTAGACATATCCAAGTTTCCAAGAATTGTTTCAATTGATTTGTTTTCTAAATCAGTTCCTGCAATTGCAGCGTTTAGATTGTTTGTATACCCATTATGATGCTTAGAATGGTGGATTTCCATTGTTCGTGCATCAATATTAGGCTCGAGCGCATCGTAAGCATAATTTAATTTTGGTAATTCAAAAGCCATAAGAATTTATTTTAAGTGTTTAAATAATTATTTCAAATTTACAATATTCAAATAAAAATTACGAGCATATATAATTAAGATTGTTTATTTTGGTATAAATTTTATTTAGTGAGCGCATCAACATTCAATATCTATAATGCTTCGGCTGGAAGTGGGAAAACATTTACCTTAGTCAAAGACTATTTAAAAATAGTTCTGACTTCTAAAGAATTCTTACCGCATCGGCATGTTTTGGCGATTACTTTTACCAATAAGGCTGTGGATGAAATGAAAACGCGGATTGTAGAAGCATTGATGACATTTGCGGCGCCCTCTATTTTAAGTCAATCAGATTCCTTGTTTGAGCAAGTTGTGAGTGAATTGGGAAGTTCCCCAAAAGAAATCCACCTGAAATCCAAACAACTTCTCAGTAAAATACTGCATAATTATGCTGCCTTTGACATCTCTACGATTGATAAGTTTACTCAAAAGTTGATTCGCACCTTTGCCTTTGATTTAAAACTCCCGATGAATTTTGAGGTCGAATTGGACACCGATCTTTTACTCCAAAAAGCCGTCAGTCGTTTGCTCTCCAAAGCGGGAAAAAACAAGGCACTCACAAAAGTGTTGGTTGAATTTGCGATAGAAAAAGCGGACGACGATAAAAGTTGGAACATTGCTTTAGACCTAGCAAAAACAGCCAAGCTGTTAACAAGGGAGACGGATGCACCATTTTTAGAGGTGCTTTCGCAACGTTCATTACAGGAATTTGGCGCGTTGAAATCAACCTTAACAAAAGACATTAGTGAAACAGAAATACAAGTTGTAGAGCTGTCCACCCAAATTTTAGATGTGATTACAGCCAATGGTATTGAGTTTTCAGATTTTACACGAGGGTCTTTGCCAAAACACTTTAAGGACTTAGCCTCCGGAAAATTTGACATTAAATATGTAGCCGTATGGCAACAATCTATAGAAACGACCTCGCTGTACACTAAAAAAGCACCGCCGCACGTTGCCGCTGCTATTGACGGGCTTCGTCCTCAGCTTGTAGAAGTATTCCATAAAACAAAAGAAGCGGTTTATAGAATTCGGTATTTAAAAAATATTCGAAAAAACACCACTCCACTATCGGTTCTGAATTTAATACACCAAGAGATAAAAACAATCAAAGACGAGGAAAACTTATTGATGATTTCTGAATTTAATACCATCATAAGTCAGCAAATAAAAGACCAGCCAGCGCCTTTTATTTATGAGCGCATCGGAGAAAAGTTTAATCACTTTTTTATTGATGAGTTTCAAGACACTTCCGAATTGCAATGGGAAAATTTAGTGCCCTTATTAACAAACACTTTGGCGGAAGAAAATGGGAGCGCTATGTTGGTGGGCGATGCCAAACAGGCCATTTATCGTTGGAGAGGTGGAAAGGCAGAGCAGTTCATCAATTTACACAACAATGCAACCGAATTCCCTTTTGATGCATCGCTTTCTCACCTTCCAACAAATTATAGAAGTTGCAGACAGGTGGTCAATTTTAATAATAATTTTTTCAAACACCTCTCGACGGTTGTGTTCTCAAACGAGACTTATAAGTCCTTATACCAATCACCTCCTCAATTGGAATTTAATGACAAAACGGGTTATGTAAATATTTCCTTTTTAGAGTTTGAAAAGGGTGAAGACAAATCGCTTTTATATGCAGAAAAAGTTCTAAAAATCATTAGATCTTATTTAGAATCAAGCGAGGATGCTGCCTTGAAAGATATTTGTGTCTTGGTCCGAAAACGAAAAGACGGTGTTGCGGTGGCAAATTTATTAAGCCAGTCAAAAATTGATATTGTTTCAAGCGAGACGCTTTTAGTGGCGCAATCTCCAGAGGTAAAACACATTATGAGCGTGTTGGAGTATGTCCATGAACCGTCTAATATGGAAGCCAAATTGGAGGTGATCAATTATATCGCATCCCACGTAGATGTCGGCGACCCGCACTTGTTCCGTGTAAAGTGTATTCCATTAAATCGCGCCACGTTTTTTAAAGTCCTAGAGCCTTTAGGGTTGATCTTTTCTCCTAAAACTGCTTTACAGCTTTCTATTTATGAATCTGTAGAATATATCATTAGTAGCTTTCAATTGGCAAAAACATCGAATGCTTACATTCAATTTTTCTTGGACTTTGTGGTCGAATTTACTCAAAAACCAACGTCGAGTATCCGTCAATTTATAGACCACTTCAACCTCAAAAAAGACAGTCTAAGCGTTGTGACCCCGAAAGGCATTAATGCCGTTCAAATTATGACGGTTCATAAATCGAAAGGGTTGGAGTTTCCAGTTGTTATTTTTCCTTTTGCAGAATTGGACATTTATAAAGAATTGGAGCCAAAAGAATGGATGCCAATGGATGCCTCTTATGCTCCTTTCCCACATTTTTTATTAAACTACAATAAAGATTTTGAGTCATTTGGCTCGGAAGGGGCTGCTATTTTTAAAGATCATCAATCAAAATTAGAGCTTGATAATATCAACCTATTATATGTAGCGCTCACTAGGGCGGTTGAACAATTATATATTGTAGGAAATGCAGCGGTTGCCAAAAACGGAGCAGAAAATCTAAAAACATATTCAGGGCTTCTGATCAATTATCTAAAATCATCGGGGCGATGGGAAGATGGAACGGTGGAATACGAGTTTGGATCGTTTGAGAGCATAGACGCTCCAAAATCCGCAAAATACCCGACAGTTTTTCAGCGCGAATTTATATCCACACCAAAAGAACACCTCAACGTGTCAATGGCCACCAACGCAGGGTATTTATGGGATACGACACAAAAAGAAGCGCTTGAGAAGGGTAATTTGATTCATTTATTAATGTCAAAAATTTACACCAAAGTAGATATTGAAATTACGCTGAATGATTTTTTTAATGCAGGTGTAATCTCATCGACTCAAAGCGATGAACTTTCGGGCACTTTAAACGCGATTGTTAGCCACCCATTACTAGCTTCCTATTATAGCTCAGATGTAGAGGTTTATAACGAAAGAGAAATTATGACTTCCAGCGGAAAAATCATTATTCCAGATCGATTGGTCGTTTTTAAGGACGCAACAGCCGTAGTTATTGATTATAAGACAGGAGATCCTTACGACAAATACGAAGCCCAGCTGGCAAATTATTCGGAAATTATTGAAGAAATGGGGTATAAGGTTGTCAAAAAAATACTCGTGTACATAAATGCAAGTTTACAGGTTAAAGTGTGCTAGTTTTAACATGTTTTAGATAAAAAAATAACATTAATCTCAAGTCTTTTTGGAAATTAATATTGTTTTTTTATATATTATATTTGTTTTGTAAGAATAACATCTTATTTTTGCGTTTACTTAACTTAATAAATTAAAATCACGAACACATGAAAAATCTTAACAGATTAATTCTAACAACATTACTAGTCTTCGCGATTGGCAATGTAAATGCACAAGACGAAAACAACCCATGGCAACTTACAATTGGTGTAAATGCTGTAGATGTATTTCCTGTCGGTGAAGACGCTCCTCAAGGAGATTATTTCCAAGAATTCTATAACGTAGAAGAAAACTGGAGTATTCTTCCCTCAATTTCTTTAATTTCTTTACAAAAATATGTTGAAGATGGTTTCTCTGTAGGGTTTTCAGGGTCTATAAACAGACTGGACAAATGGGGACAAACTCAAGATGGGACACCTGTTTCTGTAAACAATCTAATGTATTATGCAGTTGATGGAAACGTGAAATACAGCCTTTCAGGATTGTTGAATACAAAAAAACTAGAGCCATTTGTTGGTATCGGTGGTGGATATACTTGGATCGAAGAAGGTGCTTTTAATAGCAACTCTGGTGCAGGGGGCTCCGCTTTAGTGGGAGCTGGAACTTTAAATGGAACTGTTGGTTTGGCGTATTGGTTTTCTGACAACGTTGGAATCACAGCGCAGTCTACATACAAGCATTCTTTTAAAGATTACTTAACAAAACATTTCCAACATTCTGTAGGAGTTGCTTTCAAATTTGGAGGAGTTGACACAGATGGAGATGGTATATATGACAAACATGATCTTTGTCCAGAAGTACCTGGTTTAGAAGAATTCAACGGATGTCCTGACACAGATGGAGATGGCATTGAAGATTCAAAAGATACGTGTCCTGAATTAGCTGGTTTAGCTGAGTACAACGGATGTCCTGATACAGACGGAGACGGTGTATCTGATAACAATGACACATGTCCTAATGAAGCTGGATTAAAAGCATTAGCGGGTTGTCCAGATGCAGATGCAGATGGTCTTGCAAATGCTCAAGATGAATGTCCAAATGAAGCAGGCCCAGTGGCTAACAACGGATGTCCTTGGAAAGATAGTGACGGTGACGGTGTTTTAGATAAAGATGACAACTGTCCTACGGAAGCAGGAACTGTTGCTAACAATGGTTGTCCTGAAATGATTCCAACGGATGAATTACAGACAAAACTTACAAGTTACGCAAGAACAATCAACTTTAGCTTAGGGAAATCAGATTTGAAACAATCAGCATACCCAACTTTAAAGGCTATTACAGCAATTCTAAAAGAATACCCTACAGCTAACTTTGTTGTTGAAGGACATACAGACAGCACGGGTACTAATAAAAATTTCAACCAATTACTCTCTGAAAGAAGAGCTCAAAAAGTTGTAGATTATTTAGTGGAAAATGGTGTTGCAGCAGATAGATTAACTTCGATTGGTTTTGGTGAAAACAACCCAATTGAATCTAACATGACTGCCGCAGGAAGAACGGCTAACAGACGTGTAGAAGTTAAATTGGCTGAATAGTTTTTACTATTACATAATAAAAAGCTTAAAACGCTTCGCTATTGCGAAGCGTTTTTTTATTTTTATAACATGACAAGTTTTATTTATGACGTTTTAAAAGACCTGGAAATACATTCGAAAGATGTTTCCAAACTCAGCCTTATTCTCCCGAATAAGCGGGCCGGGATATTTCTTAAAATGGAGTGGTCCAAATTAAACAAAACAACAGGCTTCTTACCTGAAATAATTGCCATTGAGACCTTTATAGAAGAGCTATCTCAATTAAGACTCCTTAGCAGTACCGAACTTATCTTTGAGTTTTACGAAGTCTATTTAGAGCTTACACCCCTAAAAGAAAGAGATTCATTTGATAGTTTTTCAAAATGGGCGCCCATTGTACTTCAAGATTTTAATGAAATTGACCGCTATTTAATTCCTCAAAATCAGATTTTTGAATACCTATCCGCCATTCAGGAGATCAATCATTGGTCTTTAGAGCCAAATTCAACTCCCCTTATCAAAGGCTATTTGTCTTTTTGGAAAAAGGTGCATACGTATTACACCAAATTCACGGCGCATCTTCTTCAAAAAGGAGCAGGCTATCAAGGCTTAATTTACAGAGAAGCCGTCGAAAACCTAGAGGCCTACATTCAAAACCATCCAGATAAGTCGCATGTCTTTTTAGGGTTTAATGCTTTGAATGCTTCTGAATCCACCATCATTCAGGAGTTGTTACAACAAGACAAAGCAAAAATTTATTGGGACATCGACCAAACGTTTATAGAGACTCCCCAACACGATGCGGGATACTTTATAAGACAACATCAAAAAACGTGGAGACATTTTAAATCTCAACCCTTTAAGTGGGTTTCTAATCATTATACCAATCCCAAAAATATATCCGTCGTTGGAACCCCTAAAAACATAGGTCAGGTTAAATATGTGGGTGCACTTTTACAACAGTTATATACCGAAAACAAACTCCAAAATACAGCCTTGGTTTTAGGGAATGAGGATTTATTGATTCCGATATTGAATTCAATTCCGAGCTGTATAGAAGATATTAATATCACCATGGGATTGCCTTTAAAGCAAATCCCTTTTTCAGCCTTTATCGATCAATGGTTTCAGCTTCATAAAGACCCTACACCCCTGTACTATTACCAAGATGTGATTGGCGTATTGTCGCACCAATTTGTGCGTCCCTTGTTTCAAACTCAAGAGGAAGATGCGGCTCAATTGATCATCACGACGATTAAACATCAAAACTTAATAAGCCTCTCTAAAGATCAAATCATTGCCATCGCTCCCAATCATAAAGAAAATTTAGAGCTTTTGTTTGCGACTTGGAACGACCAGCCTAACAAAGCGATTGAACGTGTTTTAACGCTTATTTTTAAACTGAAAGACCATTATACCAAATCTAAAAATAACCACTTATTAGCTTTAGAATATTTATATCGGTTTTCAGAAATTTTCAATCACCTACAACGCTTAAACGTTACTTATAGCTATATCACGAGCATCAAAGTTTTACAAAGTCTTTATAAAGAATTATTGAGTCTCGAAACCTTGGACTTTAAAGGACAACCGTTGAAAGGACTTCAGATCATGGGGATGTTGGAATCCCGGGTTTTAGATTTTGAAACAGTGATAATTGTCTCAGTCAACGAAGGGGTGTTGCCGGCAGGTAAAACCAATAATTCTTTTATCCCTTTTGATGTTAAAATTGAAAACGGACTGCCTACCTACAAAGAAAAGGATGCGGTCTATACCTATCACTTTTATCGATTGCTTCAGCGCGCTAAGAATGCACATATCATTTATAACACCGAGCCCGATGTATTAAGTGGTGGCGAACGCAGTCGTTTTATAACCCAATTAGAGTTTGAAGCACATCACAACTTAGATCATAAAATAGTCATTCCAGAGACACCACAGATTACTCCGCAATTACTCACGGTAAAGAAATCCCCTGAAATTATTTCAAAACTTAAAACGGTGGCAGCGAAAGGATTTTCACCCTCCTCATTAAGTCAATACATTCGGAATCCAATTGATTTTTACAATCAGAAAATTTTAGGGGTCAAGGCTGATATTCTTTTAGAAGAAACGGTTGCTGCGAATACGTTTGGAAGTATCATTCATAACACACTGGAAGCTTTTTACAAACCATTTATTGGAAAGGTTTTGGAACCAGCAATGCTGATGGGTTTAAAATCCAAAATCGATGCGACAGTCACCTATTATTTTAAGGAACTTTATAAAGAAGGCGATATCACTCAGGGACTCAATCTGATTAGTTTTGAAATTGCCAAACGCTATGTTTCAAATTTTTTGAACTACGAATTAGCCTGTATCAATAAGGGCGATGAGATTATAATTGAAGCGATAGAATCCAAAATGGCGGTTGCCATTGACATTCCCGAACTCAAAACCCCGATTCAATTGATTGGAACCATTGACCGAATCGATGTGTGCAATGGGACTCGCAGAATTATTGATTATAAAACCTCACAGGTATCTCAATCCGAACTGGAGTTGGTGCATTGGGACGACATCACCAGCGACTATAAAGCGCATAGTAAAAGTTTTCAGATCATGACGTATGCATATATGCTAAATACCGAAACGCCGTTCACGACGCCAGTGGAAGCGGGTATCATCTCGTTTAAAAATCTAAAATCAGGGTTATTGAAGTTTGCTAAGAAAGACAAACCGGGAGCCTATGCTCAGAAAACCACCTTATTGTCCACGGATCTTTTAGTCCGTTATGAGCACGAACTCAAAACACTCATTCTAGAGCTTTTTAATCCAGACATTGAGATTATCGAAAAAGAAGTTTAAATGGTCATTGAAGAAAGAAATAAAGTCATTAAGGGTCCACATCGTTTACCAATCTTGTTAGATATTTTTTATAATAAGAATGTAACGGATGCGCCGCTCATCATCTTTTGCCATGGCTATAAAGGCTTTAAAGACTGGGGTGCTTGGAATTTACTTTCAAAGACCTTTGCGGCGTCTGGGGTAGCCGTTTTAAAATTTAATTTTTCTCACAATGGCGGGACAGTTGAGCAACCAATCGATTTTCCAGACCTTGAAGCTTTTGGTCATAACAACTACACCAAAGAATTAGACGATTTGAATCAGGTGCTGGATTGGGTGGAAACAACCTATGCGAAACACTCATATATTGATGTCTCTAATATTACTTTAGTAGGTCATAGCCGTGGTGGTGGGATTGTCACTCTAAAAGCAGCTGAAGATTCCCGTGTTAAAAATCTTGTAAGCCTTGCAGGGGTTTCTGATTTTAAATCGAGATTCCCTAAAGGGTCGGATCTTGAGGCTTGGAAATCGTCAGGTGTAAGTTTTGTGATGAATGGGCGCACCAAACAACAGATGCCTCATTATTTTCAATTCTATAAAAATTTCAAGGCGAATGCGTCCAAACTGAACATTCAAGACGCTGCTAAAAATTTAAAGCTACCACACTTAATTATTCATGGAGATTCAGACACAAGTGTGGATTTAAAAGAGGCGTTGGAATTACATGAATGGCATCCACAGAGTGAACTCATGGTATTGGAAGGCGCGAATCATGTCTTTGGAAGCCATCATCCTTGGGATTCTAGTGAATTACCCCCTTGTTTACAGGAAATTCACTCAAAAATCACCCACTTTATTAACAATTTGTGCTAGTTCTTAAAAAAAATGGCATTTATCTGATATTTTTTTTGGAAAGAACAAACTAATTTTTGTAATTTAGACTAAAATAAATATATATTATGGGATATTCATTCAAAAATAGTAAAGGAAAGACGTATTTTTTACACACTAAAGATGTAATTCTTAAAGGTGGTAGAGAACAAACTATCTATTATTTCGCCAAAGATGAGCGTGATAATACATGTGATCTTCCTGCTGGAAAAATGATTGTAGAAAACGAAAAAACAGGATTACCTTTTGTAAAGAAGGCCGTTTAAAGTTTTCCAATCTAAACAATTTAAAGCCCACTCCTAGAGTGGGCTTTTTTTGTTTCGTGCCTATAATTAATATTGTAAATTGCAACAAATTAATCAATCATGAGAAAACAACTAATTATTTTCGCCTTTCTAATCTTAGGCTTTACTTCCGTAGCACAAACTACAAAGACATATTATAATAGTGGAAACACTTCAACCACCAAAAAATTCGTGGGTGCTTCCTGGCTTCCGGGAACCATTTTGTTAGCCGATGGCAGTGAACTTGTAGGTCAAGTTCGGGGCTATGCTTATAAAGGAAACGATATAAGCTCGTTCCGTTACCGTGTTAAAAAAGGAGATAAAGCAAGAACCATTAAGGCGATGGATTGTCAGCTTATTTCTTATGACGGTTTGATTATTCTTTCATTGCCTAAAAATTTAAAGAAAAAATTTGGGAAACGTATGTTTTATGTGGCACTTTATTATGGAGAGCACCTCACGATTTTTCAAAACCCAAAAGCCGAAGTGGCTTCCAGTTATTCAGGGTCAATTACTTTTAATGAAGGTCAAATGCTAAGTTATTTAGCGCTTAAAGATGGTCAAATTTCTAAGATCACAAAGTTGCGTTTCAGAAATCAAATGAAAAATATCGCTTGGGATAATCAAAAATTTATGGGACGTACCACAGATAGAAGTTGGTTTAAATATGATAATATTTATAAAATAGCCCATTTCTACAATCAAACAAAAAATTAGTCGTCGTTTGCGATCTTAACATCTTTAAAAGGGGTCTAATTAAGGTTGTTTTTTGTCACTCTATAGGGGTTGGGCACGTTGTTTAACTAGATTAACGCCAGTGTATCTCTTTTTGTGTGATTGATCTTACAACCGTATAAAGCATGATCAAGGCAACAACTAAATGGAGGTAGCCAAATTGATGGGGTACTCCAAGTTCTGTATTTAAAACTAGAAATCCTTGACACAGATTGGCCGTTAAAATAGCGACTCCAATTTTTTGAGCCAGAGCCTTTGCTGTGGGGTTTTCAACACCATAACGTATGTTTAATGGCAGAGTGATTACTACTTGAACCAAAAAAACCATGACTAAAGCTAAATGCACCAAATTATCATCTTCTGCATAGACTAATAACTCTCCTATTATCGGCATTGTACTGAAAAAGCAAATGCCTAGAGTAAACCAGCTTCTTTGGCGTGTGAGTGCGCCATAAGCTGTTATTGAGGTGAGAATTACGCATAAGAGCGTTCCTACAATTTCTATGCTTGGATTCATAAGTGGGGGGGGTAAATGGCCATGTCTTTAAATTGATTTATATTACAATTTACAATAAATTTTATAATAAGCACCTATATATTAGTGACTTATAATACAATATTTCACTTGTATTATACAAGTTAACCTGTTGGGAGACGTAATTATTTTTTAAATAAAATTTTGAAATGCTACTAATAAAAGGTCTTAGAATGCAGAGATTCTTCTTTTTTGTTTTGTATTTTTATCAAAAATTACAATTATAATTTAACGAGATGCCCTATATCCTACTAATTATTCTTTAAAAACTACGTTATGAAAACACTTAAAAAAATTATTTTCTTATCCCTATTTTTGGCACTTTACTTAGGTTGTTCTAAAGACAATCCAGAGGAACCCGAAGTGGTGGAAGCCTATGAAGCTTTAAACGTTTCTTATGGTTCAGACCCAAAACAAGTTTTTGATATTTACCTTCCAGAAAACCGAACCAACAATACTAAAATTCTCATTTTAGTTCACGGAGGCACATGGATTTCAGGAGACAAGGAGGACATGGATATCATTAAAGATTCTATTTCATCCCTTCACCCCAATGTGGGAATTATTAATATGAACTATACCTTAGCCAGTTTTGGTAATCCCCCAATCCCCTTGCAAACAGAGGATATTTCATCGGTGGTCGATTATATTTCTATGAATAAATCCTCACTTACTGTGAGTGATGACATTGGTTTTATTGGTTTTAGTTCAGGGGCTCATTTAGCATTATTGTGGAGCTATGCCTATGACGACAATAACCAAGTAGATATGGTTTGTAGTATAGTTGGACCTGCTAATTTCACAGATCCTGCCTATTATGATAACCCGGCGTATCAACCAGTCTTTCAATTATTTGGAAGCCCTTCTATCGAGTTTTTAGAAGCTGCGAGCCCTTACCACAGAGCAACCGCAACTTCGCCGCCAACCCTATTGTTTTACGGAGGTATGGATCCTTTAGTCCCAACCTCGCAAGGAGTCGAACTAGATGCACAACTCACCACCCTAGGGGTGGCACATGAGTTTCACTTTTACCCACAAGAAGGTCATGGCTGGGAAGGAGATAACTTGTTAGACACGACCTCAAAATTATCAACCTATATAGATACGTATATAGAAACGGAGTAGTTTTAGTTGAGTTGTTCTTTTTTAAGACTTAAAACAAGTATGCATTCTTTCCATTTCAGATCTTGACACCCCAATTTTTTTTGCGAGTTCTCTCCAATTCGAGATGACTTTTAAAATATGATCCATAATTTCTTGTGCTTTATTAGGGTTTAATCTGAAATAAGGGGCGACTTCTAGTGCCAATTCGATACTTAGAGAGTTATCATTTTCGTCAATATTCAGGGTAAGACCACTGCCGTTTTCTATGGCATTCATATCATAAGCAGGCGAAAGAACCCAACCGCTTTGTGTTAGTAAAAACCCATGATTACGTAGGTGATCATCTGTGTTAGAAACGCAGATGTTAAAGACAATTCGCGTCCAAAGTTTTATCAAGTCTTCATCGATATTCGCGCCATTTTTCATTAAGAACTCTACAAGCTCCAGGTAGCTAACCCCATCATGAACGTTGGTGCCATCCGTATAGCCCAATAAAGTGATTGCCGAAGCAAAGTGAACCCGTTGTCCATCAGCAGTTCTATCAAAACGCTTTGTTAGAAACGTATGTTGATGGTGCGAAAATTTTTGAATTCTTGATTCTGCCATATCAATTCTACATTGAATGGCAAGCTCATAAACGAGCTGTTCCCACGCACCAACGTCTTTATCATCGTTACCACTAGGAAATTTTGCAATCCATAATGAACCATCTTTGGCTTGTACATTTGCTTTGGGTCTAGCACCTCCTAATGATGACCCAGGTGCCATGAGTATATGTAGCCAATCTAAATATTCAGGATCGTCTGTCGCCCCTTCTTTTTCTAATTGTAAACTTGCAAATTCTAAATCGCGCAATGCGGTCCAAGGTGGTGCGGATATTTTCGTGTTGTTGTCCATAAAAGGACCGTCTGCAGCGGTTTTAAACCGTAGCGCACCCATTCTGTTTTCATCAAAGACACCAAGAACGTAGTCGGTTTCAAAAAGGGTTCTTGCTTTTCGGTTTTCTTTTCTTGCGAGCACGGCTTCTTTTCGCCTTATTAATAAGCGCCCCCAACGGTCTGGTGACGAATCCATAAACATACCAAAATTAGACTTCTCACCCTTCAGATATTGAGGGCCAGAATACAATTGTAAATCCGGATCAATAGCTCTAGATTCTGGTAACTTTAACCATGCTCTATCGTATTCAAATGAGAACAATTCCTTTCCTTTCGATAATGAACTGTATAACATTCCCATTAGCGTTGGTTGGTCTAAACCCACCCAATGTGCATACACGAAAAGCGTTCTTCTTTCGGCTCTCATCATTTATGTTTTTTAGGGGCTCTTTCTTTTACTACAAGGTCTATGTCTTGAATTTTTCGACCTAAAACATCGTCATCTGCAACATTTAAAAGATCTTTTTCCAATCCTAAAACAAGGAGTACTTGAAGGTAATTGCCCATAGACACAGAGGCTTTGCCTTCTTCAATTTTCCAGAGTGTTGACCGTCCTATGTGGGCTCTTTCTGAAAGCTGTTCTGCACTTAATTTTCTGCGCAGTCTTGCCAGGCGAATATTCGCCCCTAATTGAGAAAGTATTTTTTCAGACTTAGGGAGTAATATGATTTTCTTTTTAGACATAACGTTTCATATAATACACAAATATACTATTTTTTGTTTCATTTATGAATTGTTATGAAATTTTTATTATGAAGATGCATGTGATTTAAAAAGCAGGATCCCTGTTAAAACGGGGTAAAATAGATGTGCAGAAAAATCTTTTTCTTGTCAAACTGAACCTGACGACCGTCAGGCAGGTGTGCTTCAGCTTGACAGAATTATTAATTTTAAATACTTTTAGATTCTGAAATAAACCTGCCTACCGTCAGGCAGGTTTTAATAAATCAATCCCCCCTGAAAGGATGGTATGTTTAAGATGTGTGGTTAAATATAAATTGGGTTATAGTCCAAAGGCACCAAAAAGAGCATTTCAGAAGTAAGACTATTTAGTTTAAAACAACAAGAAATAATTAACAGTAAATACTTAATTTTCAATAGAGTATCAATATTAAAAAGTCAAGTATGAGCAAACACTGTGTGCTGATTGATAACAAATGACGATAATATTAATTGTTTAGATTTTTATTCATACATTTAAACATAATATTAAAAATAATTTTTATGGAAACTATTTCAATTTTGGCGCAGCTTATTGTTGCACTCTCAGTAACTGTTGTGTGGGTTTTTAGGTATGATAATATCGTTGTAGAATTTAAACACTACGGTCTTTCTGACTTGCTAAGAAATGCAGTTGGTGCTTCTAAAATAGCACTCGCAACCGTTCTAATTTTAGGAATTTGGCATCAAGAATTTTTAGTACCAGCGTCACTTTTAATGGCAATTTTAATGCTAGGAGCTCAATATTGTCATATAAAAGTAAAAAATCCTTTGGCTAAATTTGTGCCTTCTTTTGTACTTTTACTCTTGTGCTTATTTATTGCGGCCTTTAATTATGGTTTATTATAGACAATGGATTTAAACCTTAGTATCCTTATATTTTCGGCAGTTTCATTTATTTTTTACGGGATTACTTCTTTTTTTTCAAAGAGAATGCTGTCCGAATATGCGCGTTGGGGCTATAAAAATCAACGGATTTTGTTGGGCTGTTTGCAACTATTAGGAGGGATCGGCTTACTCGTTGGGATTGTCAATCCGATACTGCTTTCGGTAGCTTCTTTTTTATTAACTTTTATGATGATTACGGCTATTTTTGTAAGAATCAAAATAAAAGACAGTACCGTTCAGATGCTGCCTGCTATTTTTTATACCGTGTTAAACTTTATAATATTATACAATTCACTAACGTAGTTGTTGAGTAACAAAATGTTTGGATTTAAGAAGGTAAACGTCCTGTTTTAGCCCTTCTTTTTTTTACTTTTATCGATTGGGAATCTTCCTTGATTTCCTATGCCGTCCATATCGTGCTCATCATAGGCCTGTTGATGTTCACTTCGTTGTATTTTATGTTGTTTCGAAACGATTGTCAACAAGAAATAGACGTACACTATAAAAATAATAAACCCGAAAATAAAGATAAGTAAATTCATTTTTTTCTTCTTTGTCTAATGGCAATGGAAAGGGATAAAATTGATGGAACCCAAATTCCTACAAAAATACCTTCTAGCTTGTTTCCCATAAACCACAAGGTTACAGACATTAAAAAGGACATGAATGCAAGTATAATAGGGTAGTAGGCTTCAATAAAATCTTTCATTGTTTTTTATTTAAATTTAATCAAGATTAAGTGTAAAAATGTTACAAAATTCACAAATTTTTAATCAATATGTTAAATTTAAACCCAAAGTATTAGTGTTTTGACAGAAGTTAGATCAGGGTTTAGCCCGTCTTTCTAAATGTTAAAGGCGGTGTGAATTTTGTCAATAAATTTTTAAGAACTATTGAATTTTCGGAGGCTGATGGACCTAAGAACTAGAACTTAGTTTTCTGTTTACTATCCAAATCCGCCTGCCGCTGCGCTGTTTTGGGCACTTTGTTGTCGCCTCATTAGAAACATGGCACAGACTAGGAGCACGTAATTGGTGTGGTCTTTATCATTGAATTCGGCCTCCAAAGATTCTTTCCATTTTTTTAAAGCATAATGAATGGTTAAAACAGGGGTTTTCCCATTTTCGCGAAGAATATACTGCCGGTCGGATGCATACCATTTTCCTTCCTTTTCTGTTTTTAGCCAATATTGCTTGTCCTTCAAGATTATTTTAGAGCCTGTTTTAAAGCTCCAGTTGATGTCTCCAATGGGCTGTCCACTTTCTAAGATAGTAAAGGAGGTGGCCCAAAACCCTTTTTTCTTTAGCTCGTAGGTTTTGCTGTTATAAAAAAATTGTATTTCTGGGGAGTACCATTTTGGCTTGCGCCCTTTGAGGATAATTTTATCGTTGTCAAGAATTTTAAACTCTTTATTGTTTTTTGCTATTTCGATCTTCATAATTCAAAGATAATAAATCTTTTAACTAAGGGGTTCTTATTAAAAATTGCCCAAAGCCCTTGTTTTGTTTAGCCTTAAAGTTGAACCTTGTGTTTCCATAATTAAATAGTGTTAGGTGTAACGCTATTTTAGGACGGAAAACAGGTTTCTAACAAAAAAGCTCTCCAAAAAGAGGGCGTAATTTTAATTATTTGAGTGTGAGCCATCACAATACCCATTTGGGTCTTGCGTATTTCCACACCCACACATTGGGCGGTCTTGTTTTTTATAAATCATAATTTTTATATTTTTTGTAATGTTATGTCAAGAGTAATTTCATCTAATATTAGAGTATCTCCCAAGTTTTCAAAAAAGCTTCCTGAAGCAAATTGAATGTCATGTTTTGACCGATCAAAAGTTAATTTACTTTCAATTCTATCGTTATAAACAATTAAATTAAAATCGACAGTCTGGGTAATGCCTTTAATTGTTAAAACTCCTGTTAGTTCATAAGAGTTCTTATTTTGAGAATTCACTTTTTTGATAACCAAGGTTGCTTCAGGGTGTTTCTCAACGGAGAAAAAGTCGTCAGACTTCAAGTGCCCTTCAAGTTTTTGTTTCCATTCTCCAGTTAAATCATCACTAGTCAATGACGTCATATCCACCGTAAAGACGCCAAATGGTTTGTTTGAGTTTTCTAATGATAATGATGCAGAACTAAACTTTAAAGAACCTGAGTGGGCTTGATTTGTGATTTTCTTTCCGGTCCATTTGACATTTCCTTTTTCTAAATCAAATTTAATTTGTGAAAAAGCAGTCGTTGTAACTACAATTAGTAAGATTGATACTAAATTTTTTGTTTTCATTGCGATTATTTTTTTTGTTCCTGCAATAGTAATACATTTGGTAATATAAAGTAACTTGTTACCTTTAGGTAACTATTAAATTCTGGACACTTAATTGTAACTAAAACAGTATTATGAAAGTAACTAAAGACCTATGTCCAGTGACTTCTTTTACCGAAATGTTGGGAGGGAAATGGAAGCTTATAATTATCAATATTATTCGAACAAGAGGTGTGATTCGATTTGGTCAACTTGCAGCAGCAATCCCAAATATTTCAAGAAAGGTTTTGACAGACCAATTAAAGAGTTTGGAAAAAGACAATCTTATAAAGAGAAAACAATACCAACAAATCCCTCCAAAAGTAGAATACTCTTTAACTAAAAAATCTGAAAGTCTTTGCAGTGTTTTTAAGACCATTGAAGACTGGGTAAACCAACCTTAAGACGTTTATAAATAGCAGAATTATGATAAGAAAACGTCCCTGTTTACACAAGTAAATTGCGTATTAAAGGCAAAAGACAAAACAATTAAGCCTACTTTTATTAACTTTAGCAAATGGTTAAAACATTCGTTAACAAACACTATAGGATGATGAAAGAATCTCTCATAATAATTTTAATAATTTTAGGGTTTCAATCTTGCGTTGGCGCCCAGAAAGACAGCGAAATATTTACAATATATTTAGTTAGACATTCAGAAAAAGATTTAACATCCAATAATTATTCAAACCCTCCACTTTCTCAATGTGGCGCGGAAAGATCGGAGAATTTAAGTAATTTTCTTAGTGATGTAGCCCTTGATGTTATATACAGCACGGACTATATTCGAACTCAAAATACAGCACTTCCAACAGCACTGTCCAAAGGACTGGAGATTAGTGAATACAACCCTCAAGAACTTGAGGATTTTTCAAAATTATTAATCGACAGCAAACAAGACGCACTCGTTGTTGGGCATAGCAATACCACAGGGGTTTTAGCGGGCTTATTGGTCGGTGAAGAGATAGGGGCATTTGATTTAGACATCTATGATCGTGTTTATCAGGTATTAATTTATAAAAATAGTGGTCGGCTTCATTTATTACATACCGCTTTTGATTGCAGTGAATAAATGCATAAATAGCTATTAAAACCGAAAACGCTTATTTCTAAATTTGTCATAGTATTTTATTAAATAGCTACACAAAAACTTAAACAAATATTTTTTTCGTTATTTTTTTAAAATCTCCATTTTCAATATTTTTCTTCTTAAAATAACATATACTTCTGATTTTCAGGATCGAAAGAATATAATTAATTTTCATTAAAGATTAAACAGTTGTATATTTAAGTTTTTACGATTGTATTAACCAAGCTTTGACCAATGACTAAAAATTTCTTTTTATCGCTACTTTGTTTAATTTCTGTTTATAATTTTTGTTTTGCTCAAGTACCCATTGACAACTACTCTGTGAACGGTCTTGGACAAGTACAATTATCAATTCAAGCACAAGCAGGTAAATATTATGTGCTTCATGCACAGCACAGTTCTACGTTTAACTGGGCAACCTCAATGACAATAGGAGTTAGTGGAACCATGATCATTTCTGAATCATTGAGCGCTTATCCAATAGAGAACTATTCTATAACAGAACATAATGTATCAGCTCCTGACGATTATGATGGAGATGGCATAGATGACATTACAGAATTTAATAACATGCCAACGGATGCGCCTTTCAACTTTGCACCGCCTATTGAACTTATTGACGGGTCAACCTCAATACCAGATGTTGAAACTTTTATGGAGTTGGCAACAATAAATAATGTGGGTTGGGCGCCATTCCTTGACGATCAAATGTATGTTAAGTTTGGAATACTTGACAGAGATACCACCGAACCACAGGTCTATTTTATCAATAGCAATACCTATACCATCCACGCCAGTTTTTGGGGGGGCATTGGTGCATCTGTCACTGGAGATGACAGTTCTGGGGAGATTGTTTTTAATCCCAACGACATCCTTCCAAGTGGTGTGATAGGAACCTATTCGGTCAATTTTTCTTTTGGAAACGCCTATGATTTTGAGGCCACTCAAAGAACGTATGAGTTATTGGCAGCCAGCATGCCTTTTCTTCAAAATAACATGAACCACTTTATTGGTCAATCTGATGAAAACGACCATATCAATAATCACGCCGATGATTTTGTAGGTTCTAGAATTGATGTGGTTTTAGAATCGGATGTGTTTGCGGAAATCAATTACATCCCTTTTCATGAAGCAGAAGGATACGGATTTTTTAAACACATGACGGATCTTAATGAAACTCCTGGAAGTAGAGATATTGTGCTCTATGACGCACTACCAAATTCACTGCCTAGAGTGGGAGGCATCATAACGTCTGTTATACAAACGCCTTTGTCGCACGTGAACCTAAGAGCCATTCAAGACAATGTCCCAAATGCATACATCGCAAATCCTTTAGCCAATGATGCCATAGCAAATCTGTTAGGAGGCTATATTTATTACAAAGTAGAAAACGAGCAGTATGAAATACGAGAAGCTACTTTAACAGAAGTGAATGACTGGTATGAAGAACTGAGACCCACAGAACCACAAACGCCAATACGAGATTTAAGCATCACGGAAATCATGCCCTTAGACGACATTGCGTTTGAAATGTCGACGGCGTTTGGAGCAAAGTGTGCCAACGTTGCCACTATGAGGTCGTTTGAACTTCCAGCGGGTACCATCCCTGATGGTTTTGGAATTCCATTTTACTACTATGATGAATTTATGCAATTCAATAATTTTTATCAAGAGGCACAAATCATGATCGATAATCCTACCTTCCAAACGGATTTAAACTTTCGAATTGATCGTCTAAAAGATTTTAGAAGAGCCATTAAAGATGCGCCAATGCCGCAATGGATGTTGGACAATTTACAAGTTATGCACGACGATTTTCCAGAAGGGACGGCCGTGAGGTGTCGATCCAGCACGAATAACGAAGATTTACCCGGATTTAGTGGCGCAGGTTTATACACCTCTAAAACGCAATACCTAGACGAAGGTCATATCTCTAAATCTATCAAACAGGTCTATGCCAGTATGTGGAATTTTAGAGCTTATGAGGAAAGAGATTTTTACCGTGTGAACCACTTTATAGCAGCGATGGGACTGCTCTGTCACCCCAATTTTCAAGAGGAAAAATCAAATGGCGTCGGCATTAGTATCGATCCTATTTACGAAACAGAAGACACCTTTTATCTAAACACCCAAGTAGGAGAGTCCTTGATCACAAACCCCGATCCGAACTCGGTGCCAGAGGAGCTTTTATTGTATGAAGACCCTACACAAGGCGGCGGATATCTTGTGTTAAGACTGTCCAACCTAGTGAATCCAGGGGAGCTGGTAATGGATCAAGTGTATATCGATCAAATGAGAGACTTCCTTACGGTGATTCATGATGAATTTGCAATACTCTACGATGTTGTAGGGGCGGAAGGTTTTGGAATGGATATCGAATATAAAGTAACAGCTCAAGATCAATTGGTAATCAAACAAGCACGGCCATGGGTTTCGTTTTGGGCAGATATTACCGCCAATAATGATTTGGGAGTTACAGCAATTGTAGCCCCTCAATCTTCCTCTAGTTTAGGGAGCAACGAGCTAGTCACCGCAACCATTGCCAATCACGGTCTAAACGACATGAGCAATTTTGATATTGAACTTGTGGTAGACGGTCAGTCGGAAGAAACAATTACAATTCTTCAAACAATTGAACCTTTTGGCGAAGCTGATTTTCAATTTTCAGTACCGCAAGATTTTTCAACCATTGGCGATTATAATATCACGGCAATTGTGAGCCATGTGGATGATCAGTATATTAATAACAACACTTTAAACGTTGTTTTAAGTAAGATTTTACTGTTGGATGGCGCGCTTTCAGTCGGCGAACTAGCGGTTGTTTGTAATGACGTGGTTGAGGTAGATGCGATCGTTTCCAACCAAGGCGAAACAACCTTAACCGAAGTAACGATTGAGGTGGTCGTTAATGGTGTAGAAGTAGAGGTGATTAATGCCATCGTTGACATCCCATCTCAGGAGCAAGGCACGGTAGTCATAACGATTGATGACAATCTTCAAGAAAACAATAACATCACACTAAATTTATCAGGGGTAAATAACCAAGCGGATGGAGATTCAACCAACAACTCGGCTTCTACAACTACAAATTTAGATTCAGATTATGACATTATTACGCTGGTTATCAACGCGGATAATTACCCAGAAGAAACATCTTGGAAACTCCTTGACGAGTCCAATCAACTCATAGCCGCAGGTTTTTTAGAGGATGATACAGAGGTTTTTACCGAAGACATTTGTGTCAATTATAGTTCTTGCTTCTCGCTTTATGTTTACGATTCGTTTGGAGATGGAATTTGCTGTAGCTATGGCGAAGGGAATTTTCAGATTATAGACGCATCAGAGAATTTGATTCTTACAAATGATGGTGATTTTGACAACTTTGCACAAGAAGTGTTTTGTCTTGATGATTCTGCATGTGAGATTACAGCGGAGGTTAACGTCATGCATGCAACGTCTTCTTCTGCTAATGATGCTGCTATTACAATTAATACAAACACAGGGATGAGCCCTTTTCAATACAGTATTAATAATGGACAAACATTTTCGGACTCGAATACGTTTGAGAATCTAATGCCAGGAAATTATAGCGTATTTGTTCTAGGTGCTGCGGGGCTTTGCTCTTATCAGCAGACCGTTTCAGTTGAAGCCTGTAATTTGACTTCAGTTGATATTGAAGCGACCTCAGTTTCTTCTGTTGTTTCAACAAATGGCTCCATAGTCATTACTCCAACTTCTGGAGAGGGTCCCTATCAATACAGCATTGATGGAGGTCAAACCTTTAGTCAAAACAATGTATTTTCCAACTTAGCCGTAGGCGACTATAATGTCGTTGTAAAAGATATTGCGGACATCTGTTCATATGAAGTGGATGTTCCAATTGAAGTTG
>Ga0209094_1000144_pt1 | contig 60961 bp, 116 predicted proteins | sample COGITO_mtgs_1004_2_FD_184790 | JGI IMG/M metagenome (GOLD analysis project Ga0209094, IMG submission 184790) | Pelagic marine microbial communities from North Sea - COGITO_mtgs_100430 (SPAdes) (version 2) | ecosystem: Environmental > Aquatic > Marine > Epipelagic ... | reverse complement strand
TACTCTACAAGAGACAGAGATACTAGGATAAAACAAGAGAATGTAATACCTCTAGTTAAGTTTGGCGGTGAATTTGAAGAAATAGGGATTCACCAAGGTAATATCGAGAGATATAAAGGTAATTTATAAATAAACTTTGTAAATAATCCTTGACACTACATAAAATACCTGTAGAATAGGCGTTACATTAAACAACTGAGTGAATAGGTGATAATATGACAACACTAGATATAAAAGAAACGGACGTAGTAGAGCTTACAGATGATAATCAACTCTATTTTGTAGTAGATGTAACAGAGAAAGCAAGGGGTTATATTACAGTCAGAGATACAGAAGGAGATGACTGGGTTATGGACGCGTCAAGAGTGGTGAATGTATGGCGTCATCATTTGTAAATAATAGTTAAATAAACATTAATTAAAACTAAAAGGTGAGTATTATGGAAGGTTTAGAACAGAAAGCAGTAGAGTTATTAGATAAATTAGAAAGTGTGGTGGTTAACTATGCACCACAAGTGGTGGACTTAGGGTTGAATGTGATAAGAATAGAAGCCCTTGGTAATGTAGCATTAATAATTATACTAGGTATGCTAGCAGGCTTAGTACCTTTTATGTTTTATAAGCTATATAAGATACTTAGTAAGAAGTTTGAAGAGACCAAAAATGATGATTACGAACTAGGTCGTTTCTTCACTGTATTAGTTGGTATAACCTCTTTTATAATTCTAGTATGGGCGATGTTATGGCATATAGTGAATATCTGGCTATGGATTGGCCTATTCTACCCAGAATTAGCCTTAGCACATAAATTAATTAGTTAAATAAGTTATTGACAACGTATAGGCTATGATTGTATAATCATGGCTTAATTAATGAGAGAGGGTAGGATTATGTGTAAAAGTAATAGTAAACCAATCCATGTGCATGATTGTGATGAATGTGTATACTTAGGGTCAGAGGATGGTTGTGATCTATACTACTGTGATCGAGAACCTACGCTGATTGCTCGATATGGCATAGATGGTGATTATATGAGCGGTGCTTGGATGCAACACCCTTTGATATTGAAGGCAAAATCTATAGCTATAGGCCGTGGGTTAACAACGGAAAACAAACTAAATACAGCTACAGGATTAGGGTGATAAAATCCTAAATAAGTAAGCAACTACTAACACAAAATAAGGGTGTTTATTCACCCTCTTTTCCCTTATAAATCAATGACTTAGAGCAATGTCTTAACAAACTACTTGATACTTTTGACCATAACCATAAGTTAATACCTAAAATAATAACCTTATAAATCAATAACTTATAGCAATGTCTTAACAAACTACTTTAACAGATTGACTATTTTGAGCCAATTTTCTCGACTTTTTCTCTATATAAAAGACTTAGAGAAAAATATTCGTCTAACTCTGTTATAAGTAACTTTACATATAATAACTGTAAGTTAATGCTACACTACGTTTCGCATTCCCTACTCGCTGCTATCGCACCTCGTAGGTTAATGTACTATGCTAGTTAATCATTACTATATACGTTCAAATAACTATGTTATTTGTGAGTATATGCAATCTATACATGTAAATTATATCAAGTGCTTATCTAGTATATTGTGTTTGCTAATGCAAACGAAAGGTTTTACTATAGAATATTAGTTAATAGATATTATAGTAATATATTAACACAGGGCGACAGACAGGGCAAAGCCCCGCCCGTCTCTTAAACTTAGTGATATTATAGTAATAGATTATCTAGTATATATTAATAGTTATTAATCCTAATAGCATAGCTATCAGTCTTTAGAGGGGCACAGAGGCAGCAGAGCCGCCCCCGTACCTAACCTCTAACATAACTATTAATATAGGATTCTATATACTCTATCACGTCCTCACGGACGTTCTAACGTATATAATAGGGATATTCACTAAGTGCTTATTAAGTAATATGCTTGAATGATACGAGCTTTTAGTATTATATGATGTTATTTATAATGGTGGATTAGGTGTAATAATTTACTTAGGTGGTATACTGTGGTAATATTCTATATACAATCGAATAAGCTACGCTTATGAGGTATATAATAAAGGGATATATTAAAGAGAATTAGGTGTGATAATCAATCTAGTGGTATAGCTTAGGTGGTAATGTTAGGGTAATATTAAAGATAATATTAAGAAAGAATATAGTAATAATACTAAGTAATAATTTACATATAATGCTTAACACCCTACTCCCTCAATTACCACATAAATATTAACTTTATTAGACTTTTTAGTTATAAAAGTTAATATTCTTAGCATAATTAGTTATTATCATTAATATAATTAACATGTTATGCTAATATTAGCCTAATTGTGAGATGTGAGATATTCCCCTATCTACCACTAGGTAGGTAAATAATATATAATTAGCTATTGACATTGGATGCTATATCTATATAATTGGTTATATAAATTAACTAACGAGAGTAATTAACATGTACTACCAAGAATCAGTAATAGACGGCATACTACACTACAAGACTACCCCTAGAGGCTCTTGGATTCCATTCTCAGTTACTTCTATGACTAATAAGTACATAGCTAGCCAACTGTTAGTAAATGAGCTTACAGAGCAACTAGAGCAGTTCTATAACGATGGTCTATCTAAACGTGGTGATTAATAGGATTTAACTATACCAGATAGTTAGATTACACCACTGTACATAAACACAGGATATACACTATATGACTATTACAACAGAAGAACATAGACAATCATTTATTGACTGTATTGAAGCCGCACTGCTGGATAATAACCCTACACTTTGTAGATCTTTACTGGTAGAATGTGAGATATATAGTGAGAATAGTGGGATAGAATTACTAACAATCCAAGAGATTATAGCCTACTATGTGGATTTATATGAGTTAGTTACATATAGCTAATAAACACCCCTGAGAAGCCCCATAAAGGCCGTTATTAGAGCGTTTCTCTCTTTAGTAGTACCCTAGGTAGGGTCTATAGTAGAGTAGCTTACAGAGGCTTACAGGAGCTTGTAGGTAATATTAATAGTAATAGTATTACATTTCTAGAAACATCGAAATATCAATAGGATTAATACAATGAGTGATCATATTACACTAGATGACATATACCCTTACTCTATTACTAATAAACTAGCTAGTAAGTTCAGTAGACACAATGAGTGTATACAACATATACAACTAGATGCTATATTTACACCACATGATGTGCTATATCGTGTGACTGTAGAGCATGATGTAGTGCTTGAGACTACACATATACAACGCGCAATTGATAAATATAATACATTATAACACAATAATCATTCTATTGACTCACATATGAGCCACCTATAGTTACATATAGCTCGACTCTCTCCTATCCTATCTAATATCATCCCCTTATCACATAATCATTACAAGTTAATATAAGCCATTCTGAGCTAGTCTATATCTACCCCTACCTACCCTACAGGGTACACTCTAAAACGCGCTTAGAATGCAATCTGAAGCCATATAGAGCTATGTATGATATGGGGGTGAGAGTGTTAGTGTATATATAACTAAATCATATAGTAATAGGAGTACATATAGTGAAATAATCTAAGATAATAGGCGTATTTTGTTTTTATAAATGTTATAATAAAGGGTAATACAGAGGTGTTAAGCACGTCTATATGTATTTTCCACATTTGAATAATAAGGATTAGGTTGCAATATTGAGTTATAATTTTAATTTTTTTTTAGGAGTTTTATGAGTAATATTACTAAGGTGTTAGTAGGAGGTATTGGGGTTAATGATGTAGAGACAGCGGTAGCTAAAAGGGTAGATGGTAGGCTAATAGTTTGTCCTTATTATAGGAGATGGACAGATATCATACATAGATGCACAAACCCTATTAAGTATCATCAGTACATAGACTGCACTATTCATCCTGATTGGCTATTATTCTCTAATTTCAGAAAATGGATGATGCGGCAAGAGTGGGAGGGTAGGTACCTAGATAAGGATATAATAATTAAAGGTAATAAGGTATATTCTGAGAGTGCTTGTGCTTTTGTTTTATCCAGTACTAATAATCTTGTATTAGATAGTAAGTCTGTAAGAGGTGATTACCTATTAGGGGTAAGTTTTTGTAAAAGAACAAGAAAATACCAAAGTTGTGTTAGTATTAAGGGGAGAAATACTGCATTAGGCAGATTCACCACAGAAGTAGAAGCCCACAACGCTTGGAGGCTAGTCAAATCTAAACAATTATATGATGCAGCTAATAATGAAGTAGACACTAGGGTACAAGAAGCTCTTAGGGCTAGAGCTAGTGAATTAGAGGTATTATTAGAAGAATAATGTATTTCACCCTAGACTCCCACACCAATTTAGTGTATAATCCACTCTACAATTTAATTTTTATTAGGAATTTACTATGTTATACAGCTTACCATATATTCAAGCTAATTATAAAGATTTCATCCAGTTTGTACTATCTCAGCCTCCTGAGCGTCATGTAAGTGGATGCTCTTGGTTAGATAGTGAAGTAGGTGATTGGGTGAGAGATAGAGAGGTAGATGATACATATCTATTTGATTGTCACGGTGAGCCTGTAGGGTTATTTGGCCCTATGCAAGATGATGGTAGTGGGTATTACTTCCCTATGAGCATGTATGGTACAGAATGTTCTGGTAATTGGTGTGACATTACTGTATCACTTGATGAATATAACTACTTATGCTATGGTCATATACAAGATTATATTAGAGAACATGGGCTTGTAGAGATGGGACTTTAACGTATTTCACCCTAGACAACACCAAATAACCATGCTAATATAGCATTTGACGTATAAATTTTATTAATAATTAGGAGAATAATATGACATTTGAAGAGACAATGGCCTTAGTACTAGATACTATGCAAACAGAACGTAAGTCTATTATACAGGATATTGAGGCTATGAAGACGGGGGATTTATATGATAGCTTCGGATGTGGTTACGATAATGCCTTAGACGATATTATTGATATGATTACAGCTAAGAATGAGGAGAAGTAGTATGAATGAAATTACAATTAGAGAAGTTCTGCACGAAGACACGATACACTACTCCCCTATTATAGGCGGTAAGAAGAGTAGTTGTATAGCAGAGACTTACGATGTAGCCTTATTACTAGGTTTACAGATTAAATATGAAGGCATAAATAGTCAATTCACTAAGAATGCTTGTAGAATGTTATGTATTGATAGTGCTTGGGGAGAATAGGAGAATAGTATGTTATGCCCCACTTGCAATACACCCATGTTACTCAGAGGTGGACTACATGGAGAGTTTCACTATTGCCCTGAACAGTATATATGTAAACAACCTACTATATCTGTAGATGATGAGGATATAGAGGATGACACTTGGGTAGATTTATGTTATGATAGAGACTAATAACAATGGAGAATAATATGAAAATAGAACAAAGCGTATATAATATGTGTAAAGATTTCATCAAATATGTAGAAAGGGATCGTACTTGGTGGGGTAGAATTATTAATCACTTTGGATATTCTGGATTTGAGAGTTGTGGACTATGCGCTCACTATGTGGGATATTATGAAGGATATCGTACACCAAATGTAGGCAGTCATTTATTACCCTATTTTGAACACTATACTGATAGTCCCAACCTGTCATACCCTTTTGGGGGGTTCAGTATATACAGTAGGGAACGTATGCAAGAACTTATGCACAAAAACCCTCAACGTATAGCATTTGCTGAACGTATTATTAAAGATTATGAGGAGCAATAATATGACTAATGTTATACCATTTGAACGTAAGAAGCCTAAGTATCAAGAGGCTTCCACTGTAAATAACACCTTAGAAGGTATTGCAATTAAAGAATCCTATGATCTACTAAAAGGAGTACTTTCTTTTACATCTAGTAATACCCTAAAGAATGATATTAACTGTGTACTAGGGGTTATGAGGGATGAATTTAAGTGTTTAAGGGAGTAATCCCAGTCCGAAATAACCCCTCTTAATTCGGACAGCCTGTTGACATTAGGAATAACATTAATTACAATAGATGCTCAATTTAAGATAATAGGAAGAAGATTATGAATAAGAAGTATATATTCACTAAGGGTGATAAGTACATTGCAGTAGATACTAACAGTGGTTATCCTTATGAGACAGATTATTATTTAGGCGTAAAAACGTGGTCTAGTGCAGAGGAAGCTAATGAATATTATACTCATTTTAAACATAAACATAAGTGGCAATTAAGAGAGCTTAATGGATTGAGTATGTCACTGCCACTAGGAGATTAACTATGAAAGACGATGATACACCCCAAGATAACATCCTACTATTCCCCACACAGCCTACAGAATATACATTCACAGATGGTGTAGAGGAATATAACGTAGATGAATATGTAGATATCCTAGTGGAAGACTTAGAGGCTATACAATGGGAGATGCAAGCTATATTGGATAGTCCAGAGGGGTTGAGTGATATTAGTAGGTTATCTAGGTTAGTGGCTGAGTTAACTAATGTGATTGATGGGTATAGTGAGGAGGATGTATAATGTATTTACTAATAGACGATATTCGAGATATACCATGTGATTTTATTGCACGTACACCAGATGCAGCCTACATGGTATTAAGCTCTTTACATGAACACCTAGATTGTGTTATATTTGATCATGATTTAGGAGATGGTCTAGCTACAGGCTACGATATTATGAAAGAAGCATTTACAATGGGTTGGCTTCCAGATGAAGTACAACTGGTTACATCTAACCTTGTAGGCCGTAGCAACATGCAGGCAGCTTTGAAAGCAGAAGGGTATACCACCAAGAATGGTTTAATTTGGAATAGAGGATAAGATAATGGCTAAATTAGGACAATATGGACACCAATTAGAGACTATGACAGCTCAAGAGGTGTTAGATGTAGGGGTGGAACATTTGTTGACGCAGATGGAGAAGAGTACGAGAGGAAAGTTTTGTGTATACGATGGGGGTAGTGTTTGCTGTGCTGCTGCACCATTCATTAGGAGTGAAAAAGGGGTTTAGTCATACAGGTGGATGGAGAGGGGTAGTCAGTAATGGATATGCTAGTGATAATCATCGGGAGCTGATAATAGATTTACAAAGAGTACATGATAGTCGTAATGTAGATGAATGGGCAATTGAACTAAGAGAATTAGCCATAGCAGAAGGCTTACAGTACAACGGAGAGCAATATGAATAAGAAATACAGAGTGAAAGTAACAGAGAAGCACGTAGACTATGTGTGGGTGGAAGCTGATAGTAAGGAAGAAGCCTACAATTTAGCTCCAGCTTATGCAGAATGTGAGTTTGACTTGTTATATGATTGTGAAGTTGTGGAGGAAGAGGATGAGTAAATACTTATTTAAACTCAAGTATAATCACTTAGATGGGACTTTCTTATTTGCATCAGGTATTGCATTTGGTAAGGAAGAGTATATAATGACTTTAGCGTTAATGGTTTTAGGTGGACTTATTAGTGTAATTATTAGAAAATGGAGTGGATTATGAACTTTTATACTACCTCTTCCTAGTCCTGTATCATACATACCCCTAGAAGCTCCATATAAGCTCACCACGGGTTTTTTAGACATGACCCTGTAGGGTACTAGGGGTAAAACCAGAGCCGCTTAGAATGGCCGTATGGAGCTTCTAGGAGATATTATAGTAAAATGAGTATTATTAGTTAAATTAGGAGGAGGGATATGCAAATTCCAGTAAAAGTAGCAGAGGGTACGCATCTAGATAAAATGGGAAGATTTTATGTAATCGATCGAGAAGAATATGGAGATGATGAAAATAATAAACCTAATGAATATTGTGTATGGCAAAATGTAAGTTTTAATACATATCCAAAATATGCTTGGGTGGAAACTGATGAACACTATAGAAATAAGCTTGTTGCTCAAATAGAAAAGTTAAAATCACTTACTATTTACTAATATTAATAGAATTGGAAAAGATTATGGAAACATTAAGTAAGTCAGATAGGAGTCATCTGGATGCAATACCCATACTACTAAAAGTCTTAATTGAGTCTAAAGAGTCTTGTAAGGATATTAGTTGGAAAGTTGCATCGCAAGTATTGAGAGATTGGGATAAAGCTAGGGGTGTAGTTAATGAAGTCAATACTTAAATGGTTATTCACACCATTCTATAATATGAACAGTAAAAGAACACGTCCTTATACTTTAGTTCGGGATGGGGATAATTATTATGTATATACAGGTAGTTTTACTTTCTATGAGAAAGACGCACAGATTGAGTCTATAATCTATTACTACAGAGAGTGGAAGAGGGATTGGGAAGGTCGTTGGTATGATACAGAAGTTGAGTCAGAATTAAGATATAAGATATGAAAAGTGTTACACGTGAAACAAGTATAATCTCAAAAGTCAAGCTTTATTTAATAAATATTTAAAATTAACAGGCTAAAATAGCTTGATTTTATCTGAGATTATGTGTATATTACACTCCTCAAACGTATATATGATGCGACTTGTAGAGATATTCAGTAGGGATTTCATATAGTCCTACAAGACATCCTGTTATGCCTGTTTATTTATAGGGTAAATATAGGGATATTAGAGTGTATCTATAGACCTCTGAGATGGAGTTTTAAGGGTGATATTAGAGCGTTTTGGGGTGGAGTAGTAGGGTAGATAGGGGTGGTATTACAGTAGCTTAGAATGGCTTATATTAACGATTTTAGAGAGTGATTAGACTATGTCAGTAAAGAATGCACAACAGTTAAAACAACTTAATACTAGAGCAGCGAAATTGGAAGTTGATATAAAAGAAGCTAGATTAGAAGCCAAAGATAAGCAGCAGTATTGTTCTAGATTAGAGAATCAGTTGTCTAACGTCAAGAAGGAAATAGTTAAATTAGAGGATTCTGAAATAGTAGTATCTGAACATGCCATGTTACGTTATATTGAAAGAGTAATGGGTGTAGACTTAGAAGCTATTCAACAGAGAATATTAACACCTGCTGTCACTTCCTTGATTAATAATGCGGGAAGTGGTAAGTTTCCTATCGAGGGAGGTGGTAAAGTAGTAGTTAAGGGCAACACCATAGTAAGTGTAGTATAAGATTAAGCGATTGGAGAATAAGAGATGAAGACTAGAATTAAAGACATAGATGGTGTATACTATCCAGAGTATTATAATTGGGGGTTCTGGTTTGGTATAGTAGTAGATGTTAATAGACGTGGTGATAATATTTGTTATACAAACAGCCTAAGAGATGCTCAAATGGCAATTGATAAGTATTTATCAAAGAAGAAAGAACCTGCAACTAGGATTATAGAATATCCTTAATTAGAGGAACAATAACATGGCAACAATACTAATAGATGCAAAAGTATATACAGTGGATGATGAATACGCTCTACATAGAGGAGTAGCTTGCGATCACTTGTATGGAGGCAGTGAACCTGTATGGTCTAGCAATGGTGATGACTATATGGAGGCTAAAACAGCTCTAGAGCATATTAGAGGTAGACGTTTTATTCGTAGACCAGATGGTACTAAGATTATAGGGTTATCTAAGGACGTACATGAAGCATTAGGATGGCATGTAGAAGCATTTGATAATATGGAGAAGGAGCTATCTAATTGTCGATTTCATCTAGAAGGGGCTAGAAGAGATTATGAAGATCTAGAGCTACGTAGAGATTTAGAAGAGAGCAGTGCAGATAGCCGTATAGCTGAATTAAAAAGCGAGTTGTTCATATTGCAATCTCTGAGCTTATGGGGTAGAATAGTTAGAGTATTTAGGGGGTATTAATTATGACTAAATATACAAATACATTCATACAAGAGTTTTCATTACCACTAGAACACGTACAACGTCCTTGGCTACGAAGATCAGCTACGATAGTACTAGCACCTATTGTATTCATTGTAGCTGCAATTGATTATGGCTATAGAGAGATGTGTGAGTTTATAGAGGAGTGTTGGTGATATGAATAAGAAAGATAGCTTACCAGATATATTTGACAACGAAGTATTTGTAGGTGATACTGTAGCTTGTATAGTACCTTACTATAGTAATCTGACTAAGTGTACAGTTAAAAAGGTTACACCTAAAGGGTTTACAGTGGAATATACAAACAGTGAAGGTAGGGTGAAGTCTACTAATAGGTATAATAGAGATGTGGTGAAGAGACTATGACTACTAATAAACTACCGCCCTACACACAATCATGTCTAGTAATGGCAGCTAGATATGCTCATACACGTCCCACTGGAGCTGCATTTCAAGTAGTTAATAGTATTATGTGGCATTGGAATCAATTAGATGATAGTATTAAGGTGCAGCTAAAGGAAGAGGCTAGTAGTGAGGCTACGTGTAACATGGAAGATTGGAATATATTGATTAATAGAGAGGTGTGATATGTTTGAAATAGAAAATGTAGAGTATTCTTATTACAGATTATGGGAAGGGGATAATCATATAGGTAACTTTGAAATGTATGATGAAGAGTGGTGTTTTGATATATTAGATGTTATTCACAAAGATACTAACCCTAACATCTTCCCATTCATCCTAAAGACATTAGAGAATTTAAATAACGGAGTAGTATATGAGTGATATGATAACTGAACGTGTCAGTAGTTTCTATAATTGGATAGAGGATACACATGATGAAGTAGATGGGTTTAATGTAGAAGACTTAGAGAATCTTATTACTAAGTGTAAAGGATTTACTGAGAGTAACTGCTCTTGGATTACCTATGATGCTGTACAGTATATATTAGGACGTGCTAAAGATAGGTTAGGAGAGTTTAAGTATGAGGATTAAGGGCTATTACAGCCCTTTGTTATTAAATACTTCCTTATCCTGCTCGGTAATCCACCCTTCCTTGATAAATCTATCTAACTCTTCATTAGTGTAAGGGTTAGTCTTAGAGAATGCTAAGTCATATTTCACATCGTATTTATCTTTGTGTACACTTCTAGGTGTATCGCCTTTACCGTTCATATAATTCCTTATCTATCATATTAGTAAACTCTTTAGTTGTCCAGTGATTAGGGTGTTGTTTAAAGAATACTAGATACAAGCTATTCTTTAGTTGCAGTAGAGTATCTTTATCATCCTTACACTTACCTATTGCTGCTCTTATAGCATACTTCCTTATAACTAACCATTGAATACTAATAGTTATCCATTCTAGTGTAGCCTTAATCTTCTGTCTCAAACCCACACTCCCATTCTAAATCAAATATAACTGCTTGTGTTCTACTATTAGTCGATGGTATAAAAGCTTCCCATCTGTTATCACGTTCATCTAACTGGAGTGAACACTTATATTTGTGCATAACTTCCTCGTAATCTTCTTTACATTTTATTTGAGAGTATTCCTTTAGGAAATGTATTTGTCTAGTTGTAGCCATTTTGTTACCTATTTATTATTGTTATTATTGATTATATTTAGTAATTTATTACATCCACTTTCAAACCTAATCTAGTAGCCTCTTCTATCATATTGTTAGTACCTTTACTTACACCATCCCAGAATGCAATAAGGTGGTCAGCATATTCTGCCATTTCCCTATTCCGTATAGGGCCAGCTCTCTTACCATGTTCATTCCATTTAGCAGGGAACTTTTTAACAGAGTAGTTACAACGTCTGGCTAACTTCTCTCCCCATTTATCAGCACCATTGGCTGTACCAGATACTATCTCAATATCACCATCTGGTAGCAGTGTTAAAACCTGTTGTTTATATTCAGATACAGGTTTATCGAAATCTCTACCACCTGCTATAATAACTTTATACATATTTGTATTCCTATATTAATTGTGCTATCATTCCTATATAAACTTTAGGAGAATATACATGAAAGATAAACTTAATTTACTTGCCAAAGATGTAACTAACTTATATAATAAACTAACCGTTACACCTGTATGTACCATTACACTTCACAGTAAACTACTACACATTTCTGAACACTATGGATATCCTATAGGAGATTTATTAATATTCGCTACAGATGATGTAGTGTTAAACGATGTGAGTAATATCTTTTACTATTATGATTATAAGGGGATTGATAGTGTTAAGGATGTGTTAGTGTTCTATTGTGGCGAGTTACATTGACCTTATATTGTTATGTATATGATTTCTAAGCCTAGAAAGCTTTTTCTCCATACCTCTAGGTAGTTTATCCTTTAAGTGTATTGAATAACAATACCTATCCATTACATTAGTATCTACTCCGTATAGAGATGCCCATTTAGCTAAGTACCTGTTTGGACATTCCATTGGCATTCTTATATAACCGCTCACTTATAATATCCTCTCTTTTTAATATTATGAAAGAATGATGTAGCCCATCTATCACTAGGAATTGTATAGAAACATTCATTCTTAATATTCTTTCTAACTATAGTTTGAGTGATCCAAGTGTGATTACCACCTCTACGATTAGACTGTGTTATAGTAGGTTTAATTTGCCATAGAAGGTTCATAAATCAATACTCCTAACCTTATACACTCTAGTCGTAGCCACTGTACCATTATCTAGATAAATAGGGACTAACGTAGGTTCATCTTCTAATGTAATATGACTATACTTATCTAGTACATTTATCTCATTTAAGTGATCATCACTAAGCTCAGATAATGTAACCTCACCCATACCTCCGTTGCATAGCCACAAGTATACACCTTTACTAGATTTAACTAAAGATATAGGGGTAGGTTTTAAACGAGATAATTCTCTGAATTTATGTAGAATGTTCATGTTAATTACCAAACTAGTTTATTCATTATATTTATATTATTATATTACTAAAGGCCCTGGGCCTTTTATAGTATACTTAGGCTTGCTTAACTTATATTTACTCATACTGTTTCTCCTAGTTTGCATTTTAGTAAATACCCTTCTAATTCAAATACCTTATCTTTAGCTTTAGACAATGCAATAGATTCACCTAGTTCTTTGTTATAATTAGACGGACTAGCACAAGCACTTTCACCTACTACTGTGTAACCATTATCTAATACAATCACGCAGAATGTAATACAAGATAAAGCTTCATTGCTAATAGCATTAGGTGAATCTCCTTGGTATACATCATTATTACTCCTGTAAGCACCTAGTACACCTTCCTTACCTGTGAAGAAATTAACACTATTTATAATACTTTCTACATGCTCAGGTGTTATACGTGGAGATGTTAAATTCTTATCTTTAATTTCTAATTCTAATTTATCTTTATTCATAACCTATCCTTTAATCGTTTATACAAAATGATATAGTATTATCTGCTAGTAGTAATTCTTCTTTCAATCCTACATAGTAATCTACATGATAAGGATCTACTTTTATAGCATACTCTATTATATCAAGTGCTTTATTAATGTGATCCCTTATCTCTATAGCTGGTGTTAAATCAGTCATAATACGCTTCCCACTATTAATACAACTTAGGGCCAACATTATTCATAATACGTCCCTATCTCTCATTAATACTAATAACTTATCTTGCTTACTCTTCCATATCTCTAATAGACTATTCTCGTAGTAGGATAAAGCACTCATACTGCTTCTATCTTCTTTAGTGATAGAATAGCCTAGCTCTCTAAACACAGCTTTATAAATAGTAGGTCGTAGATTAAAAAGTAAATGTCTTATGTTAGTGTAGCTGAGGTTGTTCATAATGCCTGTCCTCTTATTTTATCCAATAAGGATATCGCCTTCTTGTCCCATGTAGGGTCTCCACTAGGTAGAGCTGATTGTAAACATTCCAGTAACTTTATTACTTGTAAGGTCAACTCAGGAGACAAGTAACCAAGACTTCTCAGTGCATCTTTAACTTGCTTCTCCTGTAAGCTAATTAATTGATCACTCATTTCCCCTATCCTAGATTGAATAGTTTGATGATCTAGCACTGTAGTAGTTACGTTTATCGTGGTGTCGAATAAATTATTCATAATATTCCATATTCAATTGTATATGTGGAGAGTCTAAGAAGTCGCGCCATAATGCTCCAGCTTCTACTTGAACACCTAGTTCGATAGCTGCTGTGAATACAGCCTGTATAGCCTTGCGAAAATGCTTGTGTTCCCATGTCACCTTACCATCAACTAATACGAATAAGTCTACAGCAGCTCCCCATTTACCTTTTCCTCCAGACATACCATCGTGGTAGTACATCTCTTTAGGAATATGCTTACTATTCATAGTAGTAGACTTACCTTCTGCAACTAACTGTTTCTGACGTTCCACTATGCGTACACCTTCACTAACACCAAAGTCTATAGGTGTAATCTGGATAGCACGTTCTATTACAGCCTCTAAATCAGGATGTACACCTATCAGGTTTTGGTGGGAGCGTTTACTTAGTTTATACATTATTAATCCTCTATTTAATTAGAATAACAAACCCGTTACAAAGGACGTTAAACTACAACGCCCCTGAACAGGCTGTTATAAACACACCTAACCATCAGGTGCTATAAAATTGTAAGTGTAAAAGTTTGGAGACCTAGCCTCAGTTTTTCCTTATACAGAATGCAAATGAAGAGGTGCATAATGTACTAGGGTTGCTCATTCCCACAATGAGTCTAACTAAGGAGTTGGCTTATGAACAACAAAGTGGTCTTTGTTCATGCCTATCCACGTTACAGGTTTGGTCGCTGGGAGTTCGTATGTTCTCATTGGCGTTCTAATCCTGCTTAACTAGATAGTGGCTAGTGTCTCCTCCCTTTTACAAGTACAATAATAATTCTTTAATAATCCCTAGGAGGGAGTTATGTCATTGCAATCTGAAATTCAAAAGTCTCTTAATCTTGTATTAAAAAGTCATCCTAAATATCAAGACTGGATGTACTTTGACGATGTGGAGATTGATAATGGTGTATTCATTCCTAGGTATAAATCACCTAAAGCTGCTGGTGTTGAGTTTTCAGAGTCGGAAGCCAAGGAAATTTATCAAGAAGTTGCTCGCCATATAATTCGCGTCCAAAACTAACTAAATAATTAATATCAAAATCTGACGGTAGTACAACGCAAGTATTGCCATTCCATAAATCACTTAGAAAACTTTTTGCTATTAATTCTTTACTATCCATTTTATTCACCTTTAATTTAATTTAATTAATTTGTTTATAACAAGGGTAAACACAAGGACTGCAAAGGGCGCAGCCTGTGTTACCAGCGTTATTCTTATATAGTACCACAACTAATATCTAATTGCAACACTTTATTCTATTTAATTAGAACATAATAGTCCACCGCGAACCCGCAATGCTTATTTATTATCCTTACGGAACTATTATGTTTATTCTTTTAACTTTTATATGGTATCATGATTATATTTAGAAGTCAACTAAGAATGTCTTATTTTCATCTGTACGTTTAATCATACCTACTTTATATGCCGCTACATCTTCTTCTTGAGGTGCTGGTTGAGTCTTAGATATATCTAACCAATGTTCCATGAACTTTAATGGGTTCTTAACTGGCATAGTGTATTTAGATTTAATACCTAATGACCTATACACAGGTTTAGCATTAAATAAAGTCCACTTACCACATAACTCCTCATTCACACCTGCTAACTCTTTACCATCCTTAAACATACCTTCTTTTAGCCACAAGTGTTCAGAATCTACAATCTCATTTAAGATAATCTCTACTTCGTCTCTACATTGTTCAAGAGCTATTTCACCACGTTTGGTTTTAAGTTCTTGTTTAACTAAATCTTTCCAGAACTCTTTATGGACTTCATATTCATCTTGAGCAATCTTTTGTACTGCCTTACCAATAGGTTGAAACATACCTGCTTCACATATAGCAAATGTAATAGCAAAACTACTCATAAATTGGATAGCTTCTAGTGCATACATAGTAACACAAAACTTAAACACTGTGTTATATAGATCCTGAGTATTCTCTAACTCTCCTAGTGCATATCTAAGTCCTTTGATACGTGTATCTTCAAACACCTTACCTACTGTTTCAAGACGTTGTAGAGATTCATTAATACTTAATATATCTTGCAATACTTCTTCTGGCTTATCAAAAGACATTCTAACTATTTCAGAGTAAGTAGCAGCATGTACCACTTCATTCTCACAAACACGTAACAAGTAAGCTGTCATCTCATCTGACGTTACAAATGGTGCTAGGATAGCAAATAGTTGTCTACTAGCCACTGTATCTGCTTCCCATTGCCAACTTAACGTCTTTATCATTTTATCTCTAATATCATCTGGACACTGCTTAAACATGAGATTGCAAGATGAGAAATCAAACTCATCTTCACTCCAATCTAGGCTACGAATCTCTTTATAGAACCCCCAAATATTAGGATGATTTTTATGTATAGTATCAAATAGTCCCTGATCTTGTTCTCCTAAGAAGACAGGATTACTTTCATAATCCGTCTTAGTTGTATTTAATATCTTACTAGGTATCACAGCTTACATACCCCATCTTCACATTCTCCTGAATCATCGTCTAATACATCTTCTGTTTCATCATACTTAACTTTCTTACTTGTCATACTATTATAGTAGTAACGTGTCTTCATTCCCATTTTAACACTGTATAAATACTCGTCAATAAGTTCATCAGATGGTATCTTACTTAGTTCCACCTTCTTATAGAAGTCAGCAGAAATAGATTGATCGCACCACTTCTGTAAGATAGAATAGATATCAATCATTCTTTTAACTGGGATATCCCAAGCAAATTCATATTTGTCTTTTAACTTCTCTCCGTCTGGAGCAGCCCAGTTAGTATTAGAACCATTGTCAGATTTCTTTAGTGTTAACTCCCTAATAGGATAGATAGCATTAGTAGTTCCAGATGCCTTAGAGGAGGTCTCTGCTGGCATAAAGTTAATACAGATACTAAACCGTACACCTTTATTATCAATAATCTGTTGACGTAATCCTTCCCAATCTCGTTTATTATCTACTGTTACAACACTATCTACATTTTTATTATAAGTATCTAAAGGCAACCAACCATCAGGCCACAGCGTCTTGTGCATCCAAGGTGCATTTCCATACTTTTTACCTAGCTCCAGAGAGGCATTATATAAGTGCCAAGCATGTGTTTCAGCTAGTTCATGTACAAAGTCTCTACCTTCTTGGGAAGAATATTTCTTATCTTCCTTAGCCATCAAGTGAGCTAATCCTACCATACCTACACCAGCGTTTAGTCTAGATAAAGCAGTTACTCCTAAATGCGGTAAACTCCACTCATTTTTATGGATACAGATATCAATCATAAGTAAGGCTAAGTAAGCTACTTTCTTATACTCTGCATCATTCCTTATATTAGCTACATTAATAGCTGCAAGAGAGCATAAGCCAATTTCACCTCTACCATGATCTTCTATAGAGTATAGATCTCTCATATCATCATAACCCTTAGTAGGGCTGATATACTCTAGGCATAGATTACTACTGTATACACTCTCTTTAAAAGGATTGTGACGATTAGCTTCGTCTATTTGGAATAAATAATGACGACCTGTTTCAAATGCTTCATCAAACGCTTGTAGTAATAGGCTACGTGCATTAATAAATTTCTTTACTTTAGCATGATTATTTACATATTCTTCATACATACTTTCAAAGACTAAGGGATCTTTACCATACATTGCTTCAAACAGTTCTGGCTCGGAGTAGCAATCAAATACAGCAATATCTTCATTCATTGCAGCCTTACGCGCAAATAGTTTATTCTGGCAGAAAGCGTAATCTAATCCTCTAATCTTTTTGGAATCAGTAGAGCGTTGATTCTTCAAACGCATAATAGTTTCTACTTGAGGATCAAAAGCGTTATAATAAGTAGTACATGCTCCTCCACGTCCAGCTTGCTTATTGGCATTAATAGCCCCCACTAAAGACCTATAGTATGGTAACTTTCCACTATGCTTGACTGCGCCATTACGAATAGGAGAACCTTCTGAACGGGTTTTCACCATACCACCCATCCCAGCACTCATACAAGTCATAGTGTATGCTATGTGATCTCCTATGGCTAGAGACTTAGCACTATCATTTGTAGTATAAATAGCGCAACTTGCATAACCATTAAGATTAGTTCCTAAATTAATGAAATTAGGTGTAGGTGCATTCAATAAGTTATTACTAAATACATCGTACCAATCTTTAGCATGTTGTACCTTTTCTTCGTCTTTGAATCTACTCTCGGCTAAGGCCATTGCCATCCGCATATATGTAAACTGCTGAGTCTCAAACACTTGTCCTGTTACAGAGTCCCGTAGAGCATATTTATCTCTAGTCTGTGTAATCTCGAAGTAAGCCGCTTGTTGATCTTTGGTGTGATCAATGTGATTATTTAATTCTTCGTATTCTTGATGTGTATAGTCCAGTTTACACATCAAGCCTTTATCTAACAATTGAGTATGTACTGCCTCCAAATGTGGATGTGCTGAACTACCAAACACTTCTTTAACCATCATCACAGATAGTAATCTACCTGCCATCTTGTTGTATTCCCATGAATCTTGATCTAAACAAGCTCTAATTAGATTAGCTTGTAGTTTAGTAGATTCGCACTCTACTGGCGATATAGATACTGCATCCATAACCACTGTAGGCCAATCCACTCGTTTTAACTTCTGTGAAGCCCACTCTCCCCACTTATTCAATTTAGTTGCATCGAAATCTTCTTTTGTACCATCACGCTTGATTACTACTTTGATCATTTACTTTCCTTAAAATTTAAAAATGCGTATTCCCCATACTCTGCTACAGCCTCTTTATCATAAGCCAAGGCAGCTTCAATTTCTGATGGGAAAGTACCTAAATATTTCTTTTTTATTTTAGCCATGTAGTTATTCCCATTAGGAAAGACACCTTTGTACTTACTGCCATTCTCAGAGTAACTATGACCTCTTTTGTTAAACATATTCTGCTGATGAGTTACCCACCTACAATTCTCTTTAGAGTACCCCTTATTGTTATCAATACGGTCTAATTCTAAACCTTCCTTATAATCTCCTTCCACGTCCTGTAGAAACTTTTCAAAACTACTCTCCCACGCAGGACAAATGATAATACCTCTTCCTCCATAAGTATGGTAATTCGTGTTCTTACTGTTGTTACACCTTTGCTTAATACTTTCCCAAACTCTATATAGCACATGGGAGGATTTTCCATGGGTAGTGTGAGTCTCTTTAGTCCTCTCCTTGAGTAGACATCCACAACTTCTAGTGTTTTTATTTCTAAGACTGAATAAATATATTACTTTTTCATTACCACAGTCACATCTACATAACCACCTAGAGTTACCATTATCGTCACTCTTTGACCTCTCTAGTAAAGATATTCTCCCGAACCTGTCCCCTTTCTTTGGTGTTTGACATCTTACTTTATTTACCACTCTAATTCCTTATCTTATTATTTAATTAAATCTCCCACATCATTATTAGATGTAATTGATAATGTTATGTTAATCTTCTTTGTGTTTATTACTTTGCACTAATCTCGACAATAATAGCCAATCCTCTTCTACTATTAAACTATTATCTGTATTGTGTATATCATCCACTAGATCAACTATTAACTTCAACTGTTCATTAGTTTTAGATTTACGAATAAGAGGAATGAAATCATATATTGTTATATTATCGTTTAAGGGGTTAGTGTAGCCTTTTAGTGCATCTATTTCTAACCGTTGCTTATCCAGTTTATTAGCAGCCTGTCTAAGAGCTGTAGCTAAATATTCATCTGTAACTACTTGGGGCATTATAAACCTCCTGTTTAAACATTATTACTCTCCAACTTTCTTAATTCTTCTCGCAACACTTTAGCCCTACGTTTATCTTCCTCTTCTCTGTAGAGCTTCTTATATTTGTTTATTATATTATCATAATCTTGAAGTAAGACTCCAGCCTCTTCTTTAGAAAAGTACAGTGCATGATTATGACTATCTTTAAATTTAGGTTTATATCTCTCTAACTCTGAAAAGAACTTCTTAAAGAATTCCGTATCATAAGCATCTCCAAAGAAATATGCTCCTGTTGAGAAACAAACTTGCAATAGGAACTCTCCTTGTGGGTCTTTATGATCATCTTCCCAAGAGATTGTTCTCTGGGTATCCCCTCCATAACTACCAGCACTGATCTCATCATTAATCTTAAACCAACGAGGATTTGCATTAACATATTCAGGTATTACCCAACCATAATCTTCAATAAGCTCAAACTTGAATATCTTATCTTTAACTGATCTTAAACAACTTAAATCATGATCTGCCTCTATTAAATCTTTATGTTTTTCTAAATCAGCCGCAAGTGCTATATAATCTGCTTTATTCATATTAACCTCTAAATATCTAACGTTAAAAACTTCCTACCCTTACTCTGGAAGCAACTCTCATAACCATCTACTATCTTCATACCTGATTTAGATATAGCTCCTAGCAGTTTCTTACCCTTTAAGGCGTATATACAAGCTGGTATATCATCTCCAGTAAAGCCATAGTGTGTTACATCAATACATATAACATCTGCACCTAGTTCTCTGGTGGCCTCTAGAAAGGACATTATCTTAGTGTATCCTATAGCCTTGAATAATTCTTCCTTGTAGTGCTGTTTCTGGTATTGTCTATCATCTAGTCTATTCATTATCTGTATATCTATACTCTACCAGTACTACTTCATTATGTAGTGGCATAACTTGTAAAACTTCTGTTGGTCTTTCACCTAACTTAGATTCATAGTTGATTAGGTTATTTATTAAAGGGCTATCATAGTGTCCTTTCACTATTACAGAAATATCTTCACTTTTTTTCAATATATTCATTTACTTATTTCCTAAGTAGTTGTTGAGGTGTCACTATAAAGTAGATTGGGGTAGGTGTCTAGTGTTAATTTACTTTATTTAAGTAGGTATACTCACCAAATAATTGCAAAGCTTTTTCATTATAGACTAGAGCTGCCTCTTCTTCACAAGTGAAGTAACCTAAGCGGTGGACTTCACTATTCTTTTCTATTTGAGCAGCCCACTTACCAATCTTAGTATACCAACTCACTCCTTTATACTTACTACTTGAGTTTTTTCGTGATCTAGTATTCATACTGTTCTGTGCAGAAGTAACCCATCTACAGTTACTAGGTTCATAGTTACCATCATTATCTATTCTATCTAACTCTAAACCTAATTGATAACCCTCCCCCATATCTTCTATGAAATTACTTATAGATTCTAACCACCTATTACAAATAGTAATACCCCTGCCGCCATAGTCCGCGTAGTATGGATTTTTTATATTATTACACCTCTTTTTCATATTACTCCATACATTATATAAAGGGTGTTTATATAACCCATGAGAGGTGGTAGCTTCCTTATTCAAACACCCACAACTCTTAGTATTACCACTTTTTAAGTTACCAGAAGTAACGCTTACTATAACTCCGCAATCACATTTGCAAAACCACTTAACCTTCCTATCTTTACTTCTTATAGTGTCTTTTTCTACCACTGTCAACCTGCTAAATACTCTCCCCTCTAATTCTAATGTTTTTCTCATACTAAAAACCTCATCATTATATTTACTTTTATTTCATGCACTCAGAATCAAGAGGGCTTATCGTGATAGAATACTATAGTAATACTTGTATATTATAATTTCTTACAATAGTACAAGTAGAAACAGTACCCTAACAGGATAACCTCTCTTATTGTTATATACGCTAAGGTATACTTTCATAACTTAGTGGTTCAGATCATTTCACTTATCGAGGATAGTTATATGCTAAATAGCATGGAGATATAAGCTCCGATAGCCTGTCTCTTTAATTACAGGTTGAGTATATAAATTATCTATACACCCTCCTTATACTTTAACATATAAGGTATCACATGTGTTCCCTCGTTTAGATTGTAAGACACGCTAAGAATAGCCTTACAATACACCGCCCTCTTCACGAATATCCAGCCTAGATCACTCTAGCTCGCCCCAGATACCGCAGCCACCTATACCAACCGTACTATGATAATATTCTTCATAGTATAGAGTAAAACAATATAAATGACAAGTGCTGAAAATCAACGTTACTCATCATGCTAGTTTAGACTTATTTCGAAGTTGGTCATTTCTTATTTGTATAGCGGTAGACATACTGCATCGAAAAGCCGCTTATTTATTATTTAAGATATACATACACCCACCAGTACTGATCTCTGGCTTCTATAAGACTATGGCATTAATCAATAAGATTAAGAACCTCTAATAGTGTTTAAGGTATATCAGCCTATACATTTGTAATGTATGTACATCTTAAATAATCCTAGTTACCAATCGTCTAGGTACACTCTTAATATACTATGTTTACATTATCCTACCCATAAAGCGGGTGTATCCTGTTATAACATAGTGGTGCAGGGTTGCCCAGTTACTAGCCTCTGGGGATGCTCTTTAGTGGCATCAGGATTACGTTTTGATGATAAGGACTCTAAGGTCATTGCACTATACTCTCCATCAAGGAGTATTCTAAGTATTATTAATCATGTAAATTATAAAACCCTTGGAATAACATTAGCTATTTTACAAGATGCCTTATAAGATTCATAATCAAATACACCGTTCTTTGTAAACCTTATTACTGAATTACTACTCAGGTCTGTCTGTTTAACTACATCTCTGCAAGTACCGTATACCTTCCCTTCTACTATCCAAGTATGCCTTCTTTTCAATGATGCAGCTCTATGTATATCTAAGGAATCATTATAGTTATCTTTGTGAGAACCCTTAACCAAGTGTTCAGGATTACAACACTTAGTATTATGGCATAAGTGTCTTACAATATCCTTATCCCCTAGATCTCCATACTTTATATTATAACTATACCTATGAGTAAGCCAGTACTTCTTTTTCTCCATTATTTGCCCATACCCTGCACTATTACAACTCTTAGTCCAGTTCCAGCAGTTATTATCATCCTTAATTATATTAGGTAATATCCTATTTATATCCATAGTAATCCTTATGTTGGTATTCCCTGAGAGTATCGAACTCCTTGACTTCCATCCCACTATTTAATGTCGCCAGTTTAGAAGACTGGTGTGGGGACAGGGAATATTAATTGGTGTGCTACCTAAGTCTCGAACTTAGTATCTCTCCGTTATGAGCGGAGTGCATATACCTGTTATGCTACCGTCCCTTAATTCTTTTACTGCCTCCATACTCTTATTATGGGGGTATTTCTACGTTAAAGTCAAGCTTTATTTAAACTAATTACATAATACTTGATATACCCTAAGTATTTAGTCCTATCTCTATACTCTATTATATACATATTTATTAGGTAATGTCAAGCACTATTCATCATCTAGTTTAAAGGAGTCGTAACCATGTTCTAGGTAATCCCGCATCTCCTTATCATACCCTTCTTTCCATCCAAAGTCATCAATTACTATATCACCTCCTCCACAGAATAATCTAGTGTTAGCCAGAGTCTCTTGCATTACGTCCGCTCTAGCCCCTATTTCATCCATATAGCCCATAAGCGGCATACTGCCCTCACCTGTCTTTGTCATATTACCATAGAAAAACAATCTATTGTAGTACTCGTCTACTGTTGTTACACCGTCTTCCCACAAGATATCTTTAATACTACTCATTTACTACCCCAAGTTGTTGTTAGTTATGTGAAGAATTGTACACTATTGCTTAAAAATGTCAACTATATTGTACTAAATTAGTCTATATTCATGTTTTTATAACTAAAGTGAATAAAAGACTTGACTTTTAATGAAAAATGTGTATATAATAAAGTATAGAAGGTAGTAAAAGAAAATAGCGTGAAGGGAGGGGCATCTTCACATTAAATCATACAACCCCACTTAATAATAATAATAATAAAATGATATGTTATGGAAAATCAAATAAGCTGTATATCCTGTCACCTCCCCGTTAAAGAATATAAGCAGAATGAACAAGAACGGGAAGATCTCTGTGAGAACTGTTTTATAGCAGATACCTCAGAAGAAGATGACTATACTCTTATAGAGTCTGAATACATATAAACTTATATAAAATCTAATCGGATATTCAACATGGCAACATCACAACTAGCTAATGCGGTTGGTAGTTTTTTAGCATCAGATATTACAGGTGTTAGTAATGGATCAACCCTTAGTTCAATAACTGAATCAGTCAGTGGTACAGTATCAGACACTTGCAATATAGTGTACAACACAGACGGTAATGGCAACCCCTACTTTGAACTAGATGGTACTACAGATGCCACATTCCCTATAGCAAACCTACCTGCATTGACTACACTATTAAATGACTCAAACTGGTCATTCATAGCAGCATATGAAACGACAGATGATGGAGGGTCAAGTGGTTACTATTTCGACTATGGAGATAGTGCTAATGGCGCACTACTGCGAGATAATGCAGTTGAACTAGGGCAAAGATCAAGCTCAAATGCTTATTATATTAAATCTCTGGGCGCAAATGTTTTCACTGTCGCGGGTATTATACATAACAGTGAGTATAACGCAGTGGAGTATGGAGGAAGTGCAAGTAATGGTTTCTCAAATACGGGTAATATATCAAGAGTGTTCAGAAATGGCAGTTTTGTAAAGACATCTACCCAACCTTATGTACCCCCCACCTCAGAAACTAACATGACGTTGGGGTCGTTTGATGGTAACTTCGGGTTCGAGGGTAAGCTATATGGATTGTGGTTTTTTAACCGCCTTAGTCAAGCAGATTATATGGAAACATATAAGGAAATACTAGATCAGATGGGTATAGACTACCCTTGGCTGGCAGCTCCTTATATACTAACCTATCTAGGGGATTCAATACCTGCGGGTGTAGGTGCATCTACAGGTGCCAATGATCATAATGTTGGTCAGCTCATATCTGAACAGTTGAGTATTCCTGATGGTTGGTGGCACAATGGTACAGCAGCAGGTACCACACTAGAAGATATAGCCATATATTACCCAGAAACAACAAGCTGGATAGATGAGGTTTGTGGTAAAAGACAGCACACATTAGTATGGGAATTCTTCAACTCCAAAGATAAGGTAGCAGCAGATAACTATACCAACTTACAGACTATTATATCGGGTATTAAATCTCAGAATTATAATAACTGGGTCACAGTGGGTACATCAAAAGATGCAGTTTCTTTTAGTAGTGCAGATCAATTAGTAAGAGATGCCTTTAATGCTGAGATTGTTAGTAATTGGCAATCTTGGGGCGCGGATGCATTGCTGCCTATACATTTAAACACTTTCATAGGTTTAAGTGGTTCCGCAGACACTTACCCCACTTACCATTCTAGTGATAATATACACTTAGATGATCTAGGGATGGATGAATTAGCAAGTGAATACGTAACAGTAATAAATACATCTGCTCCTTCACTCCCTAATTATATTGCAAAACCAGTAGTTACAGTGGGACAAGAGTACGTTATAGAGGAGAATCTCAGTATAGGTACTCGTTTAAACTCCGTTAATACAGGAGTACCAGCACCCCTCGCTGTAAACACAGGTGGGGGTACGATAACATTATATACAATAGATAATAATAACTTCACTATTGATTCTCAAGGCTACCCTACACTTGCCGCTGTATTAACAACACCTGTAGTAGTTACACCTAGTGTATCTGCCACCAATGAAGCAGGGCAGGGAAATAATGAATCTATTAGCATTGAAATTACAGATGTAGATGAAACTACTGTACCTACGCTACCTGCCATATCTACCACATTGACATTGGATAGCATTAATAACGTAGTGGGGGGGTTGTTATCTAGAATAACAATAGCAGACGTTACAGGATCTGTAAGTCTAACAGGTTTAGATGCCGCGCGCTTCTCTTTATCTCAAGTTTCTAATATTGTAGATGTAAGCCTTGTGGATGCACTGCCAATAGGACACTATCAGGCTTACATGTCTGCCGTAAATAATGATCCAGATGGTACATTCTCTCGGACTATTATCAGTAATTTGTCAGTAGATGTTGTAGTGAATACAGATGTAAGTACAGCCTATGATTATGATTTATCTTGTGGCATCAAGAGACTCCAGAAGTTAGATAAGATAAAAGCACTAGAGTATGGAGATCCTATAAGGATTAATCTAGGGAGGGAGTTTAAAGGTGATCCTAGATTAAGATTCACTACTACCTCTCCCTACCAAGAGATTATTAAAGATGCAACAGATGGGGTAGTCGTAGGTGCTATTAATATAGACTCTGAGAATGGTAATCTTTATAGGAAGAAAGAGTACGTATTCTACCCTATAGAGCAGGGGACTTTCTCAAAAGGCAATTGGACTTGCCAAGTAGAGGATATCCTAGATAATGCAGTAAGAGTAGAAGGGAATTTTAACTTTACTGTAGAATAACAAGGACAGTATTGACAAGGAAGTCACTATTAATTATTACATAGAAGTTAAAGATAGGTGGGTGTATGACTGATAAGAATAAAGGTCAATTCCAGAAAGGTAAGAGTGGCAATCCTAATGGTAGGACTAAAGGTGTACGTAATAAGCGTATGACTAATACTCAAGTCTTACAATACTTAGGTAAACGTAAGCAATCCTACTTTGATGCCATTGAACAATTAGCCAGAGATAGTATGCAACCTTATTCAAAAGAGTTTGATGATGTTACAGGTGAAAAGAAAGTAGTAGAAAATAAGATGTTTGATCCTAAACTGAGCTTTAATTGTTTTAAAGAGCTAATAGGTGTAGAGATTCAAGCTGATATATTTGAATATAAAAAATCTCAAGATAAGAAGAAAGGCTCAGGTGGTAGTTCTCCTAAAGAGGATACTAAAGAAGATGCTCCTGATATGAGTGGTCATTTGAAAGCAGTTAAGTAATAAGAGTTAAATATGTCCTATAAGTCGTGGAAAGATATTAAGCCTCAAGAGGGGAAACAAGCATTAGCCTTTAGCCTCTTAGGTAAGGTTGACTTCATGCTTTGGGGTGGTTCGAGATTTGGGGGAAAAAGCGAACTACTTTCAATGATACCTCTGCCTTTTTATCAAGACCCTGAATTTAGAGCCGTTTACTTCCGTAGAACATTCTCAGAGATTATGCAATCATCTGGCTTATGGGATAAAGCACAAAGCATGTACCCCTTATTCAAAGGTAAGGGCTTGCCATCTAGTATGACTTGGAAGTTCCCCTCTGGAGCGCAAGTACAGTATAGACATATGCAATATGAACAGGATAAAGAAAGTTATCGTGGCTCAGGTCAAACATTAATTGCATTCGATGAAATAAACAAATTCTCACAAGAACAAGTTACATTTCTAATGACTTGTTTACGATCAAAAGCACAAACAGATAGCTTCATGGTTGGCACATTAAACCCTGATCCTGACTCTTGGTGTTTACCTTGGGTAGAGTATTTCCTTGACGAAAAAGGTCTGCCAGATCCAGATAAAGTAGGTGTAATAAGACATTTCATCATTAAAGATGATGAGGTCATATTCGGAGATTCCGAAGAGTGGTTTCAAGAGCATCACGAAGATGCAGTATGGGTGGATGACCCTACATCAGAAACAGGAAGAACTTACGTTAGACCTAAGACATTTACATTTGTATTCTTTAATATATTTGATAACCCGTTAGGTTTAAAACAGAATACAGCTTACCTATCAGAACTTAATAACTTACCAGATCATGAACGTGATACTCAATTATGGGGTAATTGGTACTCAAGACCTAAAGGTGCTTCTCTCTGGAGAAGAGAATGGGTGTTTGGGGAAGATGATAGTAAAGTTAAACGTATATCTGATATACCCTTAGATTGTAAAAGATATAGAGCTTGGGATAAAGGGTATACAGAAGTATCTAAAGAGAATCCCTCTGCTAACTATACAGCAGCGTCCCCTGAGATACTAAAAGATGCACAAGGGTTTTATTGGATTATAGGTAATTATGCTCCAAGTTGTTTTGATCCAGATCAGAGAGATAAGAAAGAATCTGAGAGGATATATGGCAGGTTTAGGCACTTAGCTGGAGCAAGAGATAATTTAATACTAGCTCAGGCACAACATGATGGTGAAGATACTACTGTTGTACTAACCAAGGATAACGCTTCTGGAATAACAGATCATACCTATACACTAGCCAAGCTTGTAGAGAATGGTGTAAGAGTTGTCTCTGATAAAAGCCCTAATAATACAGCAGACAAGAAGTTAAAAGACTTTTCACCTTTCTGTATTGCTTGTTCAAATGGCTTAGTTTATATAGTGCCAGATAGTTTTCCTAATAAAGCTACTATGGAATTATACATAAAAGAATTAGAGAACTTTGATCCAGACAAGAAAAGTAGTACATCAAGGCGAGATGACTGGGTAGATGCTACATCAAGTGCATTTAACACAGCTTGTGAAAAGAAAGTTATCACTCTTCCCAACTTCACTAAGATAAAATCAAAAACAATGGCTGCATCTTTACTATCAGGATTGTAGTTACTATTCAAATTAAATAAGAGAGAAAACACAATGTCAGTTAATGTAAAAGTTAATGAGAATAAAAGTAAAGTCACTATCCTCCAGAAAGGAGCAGGTAAACTAAAACAAGGTGATTTCTTTTATACCATACAAGAGTATATTAATAAAGGATATGCCTTACCCCTAGAGCCTAATAATTGGGATCGACCACTGCGTAATTTCCAAGGTAATGCCACAGGACGTGTTGTATTGTATGCAGAAGGTAAAGATCCTTCACTGGATAAAGTTAAAGAAGTAGAGAAAGAAGTAGCAGAGGAAACTCCAGAACTTCCAGACAATAAGACTGTTACAGATACAGCAGAGAAAGAAGTAGCTTCTCCTAAAGTAGCAGATAAGCCTCAAACTAAGAAAGCAAGTAAGGCTACTAAGACACCTAAATAAGGAAATATAAATGTCAGACAATGTAGAAATAGAGAAGTCTGAATCTGTAAATCCTAAGACGGGCATTTCTGGCTTACTTACAGAAGTAGGTCAACCATACATTATAGATGGTGTTCGCTACATCAAAGATCAGAAGAAAGAGGAGCTTAATTATCCTCGCGCTTTCTGTACTTTTAAAGAAATGTATAACACTGAACCAGCAATCAGGGTGTCAGTAGATTATACAAATAACCTCAGACTAGATGCATTAGACAAAGGGTCATTTAAGAGTAAAGGTTCTAAAGTCAGCGATGCAGCAGCTAAGTTCCTTAATTATGCCATCAGAAATATGAGCTTTGGCACATGGCGTGAAGCTATGTCATCAGGCAATACTGATCTAGTATACGGTTTCTCGCTTTTAAATGTAGTGTTAGAGAGAAGAGATTATGGTAAGTATAAAGGTTCAGTAGTTATTAAGAAACTAGCACCTAGAACGCAATCTAGTGTATATGGTTGGGTATTCGATAAGAATAATAGAGACCTAAAAGGTGTAGTACAGAAGCCTCTTAAAATTAAAAATAGAGAGACTACGAAAGCTGATTTTGTTAACTCTGGTATATCTTATAATGATATTGATTTTAATAATAACATACACAGAGCTACTAAGTACACTTACATAGACTCATCTAGGTTATTACATTTCAGGTTTAATCCTGTAGATGGCAACCCCCAAGGTAGCTCTCCTTTAGTGCCGTGTTGGAGTCCTTATGCTGAAAAGAAGCTTATTGAGAAATATGAGATAAGAGGTATATCGAAGGATTTATCAGGTAGCGCAGTAGTATCAGCACCGGCAGATATTATTAATAAAGGTCAGAAGCCAGATGAGTTCCCAGATGAAGCCGCTGCACTAGATGCTTTAGTTGAGAATGCTATTAATATGCAATCTGGTGAAAGCCCTGTAATACTAATAGCTAGTGATACAGACGAAAACAAAAACAAACAGTTTGATATATCTTTCAAAGGTATAGATGGTGGCGGTAAGCAGTATAAAACATCAGAAGTCATAGATCAGAAGCGTAAGGATATCCATAATATATTTGGTACAGCATTCTTATTATTAGGTCAGAATGGACACGGCTCTAATGCAATGTCTTCTAACCAGATGTCTACATTTGATTACTACGTTAATAATGCAGTAGCTTGGACAGTAGATGTTATTGACACTAAGCTAACTCCAATGTTGTTAGCTAAGAATGGTATTGAATTAGATTGGGAAGATATGCCCCTCTTTGAAGCTGCTGATCCATCTAAGCCAGATTTAGAAGTATTATCTAAGGCTATGCAAAGATTGCTATCAGGTGGTGGTATGACTATAGAAGCCCTTACAGAGTTCTATGAGATGTGCGGCCTTACTACAGATGGCCTAGAGAATCTTGATTTACAAGCGGCAATAGGTAAAGGATCTGGAGGAACTTCTGGGAATGGTAACTCTCAAGCAGAAGGAGCTAATAGTGATAACAATAATGAAAATGCATCTTAGGAGAACACTTAAAAGTGAAACTTAAATTAGATCAATTTTCTTCTAAGTTTTGTAGTAATACTAAAATAGAGAAGAATACAAACAACGATAAGATTAGTCATATACGTGACGAGATTAGTTACCTATTTGAAATTAATGGTATCAAAGAATATGCCTACTATCAAGACCATGATGATGACTATATTTATTTTGATATCTGGTCAGGATTAGATCAAAACTATACATTCTGGAAGGTAAGTTATTCTTATAATGGTACTAAAGTTTCTATTCCAGAAGTAGAGGCTACTCAAGTTGTAAGAACTACTGAATGGAAAGACCTAGTAGAAGATATTCCAGTAGATAAAGCATCTATTATTGATCTCATTGAGAAGACTGTAAAGGGTATCTTTAAGAAAGAAATGCCTATTATTAAACAGTTTAATGATGAAGAGATGATATCTGTTGAGCCACTATTCTCTATCGTAGGTGTTACAGATGCTCATGGAGATGCAGCCACAGCAGAAGCCACTAACCAATTAGTCCAAGAGTTTAATAAAGCTGTTGATGAAGGTTATATGCAAGCTGGTTTATTTCATAAGCACTTAACTAAATCTTATTACTACAAGAAGGCTTGGATGGTAGAAGAAGATACTATGTATGGTGATAGCTTAGTGAAAGCAGGGACTCCTCTTGTAGAGTTACAGTTTACTAATGATAAGGCATGGGAGCTTAAAAAGGCCAACAAGTTTATGCCTCCATCCATAGGAGCGCAAGGCAGCGTAGAGGAAATTTAATAATGACTGATACTAAAAGAATTATACATTCAATATGGTTTGATAAAGATACAGCAGAGTGTAGTTTAACTTCTGAATCTCAAGGCGGCCCAGCATCTCAAATGGAAACTGTCTTACTAAAAGCCAACTCACCCTTGGAATCTGATCTGTCAGATCAAGAAAGAGAATACCTATCTTATATAGGTGAAGAATTTACTCCGCTGCAAAAGCAAAAGAGTAATAATAACTCCCTCTCCTCTGTCAAGAGTGATGCAGGGGAAGAGCAAGAAAACTTGACTAAAGGAAACAAAATGTCAGATCAAAACGTGGTAGAACAAGAAGCCATCAATAAAGCGCGAGATGCAAAGATCGCTAAACTAGAAAAAGCACTAATGCAGAAAGAGATTGAGAAATATAATCTTGATAACTCAGAAGCAGTAGCATCAGCTCTTGTAGAACTTGAAGATGAGAAGTCACAAGAACTGATTAAAGCCTTTGCAGCTATTGAGAAAACAGCAGAAGTAGCTATCACTAAGAGTAAAGAAACTCCTCTTGATAAAGCATTTGAAGAAGCTGGTGAAGATGGAGAAGCAGAAGTTGAAGTAGAGAAATCTTTAGCGGAACGCATTGAAGAAAAACGAATTGAAAAAGCGAAAGCTATGGAGACTAAATAATGACTGTAACTTCAACAGCACGTCCTATTTTATCTGACTACCTAAAAGGTTGTTCTGATTTCTCATCTGCTAACAAAGTACGTTATAACTTCGCTACAGTAGATGTAGGTGGTACTGGCTCAGTAGGTAATATCGGTATTCCTCTTATTTGGGTAAATGCTAATTCACAGTTTGAGGTATATGTAGCTCAAGATATTGCAGCAGCTATTACAACAGGTGGTTCTCCTTTACCAGATGGTTCTGTAATTGCAGTAGCAGTAGGTGACTATTCAGGTTTAGGTGCTAATTATGAAGATACTAACCTAGCAGCAGCAGATGCTAAAATGACTGTACTCTTCCGTGGCGATGCAGCAGGTGTAGATTCAGGTTTTGTATGGGGTTCTGCAAATGGTGCAGCACAAACTGCGTTTAAAGCTCAACTAGAAGCTCAACGTATTACTACCATTGATAATGCAACAGTAGTAGCCCCTACTTATAACTAATAAAGGATTATAGATAATTATGACAATTCAATCTCTTGATAAAGCAGTACGTTCTGGTACTAACTCTTTTGAGTTTATCGACGTTACTAGCCCAACTCAACGTCAATCTCATGCAGAAGTAGGTTTACTAACTGCCATGCTAGGTGGTGGTCAAGTAGCCAACTTCTATAATACAGATGATAAATTTGTATATGATGACATGGTATCCACCATCCAGTTACCTACAGGTAAGGCATCAGATGGGTATGGTAATGACTTACAGAAAGACAAACCTCGCGAGTTAATGTTCCGTGGTGGTTCTTATGGCTTCCGTTGGAATGTTTCTCCACACGATGTTAAATCTAAACGTAAGTTTGGCAGTAATGAGAAGATGACTGTAGAAGATCATGTAGTTGCTCTTTCTGAGAAAGCTGATAAAGCTTGGGCATTATTCACTGAACTCTCTTATGCACAGTTACTAACTACTGATACTAACTATGTAGCAGGTGGCCCTGCAAAAGTATATGAGTACCATAATACTATTGAAGGTTCTAGCCGCCCAGCAGCAACCTTTATGGATTTAGATAATACAACTGATGTTTGGTTAGCAGAGCAAGCTCAGTTAGATAAACTTCAAGAAGCCTGTGAGAAGAATGGTGTAAGTTATACAACCCCAGTCTTTATCTGCGGATCTAGTTACTTTGATAAGCGTTATGCCTTGGAAGTTAATGAAGGTATTGCTCGTGAAATTCGAGGCCCGCTAGACTTAGCATCTATGGCTATCCCTCGTGATAGTTTTGGTGTTGAAGGTGGTATCTTCCGTAGACGTTACTTTGAATCAGAACGTACAGGTGCAGTATTTATCCGTTCATCTGAGAGTATCTTATCAGGCACACCTCTAATCCCTGCTGATAAAGCTTACTTAGTCCCTGTAGGTACAAGTGAAATGTTCGCAAGAGCGTTCGCACCTAAGACTGATATGCGTTATGTGAACACTACTGCATTAGAGCGTTATGTAGGCGTTGAAGAGCATAATGAGCGCGGTATTACAGTACAGGAAGAGCAGAATGTATTGTATCTTAACCGTAAACCAGCTTGTATTATTGCTTTAGACGAAGCAGCAAGCTAAGACTAAATTGGGGCAAGGATGCCCCTCTTTTTATTAATAGTTCTTATAAAAGAGTTATTAATAAAAAGACTAATATAGAGAATTACAATGCCAACTATTAATAAATCAGAAATGTTAGGAGATTTGAAATCTCACTTGCCCCTCTCTGGTAATAGTTTAACAGATACAGAGATGTCTAATGTAATCTCTAATGTTATAACTAATCAGATACCCGAAGATGATGAATTATATTACTCAGAAGCTCTCTGTAAGAGTTTACAGGTTGTAGGAGTAATGAATAACTCACGTCACGCAGTGGATGGTGCAGGTCTTATAAGAGAGCAGGTGGGTAAAGTTATTAATCAATACTCAGAAGATCATCAGAAGAATCTATGGAAAGAGTTCTTAAAGACATTACCAGACTTATGCCCATACTTGCCTAAAGGCGGTTATAAAATCCCTACTACGTTAGGTATTATAATTAAGACAGGTAATCTTATTAAGATAACCGATTGCGAAGCAGATACTAAAGACCCTTTAATACTATAGGAGATAATCTTGATTAGAAGAATAGTTAAAGATAAAGATGGAAACGTTATAGAGGATATCAAACTAGATACTCCTAAGAAGGAGATAGATGATAAAAGCCAAAGTAATACGAAAGAAAGGAAAGATAGAAAAGCTGTTAAAAAACTTAAATAGTTTATCAGCTAATAACTTACAAATAGGTCACTTTGAAGATGGTAAGAATCATGGGGATTCAGATATTACCAATGTAGAACTTCTTCAACTATGGGCTGCTGGTGCTACATCCTCTAGTGTTATTAAGAATCCTCTAGCCAACTTCACATTCACACAAATGCGTAATAAAGGTTTCCTAAAGAATCCTAAAGTTAAGCTTGTATATAAGAAGTGGTCTAAGAATTTATTAAAAGAAGGTGCATCAGAAGAGTTTCTAATGGATATGGGCGAAGTTCTCAGGGAAGAGTATTCTGAGGTGTTTGGTAAGGCAGGTTTATTCATGCCTATTACAGAAGCTACGTCTACTCCATTATTAGATACAGGTGAATTAAAGAGTAAGACTGCATATAAAAGCTCTTACAATAATCAAGTTAAAGAGATAGGTTCTATATGAGCAGAATAATAAAAACAAAGCTCACTATAGAGCGACATAAAGGGGGAGAGCGAGATGCTAACAACATATACTACGATTTCCCCCCTGAGTATATAGAAGCAGAGTTTAGCATACAACCTTTCCAAAAAGGAAGTGAAATGCTAGTTCTTCCAGATGGTATTAGGTCATCAGATGCTTATGTATTGTATGGTACTACACCTATCAAGGAGGCAGACAGTGATGCTACTCCTAAAACTAAAGCTGATAAGGTGGTTATAGACGGCAAGAGTTATTTTGCCTTCAATGTAGCTAATTGGTCATTCCACGGTAGTAGATCAGATCATTATGAATCAATCTTTATTAAAGAAGAGAAGGTATCTTAAAGGAGTTCCTAAGTGGCATTAGATATAAGCGGCATTAGAAACGAATTTGTAAGAGTAGCTTCTAGCTTTGTAGGAGATGAACTTAGCACTACTAGCAGAGCAGGTCAACAAGTACCTTCTATTATATTTGAGAGAGATGAAGATAACACTCCAAACCTTCCTTACATTACATTTGATATTCTTAGTATAGATGATACAGGAAGTTGGCTCTTACGTCAAGGGGTTGATGATAACGATAATCCCTATTACACAACTAATGTAAAAATGTTAATGCAGTACACAGTGTATGGGCGAGATTCACTAAGGATAGCTAGTAAGTTAAAGAATGCTTTCAGGGTGGATAGAGTACTAGGTGAGATAACTACTAATACATGTGGAGGTATTGAGGATGTATTCTCAGTTAATTCACTTCCAGAGAAGTTAGCAGGAAAGTTCGTAGAAGTAGCTGGGTTTAATCTTACATTCAATATAGAAGATATTACTACAGATGAAGAAGGCGGCGTTATCACCGCTGTAGCGTTAGATGGAGTCCTTACAGATGAGGGTGAGATCACCACAATAGATATGGATATAACTGTATCAGCATAATAATTAAATAACATTTCTTAACAGGAGAAATACTTTGTCATATCAACCATTTGTCACGGTGAACATAGCACTAGACGTTACAGCCGTTAATAGGGAATCTTTTGGTACTCCTATTTTCATTGCTGATCACGTCTGGTTTAAAGAACAAACAAGATCATATACATCATTTGATGCTATTAAAGCAGATATCCCCACTAGCTCTAACGTTTATGCAGCTATGCAATCAGCTTATGCTCAAGACGTAGATCCTATTATTGTTAAAGTAGGCCGTAGGGAAGTAGATAGCATTACTTTCACGCCAGAAGCAGCTACAGCGGCAGGTCAGATCTACACCTTAGAAGTATTAGATACAGCAGATGTAACTACCACTGCTACCTTTACAACTACTACAGGTTCAGAGACAGCTTCTACTATTGCTACTGCTATCTTTACTGCATTAGGATCACCAGCAGGTGTTACTGTCGTAGATGATACAGGTAGTATTACATTATCTAAATCTGGTACAGCAGTTTATGCAGTTACAGACGTAGCCAAGTTTACTTACACAACTGTTACTACACAATCAGCAGCAGATATGATGGCAACTATTACAGATGCAGATGATGACTTCTATTTTGTAGCATGTAGTGATCATAGTCAAGCATTTGTATTAGCATTAGCTCAAGATATTCAAGCACGTACTAAGCAGTACTGGGTATCTACACAAGAGCAAGCAGATTTAGGTGTTTACTCAGAATCAGCTACACATACCCCTGCACAACTAAAGCAAGAAGCACGTGATAGGACATACTACTGGTTTCACCATGATGCAGATACTAAGTTTCCTGAGATGGAATACATCTCTATCCTAGCACCTTATGATGCAGGTAAGAGGATTGTAGCTAACAATGTTACTAAGATAGAAGCAGCTAAGAACCCACTAACAGGTAACTATTTAAGTACAACGGATAAGACCAATCTAGTCAATAGTAATGGTTCATTTACAGAGGTAGTAGCGGGTGTTGCAATTACACGTCAAGGTACTTCATCTGGTACAGCCACTGTATTTGCAGATGTTATGAGAGATAGAGACTTCTTAACTGCAAGAGTTAGAGAGAATTATCAGAACTTTATGATACGTGAAGATAAGATTGCTTACACAGATTCAGGTATTGCACGATTAAAGAACGTACTATCTTCTACACTAGACCGCTACATTGAAACAGAAACGCAAGCTAATATCTTACAGAAAGATAATCCTTATGTGATTAACTTCCCTAAACGTTCAGATGTAAGTTTTGCAGATGTCGCTAGTAGGATTTATAACGGAGGCTTCACTGCATACTTAGCAGGTGGTATTCAGATTGTTGTCATACTAGGCAGCTTAACTTACGAAGCAGAATCATAAGGAGTATTATATAAATGTCTAGTCAATTACCCGTCTATGTAAGTAGACAAGTAGAATTATCTTTTCTAGAGCAAAGCATTACAGGTGTTGCAGATAGCTTCGCCAGTATTGAACAGAACTCAGATTTCACAAATGAGGATGTAGGTGCTTTCGGAGAAGTAGGTATTTCAGTTAGCCCAGATCAGACAGGAATGTTTGAGCTAACTCTGCAACAAACATCTTTAACTAACAAGTTCCTTTCTAATGTTATTAATGCACAAAGACTATCAGGTGGTTTATATAGAGGTTCAATGACCTTATCTGATCCATCAGGTGGTGCATTAGTGCAGTTAAGAAACTGCCATATTAAGAAAGGCCCTACTCTTGGGTTTGGCGCACAAGCTCAGGATAGAACGTGGACTCTCTTCTGTGCAGATTATGTTTACCTAGAATTGCCAGAAGGTATGACAGAAGAAGCTGCTGCATTAGGTGGAATCGTAGGTACAGTAGAAACATTAAGTCAATTTAAAGTGTAACTTAGCAGGTTACATTAAACCATAATTCAGAGGGGATTATACAAGTGAGTTTATTAGGACAAGATATAGTACAGAAAGAGATAGGAGGTAAGCAATACACATTAAAGTTGCTTACTACTTCTCAAGCAATTGAAGCAGCTAGTGAATTAGCACAGTTATTTGCAATGCCTATTGGTAGTGCATTTGACTCTGGAGCTTTTGATGGTATAGAGAGTTTAGCTGATCTAAAGGATATGGACGCTGGTAAGAATATGGCTATGACTCTTGTATCTGCACTAGGAAAGAAGAGTATAGTTCCTCTTTTAAAAACACTGACAGCTAACATGGAAGAAAATGGAGTAGCCATGAACTTTGACACTTACTTTCGTGGTAAGAATCTAGGCAAGCTTCCAGTGTTCTTAGCTTGGTCTATAGAGGAGAATGGTATAAGCCCTAATGTTTTTATCCAAGGCTTTTCGGAGATGGGGGGAGTAAGTTCTACTCAAATCCTTTCAATGATGAGCCAGAACAAGACAGTGGAAGATACAGAGACTCCATCAGAAGCTTAGTCAAAGAGAAGTCCACTTTAGATCCCATTGATATATTGATTATGCGGATAGCAAACAGTAAGTTTTGTCCTTCCGCTGATCAATCTATCAACACATTATTACATGAATATACACTCCAGAGGTTATATAAACTAAAAGAGTATATAGATATAAATGAATCCTATGAGATGGCTTATCACAAGGATGACGAAGAAAAGAACTCTAGAGGGAGAGGTTAGCTTATGTTATTAGATGACAACCATACCATGCAAATACAATGGGATGGCTCCTTAATAGAGAAGGGTTTTAAAGATATAGAGACTAGGTTTAAGAACTTAGATAACCTTACTGCAAAGACGCAAAGAAAAGTTAAAGTAGAAGGCTCTCACGATATTGATAAAGCACATACTAAAGGTATTATAGAAGATAGGAAACGTGCTTTAAAAGAACAACAGCAATTAGGAAGGGAGCTTGCAGCAGAGAAGACTCGCGAGGCTAGAAAAGAGATAGCACATGAACAAGCTCTAGCTATGCACAAGAGACAGAGTGCAGTTGCAGAGGCTAATGCTTTAAGGCAAGAAGCTACTCTACTAACAGAGAACCGTAGAATAGCTCAAGCTAGACACAAGATTGATAGTCAAATGGCTGGCCTGAAAGGTAGTAATTCACCTCAAGCTAAAGCTCAGATGGCGGCACTTGAAAAGCACATTAAACATTTAAAGAATGCTCAGGATTTACTAAACTCTTCTGTCAAGAAAGGCGATAGGCAATTCTTACAGTATAAAGAAACTCTACAAGACACTATAACTAAAGTTACACGTTTAAATAAAACTACTACAGCTATAACAAGAAACTTTAATGCACAGAAGTTTGCAGCAGATGGTCTAGGTCAGTCTTTAAAGAACATGGCAAGAAGTTGGATATCTGTGTTCGCCGTAATAGGAGGTGTAGGTTTTCTTAAAAGAACAGCTCAGGACATGGAAAGTATAGGTGTCGCATCTCTATTGGCATCTGGTAGTGCTAAACAATCTGCCAAAGATCTGGAGTTTGTAAAAGACCTTACTCATGACTTAGGACTTAGATTTAAAGACACAGCCAAGGCATTCGCTACGTTTAACGTGGCAGCGTTATCTTCTGGAGTATCGGGAGAAAAAGCTAGGGAAGTTTTTATAAACATTTCCGAGGCACTAGCAGGTTCCGCTACAAGTGCTGAATCCGCTAAATTAGCTTTTCTAGGTTTTAGGCAAATGATGTCGGGATCTGTAGTACAGGCTCAAGAAATAAATCAGATTGTGGATCAGATGCCAGCGTTCTATGGTGCAGCTAAAGACGCATTAGTTGAGATGGGATATGAAGTATCTCAAGTGGCAGATGACGGTAAGAAGAGTTTCAAAGATACATTCAAACTTATGGGTGTAGATGCTAAAAAGTTTGTAGACCTATCTGCTAAGATTATGAGTGAACAGGCTAGACAAACAGGAGCTTTAGCTAAGTTTAAATCTTCTATCTCTGCGGAAGAGACTAGGATGATCAATGCCAGAGATGTAGCTATTGATAAAATGGCTGCTTCTGGATTAGATGATATGTTTAAGAACATATTTGGAGGTTTAGCTAATCTTATTAAGGCAGTAACACCTGCACTTACAGCACTGGGGTATACTTTTGGTAGATTAGCAGAGTATATAGCACTTCCTTTTAGAATGTTAGGCAAATTAGCAGAACTATTAGGTGCAGAAGAAGGGGAAGGTATAACAAGGGTTATTCAATTACTAAGTACTTTCCTAATACCTCTATTGATATCTGGATTAGCTAAGATGTCTATAGTATTAGGAGGTGCGGCTGCAAAAGCTATGGGATTATCTGCTGGACTATTCACCGCGTCTAAAGCAGGTTTTACTTTCGCAGGGTCTTTAATGGCTATACGTTCTGCTGCAACTTTATTAATGAAAAGATTCCTACCTTTATATTTACTCATGGAAGGGTTGACCTTCTTATATGATAAATTCTCAGGAGGGGATACCTCATTAGAGATTAAAAACCTAGAAAGATCTGTGAGTAATAAAACTGCATCTAGTAGTAACCAACCTACTTTCCACGTGGAGAATTTACAAGTTACTTCCGGAGATGGTGGGAATGCTCGCGAGATTGCAGAAGATGTTGTTAAAGAGTTTAGAGATATGGCACATAGTTCATTCCCTCTTGTATAAGGATAATAAATGAGTGAATCATATTTTTCAATAGTCACAGCATTTGACGCCTTCGGTCTAGATGCTACTACTACTATATCCAGATCCTTGGATTCTAAGGTAACAGAGTTTTCCGTTGAGGATGGAGGATTTGCCTCTGATAACATAGTGAACTATGGAGATAGTATTACTATGAGAGGTATAATTAGTAGTGTTAATGCCAATGGTTTAGATCAACACCCTTCATCTTTTATAGCAGAAATAGAAAGAATACGATTAGCTAAAGAGTTAGTTAAAATAAATGTAGGGTTAGATACTGTTACACAAGGTGGCACTAAGACTTACAAGTCTATAACAAGTTGTGCAATAGTATCAGCTACGTTCACCCAAGATAGGAAACATGGAATAACTAAAGCTGGAGATGTGGCTTATAATGTAAATATACGCTTCAAGAAAGTCAGGATTATAGACAAACCTTCAATTAGTGTTAAAACTGTTTCAATTAAAGTCAAGGATGCTGTAGTAGAAGTAGCCCCTGCTCCAGAAGATAAAGTTACATCTAATAGGGTAGGTAATATAGGAGAGGTAAATAAAGATACTGGTGCTTTCACTAGGTTTGATTTTACCTCCGAGGATCCTTCCTTAAACCCTACACTCAGAGAGTAGAAGATATGCCCCAAGGGATAAATATACCTGAACAAGCATCTGCAAAGCATAGGCTAGCACTAGGTGCCAATTCTTATGTAATAGTATTTAGGTTTAACTCAAAAGATAAGGCATGGTATTTTGATTTATACTCTGATAGTAACACTCTTATAAAAGGAGGCGTGAAAGTTATGCCAGATCAATCCTTACTCCTCAGATATCTTTTAGATGAATTTGATGGAGATATTGTATGCCAGAGGGTTAATAACACCGTAGAAAAACTAGGAAGGAGTAATCTAGGTATTGGTAAAGACTATGAGTTGGTTTATTTCTCTCAAGAGGAGATAGATGGTGGCTAATTTTAATAGAGCTTACAAACTCACTATCGCAAGAAAAGATGCTCTTATCTCTAAAGTAAAGAATGATGAAGTATTTTCAGGAGGTATACAAGAAAATTACCTCACAGAAGAAAGACAAAGCTTAGTATTCACACAACATCAGATGACTGCTGATATTGACTATACACGTAAAAGTAAGAATGGTATTAATGGCCCTGCTAAGATTACCTTGTATAACCTATCAGAGGATACTTTAAACCAGATTAAAGAAGAAGATACAGTCTACCTAGAGGCGGGTTATATAGATCAAATAGAAGATTTACCTTTACTATTCTTAGGAGACATAGAAGCTATAAGTACTGTTGAAAAGGGTACAGAGTTGATAACCACTATCTTCTGTAGAGACTCTAGGAATACACTTACTAATCTGAGAGTATCTGGTGTTGCTCCTCCTAATACAACTTATGGAGATGCTATACAAGGACTGCTTACTTTCTTAGGTGACAATGGACTACCTACAGGTATCTTCCATAGAGATCCTATAGAGAATATATTACAAATAAATACAGTACCTAATAGTATCATATCTAATTTAAATTTAAATGGTAACCCTACATCTCGTACATTAATCAATGGACGTAACTATGAGGGCAATGCACTTAAAGAGTTACAAGACTTAGTAGCTGAGGTTAACTATGAGATGTATATTTCATTAGGTAAGATATACGTTGTACCTAAACGTAGTCTATATGGTTCAGTAGTTAGACGAGACACGCTTACTATAGAGAAGAGACATCTTAAAGCTCCTATACGTTCAAAGAAAGACTCCACAGGATCTAGCTTCAAGGAGAAGGGTAAAGTAGGTGTGGTGATTAATACTTCCTTAGATGGTCGCATTAAAACAGACTTATTAGATATAGAACTTAATACAGATGATGGATATGCAGGTACTTATGATGTAGTCCACGTTAAACACGCCTTAGATTACGAAGGTAGTAAATGGGATACAATAGCCAGTATAGCGAGTAGATAATGGATACAACAGATTTAGATTTTACACAGGCAATAGTACAAGATGCTATTAGATCTGGAGTGTATACAGTTCTTCCTGCCAAGGTGACTAATGTATCTCAGTTTAATTCACAACAAGTTATAAACGCTGTTCCTCTTATTGGCAGAAGGTATGAGGATGGTACTTACCTAGAGCCTCAAGAAATATATAATATTCCAGTAATGTTCCCATCAGCAGGAGGAGGTATATTATCCTTCCCTATTAAAAAAGATGATGGTGTATTACTTCTGTTCTCAATGAGAGATTTAGATAACTGGGAAGATAGTAATGGAGTAGATACACTACCCCCCTATTCCTCTAGAAACCATGCAATGACAGATGCTATTGCAATAGCAGGACTATATACTAAGAATAATAACCTACACCCTAACCCTACAGACGTAGAGATTAAATTTGCTGGCTCTTCTATTAAGATGAAACCTAACGGGGATGTAGTAGAAGATGTGTTTAAGGATAAGATACTTAATATACCTAATGGCTCCTTAAAGATCAATACTCCTAGTATCTTACATAATGATGTAGAGATAGGCGAAACACACTATCATGAACAAGCTAACGATTCAGATGGTAACACACAGGAAGATACGGAGCATGTATTTAGATGAGTGTAGATTATTTATTAGGTGATGATGGTGATATAGTCATAGTAAATGGCTCACCACAGTATACGAGTACAATAGAACAATCCAGTAAACAGCAAGCTATTATTAGCCTAAACACTTATAAAGGTGAATGGGATTTCAATACCTTAGCTGGAATACCTTGGATTAAGAATGAGAATAACAATGTTTCTGTTCTAGGTAAAGGTACTAAAGAGTTATTAGATTCATTAGTACAGCAAGATATCCTAGATAGAGAGAATATAGTTAAGATTATTGAATACAACTCTGTATTAGATAATAGTACAAGAGTACTGTCATTATCTTTTATAGCAGAAACTAACGAAGGTAGTACTATCACTATAAATGATGTCCTATCAATATAATTAATATGGAGGGGATATGGCAGAATTAACAGAAGAAGGGTTAGTCATTAGGCGACAGCCAGAAGTACTAGCCAGTATGTTATCTTCTTATCAAGAATTAGTAGACCCTAATCTAGCTATTAGAGACGATGAGAAGTTTGGACAAGATGCTAATATCACAGCAACAAAGATAGCTGAACTAGAAGAAGGATTAGAAGTAGTAGTTAATTCTCAGAATCCTCTTAAAGCAGAAGGTACTAGCTTAGATGATATAGGTGTACTACTAAATGTGCCTAGACAGGCAGCAGCTAAGTCCTACACATCTACACAGAGTTTTACACAGCAGAATGGTTACATATTAAACACTGGATCTATATTAGAAAATCCTAATACATTAGATAGGTTTGTCACTACAGCCTCTCTTACTATTACAACTAATGCTTGTACACGAGTAGAGTATTCTATCAATACAGTATTGGATTCTACATTATATAGAATTAATATTAATGATACAGCTTATACATTTACAAGTGATGGTAGTGCTACAGCTTTAGAAATAATTACTGGATTAAAAGCATCTATTGATACAACAAGTCCTACGTTATTTACAGCTACATTAGATACAGATAATACTTACTTAGTTATTGAAGGTGTTAATAATCAAGTATTAAAAGTATCTACATTGGCTTATATGTCAACACATAATGTTACATCATTAGGTTATGTAGAAGCACAAGAGTTTGGTTCTATAGATGCTCCGTCTAATAGTGTTACAAACATGATCACATCTTCTAGTGTAACTACTACTAATTCTACAGCCTATATCACAGGACGCGATAAAGAGTCAGATGAGATATACCGTACAAGGATGCTTACCACTCAAGGAACAGGGGGTAAGGCTACCGTAGAAGCTATACAAGATGATGTAACAGTAACAGAAGGAGTTACAGTAGCTAAGGTTACAGAGAATGACACAAGTGTTGTAGATGGGGAAGGAAGACCTGCTAATAGTTTTGAGACTGTTGTTCAAGGGGGTGTTGATTTAGATATAGCTACAGCGGTAAGAGTAGCTAAACCTGCTGGTATTCAATCTTATGGTAATACAGGTGTTGTAACTACTAATAAGTATGGTACTCAGAAAACTATATACATTACTAGACCACCTACCATTAACTTAGCATTTAAAGTTGAGTACACAGAGCATACAGAGACTAGCTTTCCCTCAGATGGTGTTGACTTAATTAAAACATCTATCGTAGAGAGTACAGATCAGTTATCACTGGGACAAGATGTAATACCTATTAACTACTTTGGTGGAATTATCACAGCAGTAGGATCACTAGAAGCTCTTATAGTAAGTGTACAGCAGATAACTAATCAAGGGGATACACCTAACCCTGTTAACTGGCAGACAACTAAACTATCTATTTCAGATTCAGAATACGCTAGGACTATACCCTCAGATATAACTGTTGAGGTGATCTAATGGCAACACCTACTAAACAAGATGTAGTTACAGAGGGTTTAGATCTCCTAATAGATTTCTGGAAAGATAAACCTAAAGCACGAGGATTGCTAGAGACTCCGCTAAGAGAGTTACAGCAGGTAGAAGATACTATATTTCAACTGTTAGAAGATAGAGGTATCTTAGTTGCTGTAGGTGAACAGTTAAATAACTATGGCAGGTTATATAGTGTTCCCCGTGCTGGTATGGAGGATATGGAATATAGATTAGCTATCCTGAGACGTATAGCTATTAATAATTCAGATGGTACAGAGCCAGTCATACTAGATATCCTAGCATCCATAACAGGTTGCCCCTCTCCTCAACTATTTGAACACTATCCAGCTTTCTTTATGGGGTATGTGGATAGACGTGCTACTAGAAACTTAGTAGTTACATTAGATGAGATAGCTGCTGCTGGTGTTGGTACACTTCTAATGTTCGATGATGAGGGAGATTCTTTTGTAGGCTCAGAGATAATACCCTCTCAGGACTTAATATTCACTAATAATAATGAAGCTATAGAATTAGATGATGGTTCATTGCTAGCTACACCTTCCTATGTAGAAGTTTGGAGCAGTAATCATTCTTTTCTTCCAGAAGAAGGAGAAGATACGCTAAACCCTATGGCAGAGGTGTTCGATACTTCTCAGTTTATTGTAGAGGCAGGTATCTTAACTACTAATAATAATGAAGCTATAGAATTAGATGATGGTTCTATCCTAGCTTGGAAATTGACAACAGGATTATAACAAATGGCTGAACCAGATGTGAAACTAAGTTGGGCTACAACAGATATAGTAGAACAATATGATTTTGGAAAAGGAGAGGGGTTGCAAGCTGTCCCTAATAAACTACTACCAGCTACTCAGGTACAAGCCAGTGGTATGAGTGTCAGGCAGAATTGGCCTAGAGGTATTTTAAATTATTTATTCAATAATATCTTCCTATGGATAGATCATTTCAGGAATAGATATATTGTAGGGGATTTGCACATAACCACTACAGCAGAAGATGCTACAGCTATTAGTACAAGACTAGGAGGTACATGGACGCTTTCAGGTACAGATACTATAGGTACTGAGAGTGTAAATGTATTCAAGAAAACAGTTTAAAGAGATAAGAGATAAGATATGACAACATTAACAAGTTTTCCTATTGAAACTAAAACAGTTTCAGAGTTGACAGCTAGTATTAGCTTAGAAGATACAGATTTAATACATGTAGATCAAGGTGGCGTAGATAAGAAGTATACAGGTGCTTTACTGAAACAAGTAATGACAGACCATAGTACTATTGGAGGTAAGTGTGTAGATTCAGGCGTAGCCAATGCTTATATACTCTCACCCCTGAGCGGTAGACAAGTAGTAAGTTCATTACAAGATGGTATGAGATTCTATGCTACAGCACTAAACGCTAATACAGGTGCTTCTACTATTGTAGTACATGGAAGCAGTGCTTTACCTATTGTAGACAAGGAAGGAGTGGCATTAGTAGGTGGCGAGATAGATGGTGATTTTGAAGTAGAATATGATTCAGGTAATACTAGGTTTAGGTTATTAGATAGTACCTCAGAGGTAAAGCTGGTTAATTCTGGAACAGCAGGTATAGGTTACTGGAGATTATGGTCTGATGGTACTATAGAACAATGGGGCGGTACATCCGTAACAACCTCTTCCGTATCTCATACATTTCCTATCGCATTTGTTGCAGGTGTGCAAGCTATAACAGGAGTTCCTTACTCATCTGGTACAGGTTTAAATAGTTTTAAAATTAGGTCAGATTTAGTCACTCTCACTTCCTTCGGTGTAATAGGGGATGGTACACACGGTATGAAATTTTATGCGATAGGTAAATAAGAATGAGATATTTTAACACAGTAACAAAAACAGAAAGTGTAAGGGGTTTACATTTTATAGGGGAATTACCATCTAATGTAGTAGAACTTCCAGAGGATAATATATTCTTCTCTGGATTACCTCTAGGCTATGAGTTCACTTATGATGTAGATGGATTGCCCAGTGGTATAGTAGCAATCGACTCTACACCATCTCCATTAGACATACGCAATGAAGCCTTATCAGATATTACATACACACGCCCTACTGATGGTGTTGAAATACAAATTAGAGACTCCCAATTCTTCCCTCAAGATGAAGCTAGGATGACTAAAGCTATTAATAAGCTACAACCTCTAGAAACAGCACCTTGGATATCTAAAGATAATCAAGCTATTACTGTTACAAGAGAAGACTTAGAAGCGGTTTTAGTTTATCAAGCAGATGAGATAGAAAGAATCTTTACAGATTATATAGCCACACTATAGTAGGTAATAATATGCTCATAAGAAACATAGGTTTACTAGCATTAGCCATAGCTGCCTCTCTTCTTCTAATCCCTTTAGCTATTATAAGAAACCTTATATATAAAATAACAGACACCGAAGAGTTCAATTCTTATATATTTGCAGTAGCTCACGGGATAGATGTAATGGGAGCATCTGCCTTATTCTCCACTACATATAAAACTGTTAGTGGAGTTACAGGTAAGAAAGCAATAGAAGAGAGAGCTAGAGGATTAGAGAGTTCATATATCTATCCATTCGAGAAGTTTATTGATTGGTTATTTGATGATCCTGAACATTGTTATAAGGCTTATATTAAAGAGTATAAGCGTAAGGAGGGAGTATGAGTTTACTGGCACTAGGGTTACTCAAGTTTGTACCAGATGTAATTGATTTGTTCTCTAGTAAGAATAAGAAGAAAGAAACTATTGAATTAGTCTCTAATATAGCCAAAGAAGTTACAGGAGAGAGTTCAGTAGACGAGGCTGAACGTGCCTTATCTATCAATCCTGAGTTAGCTTATACATTTAAGATGGCAGTAATGGAGAATGAGACTATCCTAGAACGGATGGATGAGGAAAGCAGGGAGAGAGCTAGTAGTCAGTATAAGGTGCATAATGTTCAGGCAGATAAGATAGCAGAATCTATCATGTCTAAGAATCTAGTTATTATCTTCGTATTGGTGCTTATCAACGTAGGTGCTGTATTTACTACTTCCTATTTTAAGCTAGACGATCCAGCTACTATTGCTATTATATCTAATCTAATAGGTGTAGTCATAGGGCAGTTATTAGCAGAGAGGCAAACAGTAGTGTCATTCTTCTTTGGATCATCATTAGGCAGTAAGATTAAAAGTATGATAACACCTAAATAAAAGCTCCATACAGTCATTCTAAGGGCTTACTAATCTTACCCTAGCTACCCTACTACTAAACAGAGAAACGCCCTTAGAATGGAATACAGAGCCTTCTAGGGCTATGTTTTAATAGTATTAACAGAAGGAACTATAATGATAGAAGGAATATTGAAACAAGTTCCTAACCTAGTAAGTAGTGTTGGATTATCCAATACACTTATGCTTATATTTAGTGGCATACTGGTGTACTACTGTGCCTACCTAGTAAGAGCTAATGCTAAGAATAATCAAACTGCACAAGAGAACTTACAGAAGAAGCTAGCTGTAGTTGAAGCAGATCAGAAAGCTTGTCACGAAGAAAGAGAAGCATATAGGTCTGAACTAGCTACCACTAAGCTAAGAAATGATGAACTCAATCTTCTTAACAGGGAAGCTCAGAGGCAACTAAAAGCATCAGAGGTGGCTAGACAAACCACTATGGATACATTCACTAGGACTGTAGAACAGTTTATGACTAAGAATGGATAAGATATTATTTATAGAAGATTCAGAAGCACAACGCATATTAATTGAATGTTATTTAGAAGCTAGAAATGATTGCATCTATTACACCACAGAAGAAGTAGATGAGTCCTTAGTAGAGGCTGCTAATATTATCTTCATAGATTACTATTTAGGTAATACTATAGGGACTACTATAGCTAGAGATATACATAATAGATATCCTGAAAAACATATCTATATCTACACAAGTGGAGAAGGTATTGAATCAGAGTTTCCTATTATATCTAAAGATGATTTTAAAGGATTTATGGATACAATAGATGATCATATCAATAAGGAAATATAGATGGCAATATTATCACCAGAGATGTATAAAAATGTGCCATCTGATAATTGCAGAATAGGTTTATTTGATTATAATGATGCAGCAACAAGTATTACTCCTATCTCAGTTACAGGGGGTAGTACCAGTATCCTAACTAATGATGAGACTGGGGCATTCACTAATAAAACTTATGCACCTGTAGGCATTACAGATGTATGGGATGCTACTACAAATAGTTTTGATTTCTCTCAATTAAAACTAGGAGATATGGTAGATATCCGATTAGATATAACAGTAACTACTGTCAGTCCTAATACAGATGTAGGTGTTTATATATCACTAGGCACTGGAGTAGGAGAATATAATGTAGTTCTTAAAACTACAGCTTATAAGAACTCAGGTTTACAATCTCCATTCAATTCTTACTCTAGTATTTATATGGGAGATACTAATACCCTGAACAATGGAGGCCAATTGATAATAGAGGCTGATAAGGATTGTACAGTAGTAGTTAATGGATGGTATTGTAAAGTCCTAATTAGAGGGTAAATGAAATGGCAGCAACTATAACAGATATACCTATTGGTCAAACATGGGTAGATGTGAATACAACAAGTGGTATTACAGTAGGAGTGGCATTCTCTATTACTAATAAAGGGAATGGAGAGATACTAGCAATAGAGAGTACAACTACTCCAGCAGTAGACTCAGAAGATGGTGTCCCTATTACTACTAATGAACAAGGGTATGCAGAGCGTTATATTCCTACTAATAGTTTAAAGATATGGTGTAAGGCTAGATCTTCTACTATTGGTTCTACAATAACTGTACAATTAGTATAATAATAAATTATAAACGCTTGACTTTATATACCATGTATGGTAGTATCAAGAGTCAAATTAATCAATAACTAACAAGAGAGAGTAAGTGTATGTCAGGTCCAAGCTCAACACCACGTGAAAGTGCAGATAAACCTAAAGTAAGGAAGTAATAATAATGTTTGTTACTCTCTGGACTATTCTTATATGTATTTGCTTATACTATGCAGTGACACATCCTACTAAACAAGGTGCTGGTATTAGCCTGTTATTCGTAGCAGCAGCAGTTGTACCTTATGTGGTAGGTAAGTTAATATATAATCTACCTATGCCTCAGATACACCTATTCAACTCTATGGCTGCATTTACAGTAATAACTACCATAGCATGGTTAGAGGATTCTACTTTAAGAGATAGGGTAGTTTACTTATCTATTGCAGAGGTAGTATTAAATATACTAGGAGCTGAAAGCTGGTTTGAGTATCACTATATACATTTTAGTAATAGTATATTTGATATCACAGGTGTATCCTTAACTACACTATTAGGGGAGAATTGGATATACAACTCATTACTTATTCTATTCTATCTAGTAGCTATATACATTCTATATGATAAAGAAGATAGGGAACAGTATGTCGGAAATGGAGTATTACAGTTTATTGGTGATACAGTTCTTAATTCTAGTGTGTGCTTTAAAGGTATGGAAAAATGCTCAGAGAAACAGAAGGACTCGTAAGAGAAGCAAGTCCAATAATAGGAGGAGGGTTAGGAGGTAGTGCAACGTTATTAACCCTCACATTAGCATTTGCTTCTCTATTTGCAGTGCTAGGTATATTCCTAATGTGGAAACAGAATTGTAAGAGTAATGAACGTATTAAGAAAGAATTAGATAAGAATAAGAAAGGAAGGGAGGCTTGCGAAGCTAGAGAGCAGAGGACTAATAAAGTATTAGCAGAAGTTAGGGTTTCTTTAGATAAATGTGAGAAGAGAGGAGAGGAGCTTAATCAGCTTAACAAGGAATCTCAGCAGAAGATAAAAGATGCTATAGTAGCACAAGAAACTATGTCTAAGATGTTACAGGATACATTCAGTAAGGTTATGGATAAAATGGATTAGGGCTGTGATAGCCCTTTAGGTTTATAATCTGGTTCTACTCTACCCCTCTGGGGTGGAATCGGATTATTCTATATCATGTGATGTATCATTTCTAGTTAAACCTCTAGGGTGCATTACCCAGTTATAATCTAGATCGTGATTATGTGCATTACCTATCATATTGTACTTATTATCCGATATAGATACTCTAGCAAATGTACGGTAACTTGGAGTAACATCAATAGGACATCTATGTACGTGTTTATGGTTAATCCTAATAACATCAAGTTCAGGATATTTAACAATATTCTCTTGTCTAACTTGATCATTCATATTTTGCATAGCAACTTCGTGGTTATCAGAGAGATAAAACTCTTGATTACAAAACTCAGTAGGGTATTTGTTAGTCCATATATAGTTAATATCCTCAGTACCAAACCCATCAGTATGCCACCCCTGTCTTCCTCCTAAGCAACTAGGCTCTACCCATAGACTCTTCACTGTGAGGTAGATATACTTACCATTTGCGCTCTCACCTTCATTGTTAATACACATCTTTACAAAACTTTCATACCCCATCAGTGACTTAGGTATTGTTACCTCATCTTGACCTGCCAACCTAATAGGCATATAAAGTACATACATTAGCTCCCAACATGGTGTTACAAACTTTCCTATGTTCACAGGGTACTTACTATCCTTCATGACATAACCTCGAATATATACAAACCTAATTCCATCTGTACAAACACTGCACAGAATCCTATATACTTTAACTCTACATCTACAGGCATTGCTGCACCTGTCTTGAATGCCTTAAACTTACGTACTTTTAGAGGAGCATCTGTATTAACTACAGCCCATAACCAAAACATCCCTCCTTGATCTTCCATACGAATAATATCTGCACCTTCTGGTAACATCATCTCAAAATCTTCCAGTACTGGCATCTGATACTTAAAAATAATCCTCCCCGAATCCTTTGACATCTTTGGGCCTCTCGTAGTCTCATCCCACGTATCACTCATAATCTTCTCCTATAAATAGTTATCTACTACTGTAAAGTCATTACCAAATGCTTCTATAAGACTGCCCATAATTTTAGAGGTACTTTTCCATCTAGTTGCATCCTCTTTATGTGTCTTAATAAGGTTCTTACCTCTGGAGTATGTAAGATACTTACCAAATATTTTATCCTCTTTAACTATGTACTCGACACCCCATCTACCAATTACAGGGAATACCTTAAACCGTAATGTATCATCACTCACCGCTTCATCCCCTCTCGTACAATATCTTTAGTTATGTAATGGAAGGCATCGTCACTTCGATTACCACTCTGAAACCACTTCTTATCTAACCTCTCTGTACCCAATACAATAGGGCCACACTTCATCTTACCTTGCCATGTATAACAGCAGATATCTATAATCCACTTAGAATTGATTGTATCGAATCCTGCATTGAATAATATCTTATCTATCTCTGGATGATCTACATCTACTAACTCCAGAGGTAACTGTCTAGGTACTTTAATACCTCTACGAAATGTCCTAACTTCCTTCTCTATAGCTAATCGTTTATTAACTAATGTGAAAGCTTCCTCTGCTGTATGGTCTCCTGTCTCCATAATCTGATTAAATAATTCTTTCTTAAATGACTCTTCATTGTCTACCACAAGTGTTAACTCCGCTACTGCTGTCATATTATTGTTTTCTTATGTTATAAGGTTATTGTTTATATTTCATCTGTGTCTATAGTAAAATTAACATACTCTTTCTTAGTATCTCTAGTAATATCCCCTTCTACAGCACACATAGTTACTTCTAGTATAGGATACTGTATATTAGAGTAAGGATCATACTCAGTATCCAATTCTAACATAGCTCCATGTTTAAGTAATAACTTCTTCAAATCCTCCCTAAACTCTTCTTCACGTTCTTCTGCTGTAATCATGTATCTACACCCTCTACATATTCCATACTATAATCACCATCCCTATGATCCCCTCTGGGGTCACACTGCCCCTCAGTGCCAAAGTAATCATTTTCTAGGAGGGTGTCTAAACCTTCTTCTAATATATCAGAGAAGCCTCCTGCATATCCATTATAGTCCTCTTCCACTAGGTGGATCATATTATTTAATACTTTCAGTAATCTTTCTTTTTCTATCATACGTTATCCTCCCAATTAATAGTAGCAACAGTTTCCACATTTGAAATATACTTATATACTCCATAATATGCATAAGAGGGGTGATCCTTAATAAACTTCTCTATAGCTTCCTTAGTACCTACCTTAACCTCTGTACCAATACAATCATAATACTTAGTCACCCTACATCCTCACTATATATTTTAAATAGGCCATCATAATACCATCTTTAATCTTATTATACAAACTGTAAATACGATAACCTATAACTAACTTCTTAAACTCCCATGTATGGCTGTAACGTTTAATCAGTTTATCCTCTGGTAAGTTCTCTCCTGTATTCATATAATGTTTCATATATGTATTTAGTATTACATAACACCTTTCTTTATCACTCTTAAACTTCACTCTCTATCCACTCCAATATCTCCTCTACAATTTCATCTATTGTACCATCATTAGTTGTATTAAGCAAGTGTATATTACCATAAGCTTGTAACCAATCTCTACTATCGCCTAAGAAATCCTTCTTATCTCCTCTAGTGAATTGTACAATATATACATTCTCTTCTCCTACGACATCCACAACAGGGTATAACTCCTCTTGAAAACCCCCATCACTGCATACACTGCCGTCTTTATCTTCTCTAGTAGAACCAGCAGTAGCTAGTCCGAAGTATCTATCTCCAAATCTAGGTTTAATTACAATCTCAGATACATATATTAATGCCTCTCTGGGAGAGATAGGGACATTGTAATTATCATCTATTGTAAATGCTCTATTAGATTTAGTGAGAGCTGTGATCTTATGAAACTCTGCACTTGGTATAGCTAGTGTTGCAACAGGCTCTTCTTTTAATACACGATGATTAGCTGCATATATAAAGGTATCTAAGTTCCAATTAAAGAGCGTAGCTGTACACTCATATAATTTATCTTTGAATCGTCTATGCTTAACTTCTTTTAGCTTACTACAAATAGTATCAGCAATGGTATCCTTCCCACTATCTTTGGGAGAGTTTAATATAATTACTTTGCCTAATAGATTAGTCATAATCTATTCCTCTTAATTAATGTTATATGCTCTTGTAAGCCTCTGTAAGCCACTCTTGTTTATACCCTAGCTACCCTACTACTAAACGCTAAACGTTGCTTAGGATGAAGATATGGAGCCTCTAGGGGTATGTTTTAGTCTCGTTTAAACTTAATCTCTTTGGTTAATATACTAGATAATACTTTACAGGGTTTCTCCAATAGATAATATAATCCTCCTAAGATTATAACAAACAGACCTAGTGGGTATAGAAGTGCAGCAGATAGTGCTGTAGACCAAGCCTCTCCATCGTAGTCTCTAGGTTCTTTGTTATCCAATACTCTATTAAGGATTATCCACAGACATAATGTTATTAAGCTAGGCAGTAGCCAGAATAATAGTAACCCCTCTGATACACTCATCATAGTCTCCTCTATAATTTATTAATAAACTCTTCAATTTCAACCCAATCATTACTGACAGTAGTACTTTCATTATTAAATATATCACTGCCTTGTAACTCTACGCTTTGTTCATATACTGTGTCAAACTTTATCTTATGTTTAGCGTTACTCTTATTCAAATGGTTATGCCTATCATCTATAAACACATCACAATTAACATAATGCTTCTCTTGAGTAGCTATGAAACCATCCATGAAAGGGAAGTGACGTTTAAGCCAATTAACCTTACTCTTATGATGATTACCCTTAACGTGTGATATAAATACAATCTCCCATCCTTGGGAAGATAATGACTGTAGACATTGTACACTATTCTTAATAGGTTGTATAGTCCTACCTTGTATTTGCTTAGTAATATATAAAGGAGTTTCCTCTGGCCTCTCATCATAGATATCAGATAATCTCCAGAAGTCCATACTATCTAAATGGTTAGGTAGATCGAAGTAAGATCCTAAGTCATAGTTTAATAGCTCCGTACTACTCCCTTTAGGCATACATAATCCATCACCATTTCTAGAGACTTGTTGTAACCAATTCCAGTGACTAATATCGCTGTCTGCGACTGTTAAGTCTATGTCTACTCCAATAATACCTTTACTCATATACTACTCCAGTGGTAAATCTAATTGACCTTCTAGTTTCTTAATTTCCATTCTAAATTGCTCTTCCTTTACCATGCCATTATACACATACTTATCAACTAAACCTACATCTATATCATACCCAGCATCTTTAAGTACATAAGCAAATTGTACTAATAAGTTAGGCCAAGTATTAGTGTCAACATCTTCATCTATAATCCTATAGTTTGTAGATGCTATAGTTTGAAGGGTTAGTCTGATCTTATCTAAGTCTAATTCTTCTTGCATAATCTACCCCACCACGTTCATTCTAAGGGAAGCACGTTTCTCTTTAGAGAAGAGATTAATACGGCCTCTAACTTCTGATCCACAACTATCACAAGAGAATCTATCAAACTTACTCAAGTTACTATAGTGATATCCATTATGTGAGAACTCTTCTCCTCCACAATTACATCTAAGTTTATTGTCATCATAGAACACATTTAGGTTAGGATGTAATTTCATGTATGGGCGCATGATAGTGTATAACTCTTCTAGAGATAATACATCATAGATGTTATACTCTTCCATTTCATCCCACGCCTTCATATCACCTTTTAGGCAAGCGTCCCATAATGCATTTCCTGCATAAGTGCCATGTTTTAACTTCTTATATGTTTTACATAACTTATCAGTCATAAACTCTAATTTATTAGATGTGAAGTTAAACCAACGTTTAGCCTCTTGTAGAGTATCAACATGCTTGAAGTTAGAAGGTGGTTTCATTCCGTGTATGAGAAATCTAGTGTTAAGACGCTTAATATCAAACTTCTTACCATTCTGAGTGATTACCATGTCTGCTTCATTTAGCAACTTCCACATACCTTGGATAAGAGTATAATCATCCTCTGTATCCCAACTATCCCTTTTATCCTCATACATAACATCGTTACTACCATACCACTTAGCACTCCATGATAGACAATACCAGTCTGTATTAATACGACTAAGTGGTATATTTTGTTGCCAAATACCCCACACAGTTGCTTTAAGAGGTGCTGTCTCTATATCAAGTGTTAGTATCTTAGGAGCGTGTTTCTTAATCTGCTCTTTTGATAGATTACCTTTAGTATTGCTTAATTCTAAATCAGTCTGTACTTTTAAGTTATTATCTAACTCTGAATTAGAGGGATAACCAGTATACTCATTCCACCATCTGATATGAGTTTTCTTACACAGGAAATCTGAGATAGTTGATTGCCTTACTTGTGTTATATCTTGAATCTCATACTGTGTATATCCACCTTCATCTAACTTTACTACTTGCAACTTTACATCATCGTCTTTTAAACTACTCATATATTCTTCCCATTAATTAGTTGTCTATATTGAATCCAGTTTTTAAAGTTTCCACTCCAGAAATTACCTTCTAGATCTACGTGTGTTACCCCTTTTGAGCAACCATTCCAGTCTACATCTCCCCAAATAAACTCTAACCCTTGATCTACTTTATTGGTTGCCTTACCTTGGTGTTCAAAAGGACTGGCGTGTATAGGTTTAGAGTTTACTAATTTATCATATATCATAAGTGCTTTATCAATAGAACCATCATTAACTCTATAACTTACTTGAGCGCAACAAGAGGCACTAATCTTGATAGCGTCTTCCTCTGAGATCTGTCCTGTATGATCATAAAACATTTGAACATTCGCTGACCTATTAAACTTGATATAGGGTAGATGCCATTCTCCTTTTAATAATTCATTAGGTTTGTTATTATCAAATTGTTCCTTCATTAATTTAGCTAATACTTGAAACTCTGGTTGTGCATCTTTGTGGGTACGCAATTCAAAGAAGTTATCCCACTCTGTAGCCGTCACAATAGTTTTCATTAATTGAAATGGCTCTAGTATGCGATTAACAATCTGTTTATGTAGTCCTAAATCTTGCAGTTGTTGTGCGCTATTTGCTGCTGATTTAGCCGCCTCTTGCCACACCTTGTTACATAAAGCTGTATCATCATGTAAACTACCTGCTTGCATTCCTGATTGATTTAACCCCCACTGTACAGGCATAGCTGGATTATCACTCACTTGCTCCATCATCTTATTAATAGGTACTGCTCTACTGCTCATGGCGTTACGACTAAACACCCTATGAGTCATTATTTCTCCATGTATAAATCTAGGGTATTCTAGTTCATAAGTGGTGATCCTATTCCCTTTAAATATGGAGTCACATATAATTGTAGACTTTATCATATCAACCCTCTCTAACCAATTCTTCAAATAAGCAACCTCTATCTTTAAGAAACTTAATAGCTGCATCTTTATAGTATGTTACATCATCATACTCTAGTTTGTATATCTCTTCTCCATTATGGTAGACTAGCGCATCTTCTAGGTTTATTAGTTGTAATTTAGTTTTACTCATCCCCATACATACCCTTAACTATAGCAGCAGCAGAGCAACGGCAAGTATCATTAGTCATAGCTTTACTGATACTACTCCTCTCCTCTGCTTGTTTTAATAACTCATCATATTCTTTCTTACTAATTGTAACTGTATCTTCACTCATGATGGATGTACCTTTAAACGTAGATCATCTGTGTAATCACAATCAATTTCTGAATATAATGTGTATCCAGTGTCACCTGCTTCAAAAAGTTTACTTACAATCAAAGGGAATGCACCATTAGGTACTAGGAAAGAGGATTCATCCTTATCCTGTTGTTTAACTTTAAGAGTATTAACACCTCTAACTTGTAGTATCGTTAAGAACTCCTCCCAATCTTGCCTAAGAGTTTTTTCCAGTAACGATAGAACTTCTCTCTTAGAAAGTTCATCCTCTATTACATCTTTATAATCTACTCTTGCATTCACTGTCCACTTTTTAAATTCTAAATTACTATTTCCATCAATATGTTCTATTTTAATACTACTCATACATCACCTCTTTTAGTCACCGTATAACCTTTACTTTCTAAGTATTTAACTATAGTATTTTCTGTTACATGTAGTTGAATTATATCTTCTTTAGTTACATACACCTTAGAGTCTATTTCTTCCTCATCTACCAAAACTCCTTGTATGCTAACACTGTAAACATCTATACCTTTATCATATTTCTTATGTTGTATCATACACTATTCCTCAATTTATCTTCAATTTGCTTTCTACGTTTAGCTGCATTACTATCTGGAATAATACCCTTAGCTTCTAGCCACACTTTATCATTACCTTTAATCTTACAAATAGATATAGCTTCTTTAATAACACTAGCCTCCTCAAATGTAATACCCATCCTATCTGCATAACTCTTAATCTTATGTGCTGCTTTAGTTACTAATTGCAGATTATCCTTAGATGCACATAGATGTTGAACAAATGGTAATACATCCTCCCAATCCTGTAGGCTTACATTGCCCTTAATATGATCTACTTCTAGTTTACTCTTTCCCTCCCATTCTCCTGTTAATGCACAGTTAGTTCCAGACTTAGCCCTCCCAGTATATCCTACAGGAGGTGGATCACATTGTTCATTCTTAAACTGTAGTTTAACTGGGTATTTCTCCCATACAGCACGTCTTAGTGATCCCCGTAAGAATGTAAAGAAGGAAGATTTAGTAGGCCAGATATCTGGGTATAATTCCCAGAGTTTCTTACTCATACCTTCTTACCTCCAGCCTTAGCTCTATTCTCCTTCTTATGGTCAGCGCGAGTCTTGTTGTACTCAATCTTCTCATACATAGCCGATATGACATCATAATTCATCACTTTATCTGCATGTAATATCTGCCATATAAATCCAGAGTAGGAATCTTCTGTATAAGTTTTCCCATACTCTGTTAAGTTATTATACATATTCAATACATAATCACACAAATCTAAGTGTATATGGAATATATCTTCTGAATTATTCGAGATGTAGCTAATAGGGTAGCAATCTAATTTCAACTTTCCTCCGATATCCAACATCCTAATCAAAGCATCTGCAAGCTCTACTTCACCCATCTTACGATGTTTAAGATGATCATCCATTAAGTCCTTACGTTCCCCTTCTGTAGCCTCAGCAATCTCTGTTACTACTAACATTAATGCTGTTTCAATACTCCTGTCACCATCCCACCATCCAGCTTCTTTATTATACTGGTGAATCTCTTTTGCTAACTTATTGAAATCTGTATTACTCATAACTTAATGTACCTTTTATTGTTAGTTCCTTAATCTCACCTTTCAAGTAATGTGTGCATTTATCACTTCTCACGTAACTCATCATCTGCTTAACCAAACTCTTATCAATACTCATATCATCCACTATTAATCCATCAAATGTCATACCATATATATGCCAAGGATTCTTAATATATGTATATTCCATATCCTCTACTTCTGGATAAGATGGTTTATCACCTTTGTATAGTATTGCTACTTGTTTCATTGGTTACTCCTCTATTTTGTTTAGGTAAGCATACTCACCATTAAGTTCAAGGGCTTTCTTATTATAAGCTAAAGCAGCCTCTTTTTCAGAAGCGAAGAGTCCAATGTAGCACCCCTTACCTTCACATATTATTTTGGATTCCCATTTACCGCTCCTTTTACTCCAGCATACTCCTTTATACTTACTGGTAGATTTTAGATTAGATCCTGTATTCATATTATTCTGCTGGGAAGTTACCCATCTACAGTTATCGGGGCTATAACCTTTATCGTTATCTATACGGTCAATTTGCAACCCTTTTTCATACTGAGGTATAACATCTTCATAAAAGTTTTCAAATGATTCTAACCATCTATCACATACTTTTATACCTCTACCTCCGTAGTTCTTATAGTACTTATTACTCTCCTTATAACACCTACCCTTCATTGCATGGTACACTCTGTATAGATCAGTGTCGCACATTTTATGCTTAGTTCTTTTCAATACTCCACATCCTATACAACGACTACTTAAACCACTTACTAGGTTAGAACCTATAACACTAATCTCTTTGCCGCAACTACACCTACACAACCACCTGACTTTATTATCTTTAGTTCTAATTGGGTCTTCCGCTAGTACAGTTATCTCCTCGAATACCTTTCCTAGTAGATTTAACTTATTTACTGTACTCATATATCACCCCATACTTAGCAAACTCCGTATCCAAAGTCCTACTATCCCCCTCCCAACGTAACATAGTAGCCATTCTAAATTGCTCTCTGGCTACATACAGCCAATCTACCAGCATCTCGTGACCTCTCCATGATTTAACTACTTTAGGCTCTGGGTATAACATTTTGGCTACTTCTATAACACTCTCTAAAGCTTCTTTATCATCTTTACAATCAACTAAAGCATTATATGCTGATATATCTCCAAACTTAGTATCTGACATGCAACTCATTTTGTAACAGTCTGTAGAATCACCAGCGAGTATCTGCCAATATAAGAATATCCTCCCGTACCCTCTTACTTTCTTAGTGATTATATCCTTACCATTTACTCTCTTAACAGTCTCTACTATCCATAGCTTACCGAAGCAATCTCCATCTATAATACCTTCCTCTGGACGGTTAGCATTAAAGAATTTCACAGGTTGTCCATAGAAGTCTTTATCCTCTCCCACTATCACTGCATTAGGATCTCCATAGGCTCTCATGACAACAGCATCATCATTCTCTATGTGCCGTACTACTTGACTATTAAAGGAACGCTCTAGGTAATCTACTACGTCTGGCATAACTAGAGGTTTTGGTTTATTATCGCGTTCACCTTTATATTTAATAAGAGTAGATAGATGTTCTCTGTAATCACCACCTTTACCTAAGTAAGATTCATACTTATGAGTACCTAATTCTGCAAGTGCTTTTGTAATAGTTTGCTTGGCTGAATAAAATATACGAACTAGGGCTTCATCATCTGTTAATTGACGCTCTAGCCTAACACCTTTACTGTCCTGCTCTATAATAATCCATTCAGAGAAACCTCCTTTATCATATTCAGTACGTTTTACAGTTTTATATTCATACTCCTTCTTACGTCTTTTTTTATGCTCTATAGTGAAATCATCTGGTGTAAGGAGTTTTTTACCTTTAGACTTTAACTTGAAGTTCCTCTTCTCTAGCCAACTTTTCTCATC
>Ga0209094_1000139_pt1 | contig 63202 bp, 43 predicted proteins | sample COGITO_mtgs_1004_2_FD_184790 | JGI IMG/M metagenome (GOLD analysis project Ga0209094, IMG submission 184790) | Pelagic marine microbial communities from North Sea - COGITO_mtgs_100430 (SPAdes) (version 2) | ecosystem: Environmental > Aquatic > Marine > Epipelagic ... | reverse complement strand
GTTAATTACTTAACCTTAACTAAAACAACATATTTAGATATTTCTTTAATCTGTTCAGTCAATGGTAAAGATTTAAGTTTAGTACTAGAGGGTAATTCAATGCTTTTTGGCAGAACATCTAATAGATTTGAAACATAACTTGTTTTAATAGAGTAAGCAACATTGTCAGCAATGTATTTTCTTATTCCAGAGGAGTTAATCCCTATTAAATTAGCTTGTTCGTCAAATAATGGACCTCCACTATTTCCTCCTTGAATTGGAGCTGTAATTTGATATGTAGTAATGTTCCCATCATAGCCAGTTTTAGAACTAATAATACCATCAGTGACTTTAATTTCTTTACCCATAACAGTTAAAGCTCCCATAGTAATAGTTCCTAGAGCCATTGGATAACCAAAAGCATACACTTTTGTTCCTACATCACTACCTCTAAATTTAAAATTATAAGGAGGTTCACTTACCCCATCAAAATTCATATCAAATATCTTAAGAACTGCTAAATCATTTGTTTTATCTACTTGAACAACTTCTGCATTAAATTTCTGCAATTCATCGTCTAACATAAATTCAACCTCTATTTTTTCTGCATCTTTAATCACGTGATGATTGGTAATTATGTGTCCAGATTTTGATATAATTACACCAGAACCATTTCCAGCCCATTCATTCTTTTTTGTAGTTTTGATTTGTTTTGTGTCAAGTTTAGGATACATCTTGACAAGATAAGTTTTAGATGTTCCGATTGTAAACTCTATTAAAGAATTATTGGTAACACTTCCTATTGATTTCGAAATTGTTTTTTTATCACCCATTAACCATCTAATAGATAATACTTTATTTGATGCAGTAGTTTCTAAATCAGCTTTAAAATCTCCAACATTAAAATCACGATACTTTTCAAGTATTTTTGCATTGTATCTATAGCCTTCTTTTATAATTACAAGCCTATATTTGCCATCTGAAGTATTCCAAATACCTTCAATTAAATCGGCTCCTTTTTTATCAAAAAAATTTCTCACTAATTTCTCTGATGTTAAATCGGGATAACTAATCTGTGAAAAAGAATTTAATGAAACAAAAAAAAGTATGATTAGAATTAGATTTTTCATAGCTAGTGAGTTTACAACCTCAAATATAACTATTAAAATTCATTGAAGACGTTTACCCCACAACCCCATAAAAACACCAAACCTCAACGAATTACAAAATATTTGCAGTAAATGACAGCTGTTTTTTTTTATATTTGAAATTAAACCTAAAATAAGATATTATGAAGAAATTACTATTAATATTATTATTTATCCCATTTGTTTCATTCAGTCAGACTTTCGAGAATGTTATGTCTATTAATTCCATTGATGATTTTAAAAGAGTAGCTATTGAAAATGGATATGAGCTTTATGAGGAGGATGATACACAAGTTTTTTATGTCTATAATCTAGTTAAGGAGGAGGATAAAGAAGATACTGTAGAGAGAACTTTAACTTATTTCAAAGGCGTGAATAGATTTTATTTCGCTATTTACAAGAAAATTACTTTATTAGGTAAAACTATTACAAAGGATAATACTTTATACGATGAATTAGTGAATGAAATAAAAACTAAATGCACCTACAATAAGATAAGTAAACCAAAAGAAATTGACTTTGTAACCTATAAATGTTCAGAGTATAAAGATAACCTTGAGATAGGGTTTGCAATTAAAGACGGATGGGGTCTGATTATAAGTGACTTTAAGAGTGAGTAATATTTTTGAATTCATTGAAGACTGTTACTACTCATTAGAAATATTCATTCTACGTCAAATACTTATAAAATAACTGTAAACTTAATTAATCATAAAAAAACCAAAACATTGTTGAATGGGTTCTTTGTAAACTTTTAAAATGACAGAAAATTAGTTCTCCTTGTAGTTCATATTTTCAAGAAGTAAATAATAAACATATATGTTGGAAAAGTTGTAATATGAATTTTATTATATTTGTAAAAACATTAATTAAGTCATTATGAAAAACCTATTATTATTATTATTATTATTATTTTCTTTTTGTGGATTTTCTCAAACAACAAAAAAAGAGGAAATGCAAAAGATGTATCTATCATTTTTAAAGGAGGAAGGTTTCAAAGGAGAAGTTACTGAAGTAGGTAATATTAAGTTTAAGAAGGAAGGTGAAAATTATTTTATTAGGGTTTTTGATGATGAATTATATTTTGAAATCGCACAATATATAAGAAATGAAAAAGATGGTTGTTCTAATAAAATCAAAAGAGTGGTAAATAAAACGAATGGTTATTATAAATCTTTAATAGCACAAGTACTTGGCGATGACTGCAGTACTATAAAAATCTATTCAAGTAGTTTATTAGGAAATAAAAAGGATTTTGAAAGGATTTTTTATAGGTCTTTGAATAATGTTAGTTTTGGTGATGAGTATCTAACTAAATTATATAAAGAAGAATAAGTTTTTTTAGTTTCTATATATTCTTTAATTGATTTTCGTTTGGTCTTTTATTGTTAAAGTGTTTTTATAAAAGTACATAGCTTGAATAAACCTTATGATTTTATATGTATTTTAGTTTTTAGAATTCTTCTAATCAATTCACTAATAGATATCTTCTCTTCTTGTGCTAAACCTCTTAATTTTAATTTGTGTTGTTTTGATAGTCTTAAATTCAACTTATCATTTAGATAAGTTTTCGCTTCAGGTTTGTTCCCAATAGCCAACTAAACCATTTGTTGGTTCATAAGAAGGTACTTGTGCGTTTGTATTTGCTATACATACAATAACAAAAAAAGTAAATAGTATTTTTTTCATAATTAATATTTATTGTAGAGATAATATTTTTTCAACTTTATTATTCTATCGTTGCCACTGATGATTTTACCAACAAAACTTCAAAAAAAAGGTGTGCAATTTCTACTTAGAGTTCAAAACACAATCTCATTAAGTTTCTGGTATTTTGTTAAGGAATTTTATTTACCAGATCTATTCAAAATACCATTTTATATTGACATATTAATAGTACTTATTGTTGTTTATTTTGGGTTTAATAAATTTATTAATAAAAATGTAGACGAAACATTAGCTAAGCAAGGGTTTGTATAAAAACACATTAAAAAACAGGATGTAATTCTTTCAGTGCAGGGGTTACTTGTCTCTTTACTATTTCGTATCCAATAAGAAAAATTGCTAATATTGATTCAATGATTAGTGAAACAATAATTCTACTTTTTAATTTCTTCAATAGAAAAACTACAATTTGCTTCGTCTAATTGCGATGAGGTACACCACAATAAAGCATCATATCCATTTTTACTTTCTATACTCTCATAATCATCACATTTAACAGAATTAAATAATTCCATTATAGAATCTGGGCTAGGATAAACTTCTAAAGCTTCTAATAACTCATATTCATCAGAATCAGACGAAAGATCACCTGAATCTATAAGCTCTTTTATTTTCTTCTGAATTGATTCAATAAAGGATTTAGATGTGTAAACGTCTGTTTGATCAACTTCAAGAAATCTTTCATATTCAATCTCTTGTGTTGGATCATAAACCTCTTCATTTTTATCATTGTATAATGGTTCTCCTGTGTCACCCAGATACTCCTCGTCTAAAAGAGGTAATTTGTTTGGGTCTAATTCAGAATTAGATTTTTGTTTGAACTGATGATAGCAATGTTTCCAATCTTCTGTAAAAGTAAAGTGTATTTCACATTCGGACTTTGGGTCTATTTCAAGTAAAGTATTTACATCCATAATATTTATTTAGTATACAAAAATTAATCTTCTAAGTTGATTTCCATAATTATAAAAACAAACTTTACTTATCTTCTACATTAAGCACAGATTTCATATAATCAAACATAAGTAATTCCTTATCATCTATTTTCCCGTCTGCAATTGCTAACTTTCCTAGAAGAGCTAATAAAAGTACCTTCTTCTTTTTGTGCATTGCTTTTAAAGTTCCTACATGAACCTCAACCTTTACTTCTAATGCTGAAGTTGAGAAGGTTTGCCAATTAAATGGTTTAGATCCAGGAAGGTTTTCAACTGCTGCAGAAATAAGTTTTATTTCATTTTCATCGATATTACCATCCATTAACGCCATTGAATGCATGGACACAAAAAGTGCTTTTAGTTCTTTCTCTGACCAATTAACTTTTTCTTTAAATAAATCTCCAAAAAATCCCATAATATTATATGATTAGTTATTTTTTAAATGTACTAAATAATTATTTTAAATTAAAATCAGTTTTAATAGAGTAAATTGAGTTAAATAAATGGTTGATAATCTATTTCATAATATTTTCTCTTATAGCGAATAGCTATTCTAATACCCATCCAGACAAAACTATGATTATAATGAGTAAAGTAAAAAAAACATTTAGTAATTTATTATTTAACTCTCCATCTAAAGGATATTCTTTAAAGATGTATGGATTGCAATTTTTTAGATAGATTTAAGTAATGTGATAGCCTCCATATTTTCAGAATTTAATTGAATTGCCTTAATCAAATCTTCTTTAGCCATATCAACTTGATTTAATTTAAATAAAACTTTTGCTCTTGTAACAAAATGATCACTTTTTGAAGCATCTAAATCTATTGAAATGTCAGCAAATTTTTTAGCATCTCCGTAATTTTTTAAATGATAATAAATTAATGCAATTGTGTCATTATTAGTACTTAAAGACATGATTTCAATTGATTTTTTAACATCAGTCAAAGCTCCTTCATAGTCACCTTTCTCCATCTTTTCCCATGCAATATCATTTAACTCATCTGCCTCTTTACGATTAAATTCTCTTTTTTCATCGTAAAATATAATAGCCAAGAAAACTTTTGCCTTAAGCTCATCTGAAAGTAACTTAAATTCATGAGAAATTTTATCATCATCAATATTTAGGATTGCTTCAATCAAAAAGGCATCTTTTTCATTAAATTCTGATATCTCACCTCTCATTTCAGAAAAAATTTGAGTTATATACAAATAAAATGTATTTTCATCAAGTTTTTCATTTTCACAAATAGAGCTTATTAATTCCTCAGCTTTATCAATTGGAAGTTGAAAAAATAAAATAAATGCTATAGCCAAGCTCAATTCACTATATGTTACAGTATTATCTGCAAAGATCAATGAAATTAATAGAGTAATGATTGATGTCTTTTCCTCGTCTGAAAAAACATCACCAACTTTATCTAAAAATGAAAGTGAATCAGGTCTTTTAATTTCACCCTGAAAATCATAGATATCTCTTAATTTTGAAATAGATTTTGATATTAGTTCAGTTTCAGAATTATCTAATTTATTATCAGCCATAGAAATTCTGATTAGAATTTCAAAAATATACGATAGCTTTTCTTGTTCTAATGAAATCTTTTCATCATCATTTTCCAACACATTATTAAATTCATCCATAAGCCCACTTTCGTTCATGGCTAATAACAGATTCCTTTGAAAAAGAATATTTTCGTTGTTGGGATCCATTTCATATGCAATATTATAATCTTCAAGTGCTCCCTTAAAATCAGATAATGATTGCTTACAATTAGCCCTATTAGCATAATTTAGAAAAGACTTATCTCCAAGTGAAATTGCCTTATTAAAATCACTTAAAGCCTCTTTATTTTTATTGATATTCATAAAAGAACAACCCCGACTTCCATAGCTAGAAACATGTTCTGGGTCAATTTTTAAAGCCTCATTAAAGTCCATAATAGCATCTTCTTCTAGCTCCAAATAAGACTTAGCCAAACCTCTATTAAAAAATAAACCAGCATAAACTATATCAGGATTTTGTTCATAACCTTGATTGTTAATAATATTATCTAAAATTTTAATCGCCCCATCATAATCTTGTTTAAAATTAATTTTGATTACAGTTAAGTTATAATATGCTGGAAGCATATAATTCTCCTGCTTAATAACATCTTCCAACTCTTTGGCTGCAATATCATAATTACCAGATTGAAGCTTATGCATAGCTGCATTGTAACTCTCTATTGATGATTGACTATAGATAGAAAAAGTATCATCAATAACATTATCGTTTTGATCAACTTTAATGTCTGTAGGTCTATCTATCAAATTTAATGGTAAATCACCTACTAATTTTTTTCTCAATTCAATCGCCAATTCATTTGACTCATTCTTCATTGAAAAAAATAAGTCTTCCAAATCCTTGAATTCATTTAGATACGGTTGTACTTCGTCCATTCTACTTTTCATCATTGAAAAAAGAATAAACTCTCCATCTTGTATGCCTAAATATTTATTTAATCTTAGCAATTCAAAAGTCTTTTCTGTGTATTTAAATTGTTCTGTAATAGTTCTTAAGTCATCATTATCTATTCTGAAACTATGTTGTGGTTTTTGAATCAATTTTAAGCTAAAATTTAGCTTATCAAATAGCGAAAAATCAGTATTCAATTTCTGAAAAATACTTTTAAAAATATCAGATTGTAGTGGGTCAATTTCGTCAACAAAAACATAATTACATGAAAAATTCCAAAATGATTTAAAGTCTTTAGTGTGAGTAAAAACTTTAATTTCATCCTCACTGTAATAATCATCATATATAGGAATTGTTAAATTACTATCCTCTAGAATATTGAAATAAATAGAGGCTATCATCAAAGATTCTGATAAATCGAAATTAAATTCAATATCAGGTAAATCATTTTGAATTGGAGAAGAAAAAGGGTAAGAAAAAATCAAAGCTTTATCTTTATTTACAGAATTAATTGTTGTCCATGTGAATGAATCTCTTATTGAAAAATCAATTCTATACAAATTAACTCCTTTAGACAATTGAATTGAACAACCTTTTACACTTAAACAGCTTATTTCACTTTTATACTGGTTTAACCAACTGGATATTTGTTCTGATTTTAATTTAAAAAAAAGTTTATTATTTGAGTAAGGTTCAATGATACTTTTGAATTTTTCAATCGCTTCTTCAGCGTGTTCGAAGAAAATGAAAATATGCCCTTTTTCATCGGATTCTTCCTTTGCATAAAATTTATTATTTTTAAAAGTATCTTGCTTCTTTAATTCTAGATGATCTTTATCACTAATATATTTTTTAAAAAAAGAAAGAATTTTTGGCTCTTCACCACCCCATGAAGTTTCTATATTAGAATTGAAAGGACTACTTTCATTATAATTGGAAACAGTATCATTTTTTGAGGGCACACTTTCCACTATTTTGTCTATTACTTTTAACTCTTCTTTTTTATGCTCAAAATTATTAGACTCCAAACTTGTTGTCTTATTATTTTGATTGTACTGGATGGATTTTCTACTTTTTGTTAATTTTTTGTAAATGAAAGTTGTAGCAAAAATCAAGAAAATAATACCAAACAAAGAGCTATCGATTATTTTAATTATGTCCCATAAAATCGGTTTATTCCCAATAGTTATTCCAAGAACATAACCAATTGCATATGTGACTATTAAATGAGAAATTTTAGCTAAAATAAAAGCTAAGCAACCTGTCCAAAATCCTTTTTTCATAATATTAAATTTAATTTATTTTTCTTTACTGCTCCATATATTATCTTTAATATGGTTCATTTAGCTACCTGAGCTAGAGTTATTGTCTCTTGAACTTTTTTTTCTCTTTATATTTAATGTAATCTTCCAAATTATTCAGTTCTTCATCTTTTATTGAGAAATGTATTTCATCTTCCTCATTATTGTTTATTGGCCATGTTCCCCATTTCATAGTTTTATAAACTACCCATGATTTATTGGAAGTAAAAGGTTGAGAGACAAGAATATCTGTTATCTCTTTTTTCCCTTCTTTTGTATTCAAGAGATGTTTAAATTTATCCTCTAAAAAAGAATTTTTCTCATCTTCCTCTAAAAGTTTTTCCCTGTTTTTAAAACGAATCCAGTTGATGAAATATCTAATAAGGCCTATAAACCCTAAAAATAGTCCAACTATCAAGCCTTTCACTAATGCTTCTCCCATATTATTTATTAATTATAATTTTATTTTCATTTGGAACTATTGAATAATTACCTAACCTCTCCAAAGTAGACATCCCTAGTAAAAAAGGAGCATTTTCAGAAGATACGGAGGAAAATTCAACATTATAAATGATTTCACTTCCAATTTTTATCTTTGGAATTCTCCAAATTCCTCCTTTGATTATATTACCATCTGCAATCCTAAACTGTTCATGTTTTATAAAATGAATCTCAGGAGTTATATACCCTTTTTTAATGAGTTGGTCTATAAAGTCTGAAGGGACAGTAGACATAGAAGCCCCTGTATCTAGTAAAAATTTTTGCTTTATTCCATCTATGGTTAACAACGCATAGTTCTGACCGCCCGAATTAGTTAGTTTTATTGTTTTTGAAGTTAGTCTAGTTTCAACTTTGTCTTTAAATTTAAAAAACTGTTTTTTCTTAGCGTCAAAATCAATATTTGATAATAAAAATACCAAATAACAAACTAAACAAATTCCTAAAAGAATCATGAGAAACGACTTGAGAAACTTTAATAAGCTTTGTTTTCGCTTTTTCTTCTCAACATCAGGAAAAATAATCTCAAAATCCTCCTTGGGCTTCTGATAGAAATTAATAGTTACTTCATCTTCTTTTTTGAGTGTAAAGACAGCACTACCTTCTATAACACCAAAGGTTATAGAGCCATCTTTAATTTGTTTAGATAATGACACATCACCTATTTTTAAGTTTGTTATGTCTTCAACAAACCGGTAATCCCTTAAATCTTTATTATTAGCAAGGTTAATGGTAACATCATCAACTTTAGCATATTCTAGATTATTATGAGTATGATTAAAAAAGTCTAACTCTGAACAAATCTGAGTTTGCGAAATAGTTGTTTCTAAAAGCGAAATTTTAGAATCATTATTAGCATTACCAATTTCTTTCGCTTCATATTTCCCGTTTAAATCTCCACGGAAGTGTATGTTTTTTAATAATTTAATTTTAGAGTTATTCATGCTAATTAAACATTTCGATCCACTTTAATAAAGAACCTTTTTTAAGAATTTTATATGATGGCTTAATTTTAATTTTATTGAATGGAGGGTCTTCATATTTCTCATCAAATTCTATTTTACTTCCAGTAGATCTTAGGGTTAACTTCGAATATAATTGTTTAAAATAATTATATTCCTCAGTGATAATTTGTCTGCTAGCATTAGCGCACTCAGTGTCATATTTAGTAAATAATGGGGTTAATAAAAAAACATAAAAAGGAGATAAAAAGATTGAAATAATAATTAAAGTCACAAATAAGCTCTCGGGGACATGTTTATATAATAATTTTATTTTCGTGATAAAAAAATTAGATTCTGAAATCTTTTTTTCAATTATTCTATTTTTTAAATCTACTTTTTGTTGTAATGCAATTAACTTTGTCTCCTTTTCTTTAATGTAATTATCTCTCTTTAATTCCGAAAACCTGTCAAATAACTTGTCATCAGAAACTTTCCTGTTGTACTCCTCAAAAATTTGCATCTTTTCCTTTAAAAGCCCAAGTTCTACAGTCTTATTAAAATCTTTTTTAAGATTTTTTTTGTATTTAAGCAAATGAAAATCAAGCTGATGTTTATATATATAAACTTCTAAAGAATTGGAAATAAATAATGACAAAGCGATAAGAATAAACCCCCTTTTAAAAACAAACTTTGTTACATCCCAAAACTTATCATATTTATTTAGCTCTCCCTCTGAAATGGAAAAAACTAGTCTGTAAATATTTAAAATAAAAAGACTAAAAAATAATCCAAGTAAAATTCCTAAAAATACACTTTCAGTTGTATTGTATATAGCGAAATAAAAACCAAATGCTGCCAAGCATAAAGTCAATACAATCACCAAAGAAAAAACGAGTAATATGTTGTTACCTGACTTTATCTTTGAATAATCAACTCCAACTAAATAACACAGCCAACTAATCATTTTTATGAGTCTATATATTTAGAGGGGTCTTTTTTAATATTAGTTGTTTCTTTAGATTTCCATTCATCTAAAACAATCTCATTTAAATCAGCTTGTGTCTGAAGTAACTTGACTTTTTCACGAATTAAATTTTCAGATTGATGGTTAATTATTAAGTCCCTCTGAACTCCTTCCTTGTCTTTATAAAAATCATATTTAACTTCAATGCCTCGTTCAGCCTTAATCAATGCCTTAATGTTGTCATTCATAAAGTCATAAGGACTTTTAATAAGCATCATCTTAAAGAAAATTGGTGTTAACTCGATAGCCATAAATAAAAGGGTTATAAAAAGTGTTACCCAAAAACCAGCAATTTCATGAGCTATTTTAATTCGTTCTAAAAGACCGTTTAGACTGTTAGATGATGCCTCAGCTTTTTCGAAACGTTTTTGTTTGTCATTTTGAAAATCTATGATTTGAGTTTCTAGATTTATAATTTTATCACCATTTTTTTGTTTCAGGTCTTCCCAATCTTCCTTTAAATTTTCAACTCTAACTTTTTTTGCTGCAGTTTGAGGACCATCACCTATTTCACCAGTACCACAAGTTCCATCCATTTCACACAGATATAATTTTTCTGCAACAACATATTCTTCTTTTGCCACTTGGATTTCTGACTTCAACCCTCTAATTTCAGCATCAACTCTATCAATTTCGGGTTGAATTTGATTTTCAGCAATTTTTTTTGTTTCAAGATAAAGTTCTTGTTGTTTTTGATAGAGTTTGACATTAATTTCAGTTTCAAACATCCTTAACTCAACGGGCTTCGAGATAGTAATAGCTATAATGATCCCCATAATTATTCTTGGGATTGCACCGGTAAATTCCCCCCATGTAATGGCTTCAGTACCATCTCCTTTTCCTGTACTGGCTACAATAAATCTATCAATATTAAATATAATTAAACCCCAAATAATTGCGAAGATGATAGATAGCAATACAGTGGGAATATCCGTAGTTGAATTTAGAGCACCGTCAACAGAGGACGAAATAGCAGATACTTTAGGTGAAAATATCACATAAAAGGCATAGCCACCAGCCATAGCAGCCATAAAACCTGTTGAACATACAATACCACCTAGTGTAGCGTATTTAACATGGTCTGAATAAGTAGCTTTGTTAAGAATATACTGATCAGCACCAGCAGCTTTCCACAGCATTCTTGTTATCCAATTTGATTTTGGAGACGTATAATAGTTTTTTTCCATGATTTAATTTTTATGGTGTTATTTCTTTAATTTTAATCTTAATTTTTTTTGGAAAACTATTACCTATAGCAGGAACAATTTTATTGTTTTTAAATTTGCTAATTGTAATTCTTCCAGAGTTTGTTTTTGTAAATTTTTTCTTATCACGTTTCAACTTTATAGGATTTGTCCAAATTGTTTTTTCAGAAATTGAAAACAACCCTAATGCTATTAAATTATATTTTTGAGGTTTATTTGTAAATATTCTAATTTCAGTTGTTTTTGTAAAAAACTGTATTGATTTATTAGTAATTAAAAATATACATATAGAATTACTAACCTCCCATTTTAAATGAGTTATACCTCCACAAATTTGATAATTTGATAAATTTTTAAATGTATGTATTTTAACTTTTGCCATTATTTATTAAAAAACTGGTCCTCAGAAATCTCATCTGTTGTTAACTCACCACCAATAATACAGTTTTCAAACCCCCGCATCCTGAAGCCGTTGTAGTTATACACTGTATTAATAACTTTTGTTTTTTGATCAATTAAAAATCCTCCTTTACTAATTCCGTCGGAAAGGGTTTTATTAAAACTCCAATTAATACCTTGTAAATATTGAACAATGTAGCGTCCATTTGGAATTTGACCTATAGTTAGTTTCTCCCCTGATCTTACATATTCAGTTCTGACTGCACGCCTTGTTCTGATATTCTTAATAGTAATAACCATGTCATAATCACACTTATTATCCACTTCAAAATCTCTATCTCCAGTTGTAATTCCAGGACCAAAAATTTTATCATAAGGCTTAAAACCTGTTTTAGGTCTGCATATTTGATCTACAATTTCACAAGCATCAAGGGTGTTATATTCACATGCTTGATAAAAGTCTGTACAGGAATTGTCGTTATTTGTAAGCTGATAGACTTTACCCCTATAATAAAAGGACTTCCCGTTCTCATAAGATGATTCTAGAGCTATTGAGCTTGTAAAATCATTAATTGCATATTCGTTCATTCTACTATATTTTGAAGTAGCCAATCTCATATTTGCTACCCCTCTTAAATAATATGCATACCAATTTTTTGGGTCTATGAGAATCGCTTCGTCTAAGTCATATTTAGCACTTTGATAATCACCGTTTTGTAGATACATTTCTCCTCGAGAAATATATGGATCAATATATGATTTATCTATATCTATCGCATTTTCAAAATCTTTTTCTGCTTTATCATATTTGCCAGACTCGGCACGATCTACTCCTCGATTATGATAGTATTTAGCATCTCTAGAGGAACAATTTCTCAATAACAAGAAAATAAGAATTATACAAATAATGGCAAGCAACCACTTTAAAAAACCAAAAGACTTTGAAGATGCTCCAGTGTTGCTATTCAAATCTTTTTCATTAACAACTGAGGTCTTGATAAAAGCAGCCTTTTTTTCGTCCTGTTCTTCTTTAGATAAAGAGGCCTCTTTTAAAATTTTAACTTTAGTAATTTGAGGTATAACCTGTTTTGTGGAGATTTTTTTGGAAAAATTAACAACTGGTAATTCTTCAAAATCATTGAAAGGAAGATCTTTTGGCCATGCATCTAAAAGACCACCTGGAGGTAAAAGATTAAGCCTATACATCTCATTACCCTTGGAAAGCATAAGCTCAAAATTATTAGGAACTGAAAAGGATATAGACTCCCCGGAATTCCTATCCATCCATGTTTTAATACTTTCTGAATTAATTTTCAAAAAAGGATCCTCCTGGTTGTACTGGAGAACCACATCTTTAAAAGTTGTAATTAGGCTTGAAGAATTATCATCAAAAGCCACAATATTGTTTGCTTTTTCAGACGATGCAACCAAACGTGCGTCAGCAACAGCTCCATCTGCTGGATTAAATATTTGTTTATTTAATCCTTTTACTATAGAATTAATTTGATTGCTTAAGGGGTGAATTCCAGAGGCTAAATTTTGACCATCATTTGAGGTTGCAGTTATTTGTTTTCTGTTAATTCTTATGCATTTTTGTTTAGGTAAATAACCAATGACAAAAAGATGTCCTTCGTTAAGGTGTTGCCAATCAGTGTGTGTTTTCTCAGAAAACCCTTTCAAGCCGCCATTATCGTCAATAATTTTATCAATTAAAGGTTTTGCAAACTCTTCAGCCTGGATAGGGATAAGTATATGTTCATTATCGCTACGGAATAGTATAGGGCATAATATAAAATTCGAAAAATCCCTTTTATTTTCATTAATAGAATTAGAATCATAAATTGGCTCTAGGCCTAAAATCCAATTTGGGGATTTTGTTACATTTGCAAGTTGGGTTTCGTTAAAAGCAACTGTTTCTTTAGTAATTGAACCTAAACTAGTTATAACTATTAGACATAAATCGTTAACAATAACTTTTTCGATTTTATATCCATCTCCATCCCAGTAAGTTATATTTCCAGTCGGATCATCGTAGGCACTTTTGATATTTATATCGTTTCTAATTAAAATTTTATCTATCTCTACACTTATGGTTTCAGCATTAAAATGTTTATAAATTAAAGGCATAGATCCAACAGCAAAAGACCAATCTTGAAATTCATCCGAATTAGTAAATCCAGTTTTATCAAAATCTGAATTGTATTTAACTTTATTAAAATCAAGTCCATTAAGATTTGGGAAAATTGATCTTAAAACTATAGAAATTCCTTGTGTATTAATGGCTTCAGAAATATTCATTATATGTAAATGATTAGAAAATTAAAAAATACAAAAAGGGCAAAAATAAATATTGATGAAAATTTATTGTTCTCAAATTTCCATAAGTTTATTTTTTTTGTGTGTTGAGCTATTATGATGAATATATTTAAAATAATAAAAATTATAACTAGGTTATTTATTAAATCTGCCTTGGTTAAAACCTGTAGTGAAGGCATGGAGTTTTCAACAAAATATTTATTTCCAACCGCTCCAAAAATACCACCTAAACTCAAAGTTATTCTTGTTTCAAAAAACTTTGAGTCTATGAAAAAAACTAAAAAGGAGATTAAAAATGACAGAAAACCACCAAAAAATAATTTAAAAAACAAATAAGATCCTTTTCTATCAATATTTATATTAAAAATCAAGTTTTCATAAATTGCTGATCTTTTCCCCTCAACATAATCATCAACAATAGCGCTCTCAAAGTATTGCTTAGTGGTAGTCATACTTTTTATATTAAATCCATCTAAAAGGTATTTAAATCTTTCTGGATTGATTTTTGGAGGAAACTGCTTTGACTCCTCGATCCTTACCAACGAAGTGTCTTGAGTGGTTTGAAATATAATTTTTAAAATTTGATTATCAAATGGGTAATCTCTAAGATTCCATTTATGAGGTAATTCGAACTCATAATATGAAGAATACTTAGAAATACTATCAATGATTTCAGGATATTTGAATTTATCATCAAAATAAATATCACTAACATAAGTTTGGTCACTTTCGGGATAAATTATTTTTATATAATCTACAGATGGAATAAATCTTAAAGAATCTCCTTTGGATGTAACTTCTAATGAATCCCGGTTAGTTGAAACATAACAATCAAAAACAGTGTAAAATTTTGTACTTTTAATATCAAGGTCTCTAACTTCGGAAATATCTAATTGTATTTGAAATTCAACCGGAAGTTCCAAATCATCATTTTCACTCAAAGCAAAAGGGAATTGAAAATCGCCTGATCTTATTTTATCTCTGTAACTTAATGTGTCTTTATCATTTTGTGAAAAAGATAATAAGGTGAAAAAGAATAGTAAAAAAGAATAATATGGTTTCATTTTGTTAAATTAAAATCCTAAATATCATACTACTAACACTTCTACCAAAGCTTCCATGAGTTTTATTCAAAATTTTTAGCATATATAAAATATTTAATTTCCACTTCCCCATCTTGGTCCAGAGTGTCCCATAAAACCAGAGGTTACTTTATATCCATTAATACGGGCAATATTAGTAGCACCATCCTCCAGCATTTTACTACCACAGTTTAAATAATCAACACACATACTAGTGGAAAAATTTTGTCGTAATGCTTTCAATAATATTGTTTCTGAACCTGGCTGACCCAAACGAATATAAAACGGATAGTTTCTAGCAATAGTTCTAACTCCATTTTTGCCAATAGCTGAGGTTAAATTATTTATAGCGTTAGGGTGATACTTCAACATTTCAACTAAAACATCACCTGCAGCAAATCGAATGGATTGGTTATTGTTACGCATCTTTTGCTTCATTATATAAACTACCGGCTCACCTATTCTAGCTAATAATTCAATAGCATCTCTGTCATCAGCCATTTTCTCACTTAAATATTCAATAGCTTGATCCGGATATATAGAAATTGAATAAAGTAATTCTTTTGAAGATTTATTTTCATTCCATTTTTTTGTAATCTCCTCTATACCGGTTTTTCCATGATTATTTATTGATTTTGCTAAAGATTTTTGAAAAATAGTAGAGCTATTTTTGATCATTAAGCCATTTAAAATAAACGAAATTTTATTTTTATTAGAAATAGTATGTTGAGGGTTTGGATCCGTTATGAATGAGACATATTTATCTAATTTTATATCTGTTTTTTCAGAATAACGTTTTAACATATCTTCTAATGCATCAATAACCAAATATTTTTTTGATTTTGTAGTGGAATGAAAATCTAGCAATAATTTAGAAGCTTTCGTATCTAATGAATCAGCTAAAGAATATGCAATCTCTGTTCTTTCCTCTACATCATTAGATCCAATTAATTGTTGAACTTGATCCTCAATATTATTGGGACCACATGAAGTAAAAAGTATAATGAAAGAATAAAAAAATGTTAAAAGTAATATTAATTTCTTGTTCATGATTTTATGAATTTTTTCAATTTAACTTATAATTATTTATTTTGAAGTACATATTTAGTACACAAGTTTAATTTTACTAAAAAAATTAAAAAACTATTGAACTATTTTCTAAACTTTATAGCTCGGTTTATCGATTTTTAAGCAAAAAGATATTCAACTTTTTTATGCGAATTCTAACCAAAGTAAATCAACAACACAGCAATAAGTATTAGTATTAAAAGTGTCAACAACATGTCAGATAGTTTACCTACGGCCATAATATTCAATTTTTTTAAATTTATTATTAGATTTTTTTATGAATAAAGTTAATATTACAATTAGTTTCATATTGATAAGTGCCTTTTATTCTATTATAAATTATTGGAGCTTTTAATTCTTGTCTCATGTAATTTATATAATTATAAATAGTCCGCTCAGAAACATTTAACTTCAAAGCTAATTTTTTAGGACTACCAGTTGAATCTGTTAGAATTTTAGAGTGAATTTTTTTTATAATTCGAATATCCATAATTTACTAGTAACAATATTAGTTAAATGCACTGAAGCTATATTTCAGTTTGGTTAATTGTCAAAAAAAAATTATTTTAAGAAAAACAAATGGAAAACATTTGGAAAATTTTTGGAAAAAAATTTCCCTATCTTTTTTCAAAAAAATTGTAGATTTAATAAAATTTATTTCATGTATAAAGAGGTTATTCTTGAATCATTTAAAAAAGGTAGAAATGAAATTTCTGGAAAAACTACAAAGTCTCAAATTGCAGAACATATTTCAATTTATTTATTGAATGAGTATAAAATTCAGGTTAGTGGAAGAACACTGCGAAATTTATTTAATGATGCAAGTACTATCGCTGAAAATAACGATATTTCTATCAATTCCTCATTTGTCAATGCATTATGTAATTACCTGGGATATAAAGATTACAATCTTTTCATTAAAGATAAACATGACCCAATTCCCAGTAAATTAATTTCAAATACTAAAAATAATTGGATAATTATTTTTATTGGTTTGATTACTATTTCATTTGTTATTGGATTCGGAAATTTTAATCAAGAACGATGGATGCAATGGGATGGTGAAAAATATGTAGAAGTGAAATTCAACAAAAAAAAGTATAAATTAGATCAACTAGAATTATTAGATAAAAAGGTCATTAATAGCTTTCATAAAACAATACCAAATTGCAAAACTTCTTTTTTTGATGAAAAAGGAATAGAAAAATTGTGGTATGGAAAAAACACTAATAAAGAAATAGAATTTTTCTCTTCATTGGGAAGGCATCCAGAAACTGAAAAAACTTTAAAACCAATAACGCGATATATGATCAAAAAATATGTTTGTAAGAGTTACTAAATAAGAAACATATTAAAGATTATAGATCATATGACTAAAAACTACAAAAAAATTATTATGTGAAAGTTTTAAAATAATTCTTTTAAACTATTTTGTAAAAAATAAAAAAACATGAATAAAAAAATAGCGATTAAAGCCACATTAAGTATTCTTTTTTTAGTTTGCTTATTAGACATGCCATACGGATTCTACGAGTTTGTTAGGTTTACAGGAATGATAGGTTTTTGTTTATTAGCCTTTGAGAACTATCAGAAAAATCAGATGTGGTTTGTAATATGGATAAGCTCTGCTCTTTTAATTAATCCTTTTTTTAAAATAGCTTTGGGAAGAGATCTATGGAATATTATTGATGTGATCTGGGCAATTTTACTAATTATTAGTATGATTATAAATAATAGAGATGTGCTATAAAATTAAAGAAATAGGTGAAGGAACATTAACTATCTTTATTTTAGCTATTCTAATACCCATCCAGAAAAATTTATGATTATAATGAGTAAAGTAAAAAAAACATTTAGTAGTTTATTATTTAACTCTCCATCTAAAGGATATTCTTTAAGTATGTATTTATCTATCCAAAATTCAATGCCAAATACAATTATTATTCTTACAATAAAAATGTAAACAACTAACCACAAAAAAACTAGAGGCATCCATAGAAGGCTTATTGTATTTTTATCCAAAATATTTTCAGCTGTATCAAGAATACTTGGAATGAATTTTATTGAAGATGAGATTATTATATCTAAAGAAACTACTGTAAATATTCCAATAAGCACTAGGAAACCATTGTAAATTTCATTAGAAAATTCCTTTCTTTCCTTTTTTATATCTTCTGAATTTCTGTTCAGTTCAGATATGATAGATTTTCTTCTCTCTTCTTTAGTATTCATAGCTAGGTTGTTTCAGATTAAGTACCAAATATAAAAAAGTTTAGAATATACATTATCGGACTATTTTTAAATTTTCTAGCTCGAATAATGGATTTTAAGCGAAAAGATATTTGAGTATTCAATAAAAACTAACTACAATTCATTTTAGAGTTTGATAAAGAATGATAATTGACACACTTATATTACCAACATTATTTGGCATATTCGTATTTTATTTAATTGTAAAGTCAATAATCAAACTTTATAATTGGATATCTTCAAGGCTAAAATAATTTAGCAAGAACCCTTATAAGAATAATTATTATGATGAAATTTATTAAAGCTGTATTTAAATGTATTGGCTTGGCTCTTTCTAGAATAATTTTTTATACTTGGGAATAATTTTTTCTAAAAACAGCTAAATCAGACCTAAAAGAGTTCGACTTCACTCCCCTTGGCTCCACTTTATTAAACCTCAACTAATTAATAATCAATTGGTTGAGGTTTTTTCTAGTTAACTATTAGTCAACAATACTTAAAAAAGGTTTAATATTAGTTGATTTCATTAAACTTGATTGCTCCCATTAAATCATATGATCCAAATAGTAATAATATTTATGATATGTTAGGCAATGTGTGGGAGTTAACTAGCGACTTATTTAATATTAACTATTACTCAGAATTAGACGTATCTAAAAATATAATTAATCCAACAGGAGCTACAACAGCTTTCAACCCAGAGTGCCCTTATCAAAAAGAACATGTGATTAAGGGAGGATCTTTCTTGTGTCATGAATCGTATTGTGCAAGTTTTAGGATTTCAGCTCGTATGGGAACCAGTTTTGACTCGAGCTCAGACCATGTTGGCTTTAGAACTGTGGCAACAATAGAAATGCTAAGCAAAGAACTTCATTTACCCAATGAACAGAAACCAAATTGATTAATAGTTAAACTTTAATATTGTTGTTAAAATTAAATTTTTTATTTTTGATTATAATCTCTATTTTGATAGCTAAACTAAAATTATCATCTAATAAATTATTCTGGTTTGTAGGGGTATATTTATTACACACTACCTGTTTCTCACAGGTTACTGATTACGGTTTGACCTTTAACGGCCAAGGATTTAAGCTGGACGACCGAACACAACTAAATCTTACTAAAAACAATTCATTAAACTTTAAAAATAATTTTGAATTGGAGTTTGATGTTCGATTCAATCAAAAAAAACAAGTTTATGGTTATATTTTCAGAATTATTAATGATGAAAATAATATTGATCTTTTAATTTCAAACAAACCAAAAACAAAAGATTTTTTAATCGTAGAATCAAATAAAGAATCTACATTAAGTCCTTCATCAGAAAAAACAAATCCAATAGTTCAAGGAAAGTGGTATCATATTAAAATAAATGTATCTATTCCAAACAACTTACTAACGGTTTCAGTTAATGACAGAATATTAAAAACCAAAACAAATTTTAAATCTTTAAAAAAGCTTCAATTTTTATTTGGGGCAAATGACTACACAGGATACATAACTAGGGATGTGCCAAATATGACATTGAAGGATATTAAAATTTCTGAAAACGTATTAAAATATCATTTTACCCTCCAACAATGTGGAGGCAACATCACAAAAGATAGGTTAAAAGGAGTTGTTGGACATGTTATTAATGGCAATTGGAATTTATGTAAAAACTCCTTGTGGAAAAAAAGATTTTCTACAACAACTAACGGAGAGTTATTGTCTACAATAGATGAACAAACAGGAGACGTATTCTTACTCTCCAACAAATATCTCACAAGATATAAAAGCAATACTATTGAATTTATACAATATGATTTTATTGATAAAAACTATAAACTAACGTTAGATCACCGGATTTTTTATAATCAAGAAGACCAAAAGCTTTATTGTTATTTAGTGGATACTAAACAATTAGCTGCATTTAATTTTGAAACTAAAACATGGGACAATGAAGATATTTTTAAAAACAAAAAATCTTTAAGTTTATTTCAGCATCACACAAGTATTAAAGATGAAAAAAATCAAACTTTATATATAATTGGAGGATATGGTCAATACACTTACAAGAATAGTGTTTTAAAAGTAGATTTAAATACTAGAAAATGGTCTCAAATTGATTCAATTACTAACGTTCTAAAACCAAGATATCTGTCTGGTGGAGCAATATCAAATAACAACATCTATATTTTAGGGGGGTATGGTAGTGAATCAGGAAAACAACAAATTAACCCTAAAAGTTATTTTGAATTAGTTAAATTAGATACAAATGATATTTTATCAAACAAGGTATTTAGTTCACCGCCTTTATTTAACGAAATGATTGTTAGCAACAAAGTTATAATTGATGAAACCACTAATGACTTTTATGCTTTAGCTTCAGAAAAGTCTAGATTTAAAGGAGGTCTAAAACTTATAAAAGGAAATCTTAACACCTCAAATTTAGAAACTTTTAGAGACTCTATACCATATAAATTTGAAGATACATACACCTATTTTGATTTATATTTTGATAAGAAAAGTAAACAGTTAAAAGCGAGTACTTCCTACTTAAATGATAACAAAGAAACAGAGTTTTCATTATATTCAATCAACTTCCCTCCCGCTAATATTTTTATAGCTTCAGAAACTGAAGAAATATTAAATCAAAATTATTACATATATGTCATTTCTCTTTTAGTTTTATTTTGCCTAGGTTTTTTAATTGTAAAAAGACTAAAAATAAATAAAAAATCTACTATTAATAAAAAAGAAACTAAAATTGAGTTTAAGAAAATAGTTCAAAAAAGAGACTTTCAAATTCTATTTTTTGGAGGCTTTCAAATTTTTGATTCCAAAGGGATAGATATTACAGGTATGTTTTCTCCCTTACTTAAAGAACTTTTTCTATTAATATACTTGTACACATACAAAGATGACAAGGGGATTTCTTCAGGAAAACTCAAAGAAATCCTTTGGTATGATAAAAATGATAGAAAAGCTCAAAATAATAGAGCTGTTAATACGACTAAACTTAAACGAATACTGGAAAACGTAGGAGAATTAACAATTAGTAAAAAAACTGGTTATTGGAGAATTGAAAATAATACAACAATTCAATTTAATGATTATTCTTTCATAAACACTACTATTTTATCTAACAAGCCAAATAAACAAGACGTCATACAACTTATATCAATTATAAAAAGAGGAGCTTTCTTAAATAATCTAGAATACGAATGGTTAGACAGATTCAGACAAACCGTTACAGATTCAATCATAGATTACCTCAAAGATTATGTATCTACCTATCGAAAAGAAGAGGATTTAAATTTATTAATTGAGATTTCTCAGTGTTTATATAATTTTGATTCGGTTAATGAAATTTCTCTTTATCTAAAATGTAGAGTATACAATACAAAAGGCAATCACAAAATAGTTGACGAGACTTATAAAAAGTTTTCAGCAGAATATAAATTACTTTATGGTCAAAAATTTAAATACACTTTAAATGATATCCTAAGTAAAGATTTAGATTTGTTACTTTATTAAATTTTTTTTCTTTTTATATTTAAGATAAGTTTTCATTAGTTCAACTTTACAGAACACAACTCCCTAAATTCATTGGGCTTATATGGCAATGAAAATATCTTTTTTTTTTAAAACCTACTTTTATTAATGAATAATTAATATGAAATTAATAGTAGTTAATTACATTGATTAATATTTAAAAAGATATATACCAATGAAAAAATTAATTACACTTTGTTTTATTTTTAGTTTTTTAATGACTATCACCCTTGAAGCTCAGCAAACCGTTTATGTACAAACTGGAGGTTCAGGTGATGGTTCAAGTGAATCAACACCTTATGGAAGCTTTAATACTGCTCTAGCAGATATAGACTCTGCAGGAGATAAGCTTATTGTCATTGGAACTATTTCGCTTCAAAACATAAATCTTACTTCTAAAAGTTTTGCATTTACAATAGAAGGCTTAAACACGAGTTCAACTTTAGAAGGAAATGGTGGTACAGGAAGGTTATTTACAATCAATGGAGCAACCTCTGCTGATGTAACCTTTAAAAATCTTACATTTTCAAGTTTTAACACAACACTTGCGGGTGGAGGTGTCTTTTTCAACAACATTGCTGGAGCTACAGCTACCTTTGAGAACTGTACTTTCACTGGAAATTCTGTAACTAACGGAGCTGGTGGTGGTGCAATATTCTCTGCTAATGGAACATTGCATATCATAGAATCCTCATTTGAAAATAATACTTCCTCAGACGAAGGAGGTGTTATTTTTGCTAATTCAGGAACAATTACAATCACCAATACACTTTTTAAAACAAACTCTGCGGCTTCAAAAGGAGGAGCTATTTATACAAATAATGGAGATTTTACCATATCAGGGTCTACTTTTTATGATAATGAAACAACTGGCGCAGGTGGTGGATCTGCGTTCTATGTTGCAGGTTCTGGTAGTACCAATAGTATTACTAAGTGTACATTTTTTCAAAATACAACTGCTAATACTAACCAAGATTATGGAACTATACGAACAGACAATGGCAATACCACGGTTACCAATAGTTTGTTTTACGATAATAAAACCAATAATGATTCTGGAGCAACATCTGATTGGGGGTCAGGTCCGGGAGGAACACAAACATTTAATACCTCTATCGCACAATGGATTAGTACTAATATAGATAATCAAGATGAAGGAACTGGTTCTATTACAGGAATAAAAGGTGGTGGAGGTACTGCAGCAGACCTTACCAATTCTAGTTTATCTTGGGATGCTGCTCTAAACAAAATAATCTTTACAGCGCCAAATGCCTTAACAGACAATTCTCCTATTGATTTTGGAAGTGACACAGAAGATGTAGGAGCTTATGATTCTAAGATAAATATCTTTAAAGCTACTAACAGTAATGTTTGGAATGATGTAACTAATTGGTCAAATGGTACTTTACCAACTTCAACAGACAATGTTGCGGTATTATCAGGAGCAGAAGTAACTCTAAACACAGATGCTACAATAGTTGATGTAAAAATAAAGGCTAATTTAAAAATTAATTTAGGAAAGAGTTTAATTGTAACCGGTGAGGTAACAGGTAATGATAACAAAGTATATTACAAAAGAAATTTAACTGCAATTGCAGGAGATGCAGAAGGATGGCATTTAGTAGCTTCACCTGTCTCTGGAGAAACCTATAACAGTGCTTATGCTGATGCAGAGAGTTTAGCAACAAGTACCACTAATACATCTCTTCGGGGTATAGGTTTTTATGCCACTGCAAATGATACTTGGTCCTATCTTGTAAACGATGATAGCAATGCAGGAACTTTTAGCTCAGGGCATGGCTATGCCATGAAAAGAGCTTCAACTGGTCAAGTAAAGTTTATTGGCAATTTAAATACAGATGATACTGGAGTTGATGCTACAATATCTACTGCTGGTAATGGATTTAACTTATTAGGAAACCCTTACACTGCTTTTGTAAATAGTGCTACTTTTTTAGGAGACAATAGCAGTTTAGACCAACAAATTTGGGTTTGGGACCAAGATAACGGAGGAAATCATGAAGTAAAAGTTTTAGCAGATGATTTTGAAATAGCTCCAGGTCAGGGATTTTTTGTTAAAGCTAACAGTGGAACAGCTGTTAATTTTGCTGAAAGCAACCAATCTGCTCAAGGAACAGATACTTTCTTGAGAACAAATTCTTGGACAGAAGTAAAACTTCTAATGACTGATGGTGAAAAAAATCGTTTTATAAAGTTATATTTTACAGACAATGCAGCTACCGGTTTTGATGCTGGATGGGAAGGAGAAGTTTTCGGGGGAGTTCAAAACGAAATAGATGTATTTACTCACTTAGTTGAAGATAGTCAAGGAAAAAAATATCAGGTACAATCGTTACCATTATCTGATCTTGAATCTTTGGTTATTCCTCTAGGTGTTACTATTGAAGCAGGGAAAACTGCTACTTTCTCAATAGAAAACTCAAATATTCCTTCTAATATTAATATATATATAGAAGACAAACAAGACAATAGTTTTACTTTGTTAGAAGCAGATGCAAACTTTAGCTTTACTCCAGAGAATAATCTTGACGGTATTGGACGTTTTTATATCCATACTACCACTAGTTCATTAAGTACAGATGATTTTGGGTTTAACAATACTCTAAGCATCTATACTTCAAGTAGAGAAAACTTACGTGTTGTAGGTGTGCAAAACGGAACAGCAAATATACAGTTATATAATATCCTTGGAAAAGAAGTACTTAAAGATTCTTTTGAAGGAAATGGTGTGAATGACATTGCATTACCTATACTAAACAGTGGTGTTTATATTGTAAAAATAGCTACAGAAACAGGAACAACTAACAAAAAAATAATTATTCAATAAGGTACGAATATGAAAACTCAGAAAGAAACTAACAACAAAGAAATTTCTCGTAAAGATGCGCTTAAAAAGATTGGTGATTACGGAAAATATGCTGCATTAACTGCCATTGGAACCTATACTATTCTAAGCCCTAAAAAAGCACAAGCGAGTAGCCCTGAAGATCCTGGTACAGGTTTCCGTGTTAATTCTGGAGCATTAGAAAATATTATAGACCAACAAAATGAAGACCTTTATGAAGGTATTGGAGATATGTATGATTAATCTATTGGGGCTCAAAATAAAGCTTTACTTTTTATCTAGCAAAATTAAATAAAAACCATTAAATTTATATATATGAAAAAAATTACAATTTTAACTTATCTATTCATAATATTCGCATGTTTTATTTCAACAGCGCAAACTACCGTTTATTTACAAGCTGGAGGTACTGGTGATGGAACAAGTGAATCAACACCCTATGGAAACTTTGGACAAGCTCTGGGCGATATAGTATCTGCAGGAGACATCTTGAGAGTAATTGGTGATATAAGTTTGGCCGGCGGTCAAAATATTAGCTCAAAAACATTCGCATTTACAATTGAAGGCGATTCTGACCTATCTACCCTAACAGGTACTGATGGTATTACAAGAATGTTTACCATTAATGGAAATTCGGGACAAGATGTTACATTTAAAAACTTAATTTTTACTGGAGCAACAAATCAAACAGGTAGTGGTGGTATCTATTTTAGCAATGCAACAGGAGCTATAGCTACCTTTGAGAATTGCACCTTCACTGGTAATTCTACAAATAATGCTGGTGGTGGTGGTGCCATATTTTTTGCAAATGGAACTTTGAATATCATAGATTCCTCATTTGAAAATAATACATCTACAGACAAAGGTGGTGCTATTGTTGGTAACTCAGGTACAATTACAATCACAAATACACTATTTAAAAGTAACTCTGTACCTTCTAAAGGAGGAGCTATCTATGTACTTAATGCAAATTTTACCATAACAGGTTCTACTTTTTATGATAATGCAACAACCAATACTAGTGGGGCTTCTGGTGGGGCTGCTTTATATGTTGCAGGTGCTGGTAGTACAAATAGTATCACAAATTGTACATTTTTTCAAAATAGAATTGGGCTCCCTAATAATCAAGATTATGCGACCATAAGAACAGATAATGGTACTACAACTGTAATCAATAGTTTGTTTTACGATAATAAAACAAATAACGGTGAGGGTTCACCAGCAGACTGGGGTTCAGGTCCTAACGGAACACAAACATTTAATACCTCTATAGCACAATGGGTTAGTAATAATATAGACAATCTAGATGAAGGAACCGGTTCTATTACAGGAATTAAAGGTGGCGGTGGTACTCCAGCAAACCTATCTGAATCTAACCTAACATTTAATGCAACTTCTGGATATGTAGAATACAATACAGTAGATGAGGGAACAGACAGCCCAATCGATTTTGGCTCTGATGGAAATGATGTAGGTGCTTGGGATTCTGGGCTTACTTTAGCTTTAGATGAAGTACTAAAGTCTAACGTATCTATTTATATGAATACTGATTCAAAAACCATAGAAATAAATCATGACTTAGATCAAAGTTTATCTGTAAAATTATTTACTATTTTAGGCTCGAGTGTAATGGAGGTAAAAAATGTGAGCAAAACAGCAATATTAAACGTTAATCAACTAAAAACTGGAGTGTATATTTTAGTAGGAAAATCTTCAGGAAGGTATTTTTCTAAAAAATTACTAATCAATTAGATAAAAATTTAATAATTAATTATAGACAGGAATTCTAATACAATTCCTGTTTTGTTTTTAAATAAAATGAAAAAGTTCCCCAAAATAAAAGCAATTGGTGTTTTAATTACTTTTTTCGTATTTGTGTTGTTTTCTAACATAATATTTAGTCAAAATCAGCCAAATATAGTTTATATTATGACTGATGACCAAAGCTCAATCCTATTACGAGATAGTGACAGCCAAAATCAATCAAGGCCTTTTGGCTTTAATGGAGACCCCAAAGTTCATACACCAATAATAGATAATTTAGCTACAAATGGTATTGTATTTAATAACGCCTTTGTATCGTCATCAATTTGTAGTCCAAGTAGATACAGTATTTTAACAGGAAAATTTGCAGGTAGATCAGAGGGTGATAACTTTTTAAATAATTTTCCTTTAGGGTTACTCTCAAGAATCTCAAATAATATTGAGCTAGAGGAGGATTTAACAAACCTGCCTAAACAACTACAAACGGCCGGATATACAACAGCATTTATTGGAAAATCACATATTGTAGATCATGATATCTTGCAAAACTACACCCAGGGAACAAATGGTTTTATGGCCTACGGTCAAGAAGATGATCCTTATGAAGCCTCTATTTCTGATGCCATGAAGTTTAATCATGATAGATGGGCAGACCGTATGAAAAGTTTTGGTTTTGATGTTGTAGATGCTTTCTACCCCGCTAACTTGAGAGAACTCAAAAATGATCCCTTAAATGTTCATAATGTTGAGTATAAGAATAAAGCTGTTTTAAATTTCATAGAAAATTCAGATGATGAACCATTTTTTATCTACTACAGTGAAACCATACCACATGGACCTGCACCTTATTGGGTTAATGATGGAAATTATTATGCCGGATTAGATGCGGATGAAAATATTACTGCGGAAGGAGTTTTGATTCAAGATTATTCATACTTACCTACAAGAGATGAAATTAAGTCTGAGATATCTGGTATGTCTGGAAAAGATTTAAAACACGCTTGGTTGCGTTGGTTTGATCATGCAGTAGGTGCTGTTATTAATAAACTTGAAGAAAAAGGAAAACTTGATAATACTTTAATTATTATTACCTCTGACCATGGAGACTTTAATAAAGCAAAAGCAACAAATTATGAAGGTGGTATAAAAGTGCCACTAATGATGTATTGGAAAGATGGAATAGTAAGTTCAGGGACTTATGATGAATTGGTACAAAATATAGACTTTGGACCTACCTTTCTAGATATTGCAGGTGTAGACATTACTAATATAGAAATGGATGGAAAGAGTCTAAAACAAGTTTTAGTGAACAATTCTCAAGAACCTGTTCATGACTATCTATTTTTTGAACTTGGTTACTCTAGAGCAATAAGAACAAAAGATTGGAAATACGTTACTGTTCGCTATCCTGACGCGATTAACGAACAAATTGCCAATGGACAAACATTTAATGGCCCTAACCAAACACAAGTCCCTCTACCCTATTACATCCCAAATGTTTCTTTAGGTAGTCTAGCAGCTAATCAGTATCCATTATACAATGTAAAAGATCAATTGTTTGATTTAAATTCAGACCCATACGAAACCATAAATTTATTCAATTCAGAACCTGAGAAAGCTACTGAATTAAGAAATATTTTAAGAACTGAACTCCTGTCTTTCCCACAAAGGCCTTATCAAGAATTTACTGATACTAGTATCGATTTAACAGTGTCTAACCTGACTACATCAATTATCGGAAAAGTTCTTACGGGGTATCAAGGTTGGTTTAATTCAGATTCAGATGGCTCTCATCCTAATTTACATTGGAAACATTATAAAACTGCAAGTGGTGCCTTTGAACCAGGAGAAGTTACTATCGATTTTTGGCCAGATATGAGTGAAGCAGATGAAGATGAGAAATATGATACTCCTTTTAACTTTAAGGATGGGTCAACCGCAACTGTTTTTTCATCTGCAAACGAAAAAACTGTAAACAGACACTTTAAATGGATGAATGATTATGGAATTGACGGTGCATTTTTTCAACAGTTTGCTGGTAACCTTAGAGCCAATTCACCGATAAGAAAAGCTAATGACAAATTAGTTTTAGATAATATTATTACTGCAGCTAAAACAAATAATAATAGATTAGTTAGTGTAATGTTTGATTTATCAGGTGCTAATGCTACTGGCACAATGGTAGATGATGTGAAAAATTACTGGCAAGAAATTGTTGACGAATATGGACTTAACGATAATACCAATAACCATTTATTAACGTACAACCAAAAACCAGTTGTTGCTATTTGGGGAGTAGGTTTTAACCGTTCAGACAATTATGATTTAGAGGATGTACAAGAATTAATAGACTTCTTCAAAGACGATCCAGTTTATGGTGGTTGCTCTGTACTCTTAGGAGTACCAAAAAGTTGGAGAACTCCAGGACAAGGAGATGCTGTTAACGATGCACAACTTCTCGAGGTAATAAAATCTGCAGATATAGTAAATCCATGGACAGTAGGAAGGTATTCTAGTTTAAATGGAGCTGATTCCTACAGGAATACCATTAGAGATGATAAAGTATGGTGTACTAATGAAGGCCTATTATACATGCCTGTCGTATTTCCTGGTTTTAGCTGGCAAAATTTAAAGAAAAGCCAGGGAGAATCTTCTGATTTAAATATGATACCAAGACTAGAAGGAGATTTTTTATGGCGTCAATTTTACAACACTATTTCAGAGAATGCAGAGACACTTTATGTGGCGATGTTTGATGAAATAGATGAAGGTACATGTATATTTAAAATAGAAAATAACCCACCTTCCAGTTCTTTAAGTCAGTTTACCAATTACGAGAGATTACCAAATGATTACTACTTGTGGCTAACAGGCAAAGCAGGTGAGGCTTTAAGAAATGAAATCACGTTAACACAGACTCAACCTATCTATCCTAATTTATCTTTGTCAAACACCTATTATGTGGCTGAAAGCGGAGATGACACCAACACAGGTACTAGTGAAGGAACAGCATTTTCATCTGTTCATAGAGCTTATGATATTTTGGATAGTGATACAATAAATATTTCGAGTAATGTTATACATAACTCCATTGTTAGAATTAAAAAAAGTATAACTTTTAAGGGAACTAGCAATGCCACACTACTTCCAGATGAAAATAAGGTTGGTACAAATCGAATGTTTCACATCATGGAACCTAACTTAGATGTGATATTTGAGAATATTACTTTCAAAGAAAATAAAGAATCTTCCATAAACGGAGGTGCTATAAATATGAATGCAAATTCAAATCTTACATTTTTAAACTGTGAATTTGAAGACAACTCTACAGGTGGGTATAATAAAAACGGGGGAGCCTTATTCTTTAGCGAAGGAAATGTTACAATTACCAACTCTATATTTAAAAATAATCTTGCTAGAGGAAATGGAGGAGCTATTAGTGGTTCGGGTGACGGATTGGCTATCATAACAGGCTCTTTATTTATAAATAATCAAGCATTAAACATAAATAACCCATCTGGTGATACTGCCAACGGAGGCGCTGTAAGTATCTTTGGTGATGAAAGACAAATAATAATGTCCAAGAATACATTCTATAATAATACGTCAACTTTTCAAGGAGGGGGATTGTTTTTTGGAGGTCTTAATGAAGAAAGCGAGATTAAAAATATTACTGTTTTTCAAAACAATGTAAATCTTACATCATCAGAAAATGCAGGTGGAGCAGGTATTCGATTGGAGGGGAATAGAAATTTTGTAATTAAAAATTCTCTTATTTATGGAAATGTAATGGGAGATAGCAGCACTAATGAATCCGATTTACATACTGCTTCAGCATCTCATTTATCACTCATAAACTCTTTAGTTGGATTTTCAAATAACTTGGGTTTTGATGATTTCTTTGATTCCTCAAATATTAATGCCGATTTATCCTCTTCAAATTTATTTTTCGATGATCAAATTGGTTTTGTAACTTATGACATAGCTCCCATTGAAGATGACACGCCAATTAATTTTGGAGATGATGGCAACGATGCAGGTGCTTGGAATTCTATGTTTGTACTTTCTAACAATTCAATTGCTACTGAGGATCAAATGTTTTCTGTTTTTTTCAATAAAACGGATAAAACATTAAAAATATTTAGTAGAAAAAATTCCGAGATGTTAATTACTATCTTCAATATAAATGGAGCTGAAGTATATCCTAAAAAAAAGATAGCAACAACAGATTTAATTTCATTAAAGAAGTTTAAAAATGGTTTATATATAATTCGAGCTGAGTTTAATCAAAAAAGTATTTCAAAAAAATTCATTCTTCATTAAAATATAGGTAATCAAATGGTTAAGAAAATAGTTTCCTTACTAATTATAAGTGTAATTCACTTTTCTGTATTGGCACAAAACGACATTAAGGTTGAAGGTGTAATTATTGACGGGAATAAAGAAACACTTCCCTATACAGCTGTCAGTATTTTATCTAAATATATTGGAACTGTTAGTAATGATGATGGAGCCTTTCTTCTAAAGTTAAAAAAATCAAATTTAAATGACACCATAACTGTTTCCACACTGGGATATAAGACATTTAAAATTAAAGTATTAGATTATCTTAATTTAAAAAATAAAGTAATTGTTCTTAAAGAAGAATCGGTTTCACTTGATGAGATAATTCTAATAAACCCGCTTATCGTAGTTAAAGGTGCACTAAAAAATTTAAATCAAACTACGTACAAAAAACCCCATCAACTCAATATTTTATACAGACGATTTTCAAATGAAAATAATAGTTCTAGGTTTTTAGTTGAACACTTTATTAAAGTATACGACACAGGACCAACATCTTCAATTTTTGGTTTAATAGAAATTGCTCAAGCTAGAATGTCTAATGATTACAGATTTGCAAAAAAGAAACAGCAATTTCATGCAGTTAATATGATTGCAAAGCAGAATCCTCTGCGGAAGGGCATCAGTTTAAACAAGTTTAAGTGGAAGATTATTGACGATAGCTCTTACGACGGTGAAGAAGTTATCGTTATAGAAGGTAAAGGGAAAAAAAATCCTTCTAAGTGGATCCGACTATATATTGGAGATAAAACAAAAAGTATCTATAAATTAGAAAAATCTGATTTAAATGCTGTTTATATCTACAAAAAAAATAAGGACGGTAAAATGGTTCTCAGCTATCACAATAGGGAATATGTTTTTTGGGAAGAAGTTAATCCTAGGATGCAAAAACTTTTAAAACTCAAAAAAAATAAAATCAAATTATCCTATAGACATGAAGCCATTGTTTTAGGAATTGAATTTGAAAGAAAAGAAATAAAAGTAAGAGATAATATTTTACCTCGAATAGACATGGGGGATTACAAGATAAATTACAAATCTGATTTTTGGAAAGGTTTAAATTTACCTCCCAATTCTGAGTTTTATAAAACTAGTGCTAAACAATTAGAAAATTTGTACGGAATCCCTATCGAGGCTCAGTTTAAAAGAATTAAATAAATCAATACGTTTCTTTCACATTAACATCAATTTACTCTTAAATAAGTTGAATATTATTGTATTTTCCATAACTTAAATTTAAATATTAAGTGAAAATTAATTTTAAATTAATGCAAGTCATTAAATTAGTTTTCTAGTAAATAATTTATAAGTTAAAAAAAGTAGTATTTATTTATCAAAAAAATTCTTCAAACTAATTAAAATCGACTATGACAAATAATACACTCACAAGAATCACAATAATTTGTTTTTTAACGCTCGTTACTATTTCCGCTAAGGCTCAATATGAACCCTCTATACTTTTCTACAACGATTCAAATCAGTTAGTTTATGTATCAGATGAAGAGGGTAATCATATTCCTGATTTCAGTTACGTCGGTTATAAAAATGGTGAAGAACCTTTGCCAAATGTCGAAGTTGTTAAAGAAATAAGTCCAATTTCTGGTGATAACACAACACATATTCAATCAGCTATAGACGAGGTAGAAGCATTACCATTAAATGAAGAAGGACATAGAGGTGCGTTGCTATTACTTCCAGGTGAATATCCCGTTAGTGGTCAACTCATAGTAAACAAAAGTGGAGTTATCATCCGTGGTTCTGGTGATGGCGAAAACCCTTCACTAAATACAATAATTACAGGGGTAGGAAATATCCCTGATGAACGAACACTAATTAGAATTGGTACAAATAACAAAAGTGGTTTTGGAGGACAGGTTACAGGAACTAGACAAAATATCATTAGCCCATACCTACCGGCTGGCAGCAGAACTTTTGAAGTTGAAGATGCATCTGTTTATAATATTGGTGACAATATCATCATAAAACATCCAAGTACTGAAGCTTGGCTAGCATCAGTTGATAATGGTGGAACAGCAAGCGATGCTCCTTGGGAGCCAAACACAATAAATTTAGTTTTCAATAGACACATTACAAATATAGATGGAAATAAAATTCAAGTGGCCACACCCATCTATGACAAATTAGATAGGTCTTTATCTCAATCCTATGTCTATACTTACAATGGAAATAGTCAATTAAAAGAGTGTGGGATTGAAAATCTTAGAATATTTGTAGAATCATCTGGGGTAACGGGAAGAGACCATGTCAAAACAGGTATAAACATGATCGGCGTAGATAACTCTTGGGTAAAAGGAGTCACAATTTTAAGAGTAAGTGACCAGGGAATAAAATTTGATGAAGCTACACGTTGCTCTGTTATAAATACCAAAGTATTAGAAATGCATGGTCCAATTTCAGGAGGGTGGCGATATAATTTTGAAGTAACTGACTTCTGTAATAATATCCTTTTTGAGAATTGTACAGCATCTGATGGAAGGCACACATTTGTTGCTAATGGAGCAAGTGATGTTAATGGAATTGTTTTTACCAATTGCTCATCTACTGGAGATTATACTAGATCTGAGTCTCATAGACGTTGGGGACAAGGAATACTTTGGGATAATATTTCATGGACAAACACCAATACAACCGGTATTTTAGGGTTGCACAATAGAGGAAGCTATGGAACAGGGCATGGATGGACATTAACCAATGGAGTAGCATGGAATATTGATGCCCCAAATAACCAAATAGCTATTCAAAAACCACCAGTTGGTCAAAATTACGCAATTGGTTGTAATGCAACTGTAAATAATGCTGGTCCATTTAACCACCCAGAAGGCTATATAGAAGGAACCGGAGAAAATTTATTAATTCAATCTTTATATAACTCTCAATTTCAAGATAGAATTACACATGGAGTATTACCTGATACACCAGGAAATTTGTTCCCAAATGATTATGTGTATACAGATGACGAAAAGTATGTAGAACTTACATGGCATGATGTATCTATTGAAGAAGAAAATTATATTCTAGAACGTTCAGCTAATGGAACAGATTTTGTAACAATAGCTACACTACCAGCCAATACAGAAACTTACACAGATACAGAGTTAGATCAAGAAAACTATTTTTACAGAATAAAAGCAACGAACTTAATTGGAACTTCACCAGCTTCCAATACTGTTCAAACAAATGATTACCAATCACCTACTCAAGTTATATATGTTTCAGCAACAGGAGCAGGTACAATGGACGGTACAAGTGAATCAAATGCATTTGGAAACTTTGGAACAGCCATGACTAATGTAAACTCTGAAGACGATAAACTTATCATTATAGGAACCATTTCGCTAGAAGGAATAAATCTTACCTCTAAAAGTTTTGCATTTACAATAGAAGGTTTAGATGCAAGTTCAACTCTAGAAGGAAATGGAGGTACAGCAAGATTATTTACAATCAATGGAGCAAGCTCTGCTAATGTAACCTTTAAAAATCTTACTTTTTCAGGTAACAATACAACCCTTGCTGGCGGTGGTGTCTTCTTCAATAACAACGCAGGAGCTACAGCTACCTTTGAGAACTGTACCTTCACTGGAAATTCTGTAACTAATGTTGCTGGTGGTGGTGCCATATATTCTGCCAATGGAAGTTTAACTATAACAGATTGTGTTTTTGAAAATAATACATCATCAGATAAAGGAGGGGCTATAGTCGCAGCAATCTCTGTAAATGTAAATATCTCTGGATCTCTTTTTAACGGAAACTCCGCAACTAGAGGTGGTGCAATTGCGGTAACAGGTAATAATGTAGATTTCGTTTTAGATACCAGTACTTTTGTGAATAACACCGTATCTAGTAATGGTGGTGGAGCCCTTTATTTAGGAGGTACTAATGCTAACAGTAGCATAACAAATACTACTATTTTTAATAATAGTGTAACTTATACAAGTTTAAATCAATCTACAGGGGGTGGAATTCGAATAGAAGGCGCTAGACCTTTTACGATTACCAACTCCCTAATCTATGGAAACAATGTAAGCGATGGAAATGGAACAGCTGCTTCAGATATCGGAGGACCTTCAGCTGTAGAACTTACATTAAACAACTCCCTTACTCAAAAAATTGAACCCGTTTTAGTTTCAATAGGTAACGGAGGAAATGATGTGTTCTCAACATCCATAACTACTGCAGATTTGTCAGCATCTAACCTAACATTTAATACAACTTCTGGATATGTAGAATACAATACAGTAGATGAGGGAACAGACAGCCCAATCAATTTTGGATCTGATGGGAATGATGCTGGATCCTGGAATTCTGGGTTTACTTTAGCTTTAGATGAAGTACTAAAATCTTATGTGTCTGTTTATATGAATACTGATTCAAAAACCATAGAAATAAATCATGACTTGGATGAAAACTTGTCTGTAAAATTATTTACTATTTTAGGAGTAAGTGTAATGGAGATGAAAAATGTGAGTAAAACAGCAACAATAAAAGTAAATCAACTAAAAACTGGAGTGTATATTTTAATAGGTAAATCTTCAGGAAATTATTTTTCTAAAAAACTACTAATAAATTAGATAAAATAAAAAACTAAATCTTTAAATAGGAATTCTAATACAATTCCTATTTCCTTAGTTCAATTTAATATCAAGAATTAAGTAAATATTAATTTTAAATTAATGAAGTTGTATTTATTTGTTTCAAATATCAATTAGGTAACTCTAAAAAACTTAATCTATGAATAAATTCCAATATTGCATATTACTTTTTCTACTACCTTTTTTTGTTTTCTCTCAAAAAAATATAGTTAAAGGAAAAGTCACAGATAAGTCTGGAGAGCCTTTGTTAGGCGTAACTATTTTGATTAAAGGATCAACTCTCGGTTCATCAACAGATCTTGACGGAAACTATGAACTAAATACCAAGGAAATAACAATAGGTATTCTACAATTTAGTTATTTAGGTTTTGAAACTAAAGAAGTTAAATTTGATCAAAATTTAAAAGAAATAGATGTTATATTAGAAGAATTAGCAGAACAGCTTGATGCCATTGTAATTACCGCTTTGGGAATAAAAAGAGAAAAAAAATCTTTATCCTATTCAACTCAAAAAGTAGAAACAGAGGATTTAACAGAGGCCAGATCAACAAATGTTTTAAATGCACTAGCAGGTAAAGCTTCTGGTGTTCAAATAGTAAGTTCATCAACTCCAACAGGAACAACCAGAGTAGTAATTAGAGGTCTAACTTCTATTACTGGTGATAATCAACCACTATATGTTATCGATGGTGTACCCTTAGATAGCAATCCCGGAGACGCAGGAGTTTCTGTATGGAATGGAGGAGATGATTTAGACTTGGGTAGTCCATTATCTACAATTAACCCTGATGATATAGCTTCGCTTCAAGTACTAAAGGGAGCAAATGCATCTGCTCTTTACGGCTCTAGAGCTTCAAACGGAGTAGTTTTAATTACTACAAAACAAGCAAATAAAAAAGATAAAGCAAAAATTCGTGTTAATATTAATTCTAATTTCTCTGTTACTTCTAACAGGGAGTATCCCTACTACCAATATGTCTATGGTGCAGGAGATAACGGTAGAACTGTAACTGGTGGAAGACCAGTAGATACCGAAACAGGATTACCTATTGTTGGAAACTATAGAAGAGCTTACGGAATGCCCTTTTTAGGGCAACAAGTTCTAGATTATAATGGAACCGTTGGCCCATATGCCGCTAATACTAACAATGTAAAAGAATTATATAAAGTTGGAACTGTTTCAACCAACACCTTCGCATTTTCAAAAGCTGGAAAAAAAAACACCATCAGATTTTCATATGCTAACACACTGGGAGACCATGTAATAGATAGAATGGAAAAAATTAATAGAAATAATGTTGCACTTCGATTTTCTAGTGATATTTTAGAAAATTTGAAATTAAATACAAGCTTACGATATGTAAATCAGCGCGTTACTAACAGGCTTTATCAAAACGGAAGTAACCGTAATCCAGCGAGTAATTATATTTGGATGTTACCTAATATGTCAAAAGCGAATTTAAATCCTTACAAGGATGAAAATAACGAAGCATTTAATTATCAAGGAGAGTTTAATAACCCTTATTGGAATATTTATGAAAACACCAATCAAGACGAACTCAATAGAGTTGTTGCAAATTTAACTTTAGATTGGAAAATTATTGAAGGTTTAAGTTTAAGGTCTCGAATTAACGGTTCCATCAATAAAGTTGATAGATTTGAATTTAATAATTTGGGGGCTGCTTTTGATCCAAATGGACTTTACAGAGAAGTTAAGGTAAATCGAAAAAATTGGAATTATGAGGCCATACTGAATTATACTACTAAAATAAATGATTTTTCTTTAGCAACCCTTTTAGGTGTCAATAAATTTGACTTAAGAACTTCGGGTAAAAGAATTACAGCTAATTCTATATTAGAACGTGATATTATAGATATATCTAATGGTGATGAGTTTTCACCAACAGTTTACTTACCCAACAACAAAACAATTAATTCTGTTTTCAGCTCGCTTTCTATTGGCTTAAAAGACACCTATTATGTTGATATTACCGGTAGAAACGATTGGTCATCTACACTACCCTTAGACAATAATTCTTATTTTTATCCATCTGTTGGGGCTACTACTATTTTCACAAACTTATTACCCTCTAGCAGTTTTCTTAACTATGGAAAAATTAGAGCATCTTTTGCTCAGGTTGGAAGTGATACATCTTTTGATAGGTTAGTTAATAACTATATAGAAGGCGGAAACTACAACGATACCCAATGGTTTGCTCTTCAATCACAAAGAAATAATCCTGACCTTAAACCAGAATTAACAAACTCTAAAGAACTTGGATTAGAATTAGAGTTTTTCAACAAAAAAATAACCTTGGATGCTACCATCTACCAATCTTCAACAAACGATCAAATCATTCCTGTTCGTGTGACTCCTACATCAGGTTTTATCTCTAAATTTATTAACGCAGGAGAAATTGAAAATAAGGGTATAGAGCTCTTTTTATCTACTAAAATATTTGATAAACAATTCAAGTGGAAAACAGACGTTAACTGGTCAAAAAACGAATCTAACGTATTATCCTTATCTCCTGGAACTGACAGATTACTCCTGAGAAATTGGTTTAATGTTGGAGTCTTTGCTGAAGTAGGTGAACCATTTGGAAATATAAGGGGTAATGCTCAAGCGAGAGATCCAGAAAGTGGTACACCATTAGTTTTTCCTAATGGAAGAGCACGTTGGGAAAATGATCAACTATTAGGAAATGCTCAGCCTGATTGGATTGGAAGTATTAGAAATGCATTCTCCTTTAAAGGATTTAGCCTTAATGTTCTTTTAGATGTTAGGATGGGTGGAGAATTATTTTCGGCAACTATGGTAAAATCAAATAATTATGGAGTTCATGCCGAAACTTTAACAGGTAGGGAAGATTATTTGTTTTCAACACTGGTTTTAGGAGAAAATAATAACGAAAGATCTGGAACAGGTTTATTTGGAAATTCTTATGGTGATTCTCAAAGAGCCAAGGGTAGAACTTACGAAGGATCTGCCATTGGCGTTCAAGATGATAACGGGAACTGGGTAGCACAAAGAGACTCGGAAGGGAATATTATGTATTCGAATATTTGGTTAAGTCCTCAATTATATGGTTTTGATGGAATAAATGATCAATCTAGATTTGTTTATGATGCTTCGTTTGTTAAGATAAGAGAGGTTGTTTTTGGCTACACATTTCGGGGTAGAATTTTACAAAAACTAAAAAACATCAAACACTTAAAACTCTCAATTGTTGGTAGAGACTTATGGACAATTTTCAGAAATACACCTCAAGGATTAGATCCAGAAGCAGGAACTACCTCTGGAAACGGTCAAGGAATTGAGTTTGGTTCATTTCTGCCAACTAGAACCGTTGGAGTTAATTTAAACATAAGTTTCTAATACTAAAATTATGAAAAACAACAATTTAGTCATCAAATTATTTTTAATCACAATACTAATTTTTTCATCTTGTTCTTCGGATTTTGAAGAAATAAACACAAATGAATATAAGTTTAATGATGCCACACCTGAAGAAGTTTTTGCTGGTGTTGTAAAAAATACTCTAGATCTAGTAGGCGGTGTAATGAATGATCAAATATTTAATACATATGCCAGTTATTATGGTGGTAAAGGAGGGCAATTTAGTAGATTCTTTTATCAAGAAAGTACCCTTGACGTCCATTGGAGAAAATTCTATGTAAATATTTTAAAAAATAATCAAGAAATAATTGACAACTTTTCTGACAACCCTGATTATATAAATAGAACTTACATTGCTAAAATTTGGAAAAGCTATGTTTTTTCAGTTATGGTTTCTACTTTTGGGCCAGTCCCTTATGAAGAAGCATTATCTGGAGCAAGTTCAGCTAGATATGATTCAGAAGAACTAATTTACACGAGTATACTCTCTGAACTTGAGGAAGCGTCAAATAATATAAATCCTTCTGGAGATGTTTTATCTGAAGATCCCATATTTAATGGAGATTTAGTTAAATGGAAAAAATTTGCCAATACACTTCGTTTAAAAATTGCTCTACGCATATCTGAGGGGTTTCCTTCTTTAGCTCAACAACATGGATCTGATGCAATGGTAAACGAAAACAACCTTATAAATTCAAATGATGAAAATGTAACAATGAAATGGGGTATTTCTCAAGAGAATTGGTCATATAACTACACAAGATATATGTTTGTTCAAGCGAGTAATGATGTTATTCCTTACATTAATTTTCATTTTCTATTGAATTTAAAAACCTATTCAGATCCTAGATTATATAAATTAATAGAACCCTCTACTCAACCAATACTCATAACGGATCAAGTTTATAGATCAGGTTCGCAAACCGAATTAATTACAGTACAATATGAATTACCTTATTTTGGGAGGCCACTTGGTGGAAATGGTGTTGTAGATGGTTGGAATTTAAATGGATTTGATAATATTCTTAGCGGTATATCTACTGATAGATTTAGCAAACTCAAAGAAGAATTATTTATGACCGAAAATATGTCTTTTAATATCATTACAAATGCTGAAACCAACTTCATAAAATCAGAAGCTAAATTATTGGGCTGGGGAGGTTCAAGGAGTGCGGAGGAATATTATTATGATGGAATAGACGCATCATTTGAACAATACGAAGTTAACGGATCTGCAGCATACAAAGAGAAAGATGGTATTAAATGGGGAACATCTAGTCAAGGAGATAGAGGATTATATTCTTTGGTAACGAGTGGCATTTCATCAGACTCTTTTGACAAAATAGCAAGACAACGTTGGTTAGCAAGTTTTAACCAAGGACATGATATCTGGTGTATGCAAAAAAGAACAAGAAGATTGCCATTAATAGATCATTTCAATCCTGATGGATCCACTGGTTTAGACTACGCAGCATTACCAGAAAGAATGATATATCCTCCAGTATCAGAATCTGTTTTGAATGGTCAAGCCCTTCAGGAAGCAATATCAAATTTGCCAAATGCTGTTACAGGCTATCAAAGTGGTAATTCTATGTATAATATGATTAAGATGAATAAACCTTACACACCAATAATTTGGGAAAATTTAGTTCCTGAATACAATCAAGATTTTGCAAATCATTTTTATGGTGATTCAGAAGATGACTTAATTGCAGCTGGAGTAAATTATACTATAATATAAATATTATGAAAAATTTAAAAACACTTTATTTCTTATTCTTTGTTATCATCTTTAATTCCTGTACAGAAGACGATGTTGTAACAGGTGATGACAATATATTGAACTATGAAATACCAATTGAACCTGTTGCATCAGATTACTTAGTAGGTGCTCAATATTCAAGATTCGTAAGAAGATCTACTGTTCCTGAGGAGCCAAGTATTGGAATCTATAACGGAAACATAGCGGATCCATTTGTTTATGAACAACACGTTAACCAGGCAAATACTGCTGGTATAGATTTTTTTATTTTCCAATTTCGTTCTGCTAATAATTCTAATGCAAATAACCAAGATGCTACTTTTATAAATGATCTTCAAACTGCATCTAACTCACAAGATTTGAATTTTGCACTATCCTATAATTTTGGAAACATGGGGCTAAATAACAATAATAGAATTGAAGACCGTGGTTTAGTTCAAAGGTTTGTGGATGATTTCAAATTAATGATTCCTTTTTTTGATCAACCCAATTATATGAAGATTAATGGTAAAAATGTGGTCTACATGTTTAATAGCTTCAACCTTCATTCTAACGATAATGCCGCACTTTATCAATTAATGAGAGATGAATTGTCTGCTATGGGGGTAGAATTATACCTAATAGGTATGCAACCTCAATGGACACCGACATTAAGATTTGATTTTAGATTTGTAAATGGAATTGATGCAGTAACTCATACTCCATACGCTATAATAAACCAAAATGATTATGACCGCTATACATTTTTTCATCGCATAGTAAATCTTGCTTGGGAATACCATAAAGAAACATGGTTAAATTATAATATAGAATATATTCCAACCATTGCACCATCAGTAAACTTAAAACTAATTAATAGTGGAAGTCCTACATACGTCATAGACAAAAATGAAGAATGGTTCAGAGCACATTGCAATGTTGCTAGAAGAGCAGTAGGATCTAATAGAATTGTTTTATTAGACTCATTTAACGATTGGAATAGAGGAACTCAAGTAGAGTCTGCTGATACCTATGCTGATGAATTTTTAAATATTCTGAGAGAAGAATTTAAAGTAAACTAATTTATGAGCATTACTTTTAGAATTTTAATATTCTTAACATTTTTGAGTGCGGAAATAAATAGCCAATCGTTGATAGATAACCCTATTGGTGAAAGTAATTCAATAGAAGGAAAAATCCTAGCAGGTTATCAAGGTTGGTTTAATACGAAAAAAGATGGAGCAGATTTAGGTTGGAAACATTACAATAATAAGGGAGTTTTTAAGCAAGGAAGTGTGAATATCGACTTTTGGCCCGATATGACTGAATATTCCAAAGATCACAAATACAAAACACCCTTTAAACATTCCGATAATAAAACTGCTTACTTATTTAGCTCAGCAGATTACAAAACAGTATCACTTCATTTTAAATGGATGAAAGAATATGGAATTGATGGTGTGTTTGTACAGCGCTTTTCGGTGGCATTAACAAGAGAAAAAAAGAGAGAAAAAAATCTATTTAAAGTATTTGATAATTGTTTCAAAAGTGCAAAAGAGCATGATAGAGTGCTTGGTGTGATGTATGACTTGTCAGGTTCGAAAAGTGAAAATGTTGTTGAGACTATTAAAAACGATTGGAAAAAGTTAGTAAAAAAATACAAATTAAATAACCCTAAAAACCCCAATGTCCTAACCTACAAGGGTAAAACCATAGTTTCCATTTGGGGCGTAGGATTTAAAGATGGCAGGAATTATACATTGGAGGATGTCTCAGAGCTGATTGACTTCTTTAAAAATGATCCTACCTACGGAAATTGCTCAGTTTTACTGGGGTTGCCAACAGGATGGAGAACCTTATCTCGAGACGCAACTACTGACACTCAACTGCATGATATAATTAAATCTGCTGACATAGTTCATCCGTGGACACCAGGACGATATTCTAATCTGGAGAGTGCTGATCTTCACAAAAAAACTATTGTTGATGATAAAAAGTGGTGCGATGAAAACAAACTCCTTTATATGCCTGTCGTTTTTCCAGGGTTTAGCTGGTCAAATCAAAAAAGAAACCCTAAACTATTCAATCAAATTCCACGATTAAAAGGTGATTTTTTATGGAGACAGTTTTACAATACAATTTCTTCAGATGTAAAAACAATTTATATAGCCATGTTTGACGAAATGGACGAAGGGACTTGTATTTTTAAAACAGATAACGATCCACCGGAAAGTGAAAAAAGCAACTTTTTAACGAACCAAAATTTACCATCAGATTATTATTTATGGCTTACAGGAAGAGCTGGAAAAATGTTACGAAAAGAAATTCCTATGACAAAGCTAAAACCCTCTTATTCAATTAAAGTAAATGAAAAATAAAAAACTTCTCTCATTTATACTATTAATTATATTAATAGTATTTCTAGCCCTCAGCCAATTTTTCAGTCAGTCATTTGAAGAAATTCCTGACAATGGTAAATATGTAAATACATTTATTGGTACAGGTGGTCATGGACATACATTTCCTGGAGCTACAACACCGTATGGCATGGTACAATTAAGTCCAGATACAAGAACTCTAGGTTGGGATGCTTGTGGTGGATATCATCACACAGATTCTTCAATAATAGGCTTTTCTCACACGCATTTAAGTGGAACAGGAATTAGTGATTTAGGCGATTTTTTATTCATGCCATTTTCTGGCAAAGCAAAAGTAACACCCGGAACTCCGGAAGATCCAGATAGTGGATACCGCTCAAGATTTAATCACTCAAACGAAAAATCCTCTCCAGGGTTTTATTCGGTTTTATTAAAGGATTACGATATTAAAGCTGAACTTACTACTACTAAAAGAGCAGGTTTTCATAAATATAAGTTCCTTAAAGAAGGGAAATCGGGAATCATTATAGATTTATCTCATACTATTTACCCAGATCATAAGCCAAACCATCAATTTAAAATAATTAGCAATACTGAAATTTCTGGTTATAAAGGTTCTGGTGGTTGGGCTGTAACTCAAGATATTTTCTTTAAAGCAAAATTTAATAAACCTTTTACAGTTACTTTTTATGAAAATGGTAAAAAAATTGATGCCTTACCAAATAGAATGTCTAAAAAATTATTGGCTGTATTAACATTTAATACCAAAGCTGGCGAAGAAGTTTTAGCAAAAGTTGGGATTTCTTCTTTAGATTATGAAGGTGCTAGTAAAAATTTAGAAACAGAAATTAATCATTGGGATTTTGATAAAGTTAAAAATGAAGCTCATGAAACTTGGAAAAAGGAATTATCAAAAATAAATGTAAAAGGAGGCACAGAAAATGAAAAAACTATCTTCTATACGGCATTGTATCATACATCTATAGCTCCAAATACATTTTCTGATGTAGATTTTAGATACAGAGGAATGGACAGAGAAATCCATCAAACAGACAAAGAAAACATCTATACTGTTTTTTCTTTATGGGATACTTTTAGAGCATATAATCCTTTAAAGACAATTACTGATCCTGATAAAACTAACGAATTTATAAATACACTTTTAACAAAATACGATCAAGGGGGTATTTTACCAATGTGGGAATTACAAGGAAATTACACCGGTTGTATGATTGGTTATCATGCTGTTCCAGTAATTGTAGACGCCTATAATAAAGGAATTAGAAGCTATGATGTGAAGAAAGCCTATGAAGCAGTCGTTCACGCATCAACGTATAATACTACAGATATATTTTTTCCATCAAAACAAGTAAAAAACATTTTGATGCCGAAAGGTAAACTCTATAATGAGACGATGGATTTTATTCCTGCTGATTTAGAAAATGAATCCGTTTCTAAAGCTTTAGAATATGCTTATAATGATTGGTGCATCGCACAAATGGCGAAAGATTTAGGGAAGACAGACGATTACAATCGTTTTATGAAACGCTCAAAGAAATATACCCAATATTACGATACAAAAACGGGGTTTATGCGTGGAAAAAATGCTGATGGCAATTGGAGAGAACCTTTTGATCCTCGTTACTCTAAACACAGAAAAGACGATTACACAGAAGGGAATGCATATCAATGGTCTTGGTTTGTACCACACGATGTGCAAGGCTTAGTTGATTTAGTAGGAGGTAAAGAAACGTTTATCAAAAATTTAGATGTCTTATTTTCTACCAGTTCAGAATTGGTTGGAGATGATGTTTCTGGTGATATTTCTGGTTTAATAGGACAATATGCACATGGAAACGAACCTAGTCATCATATTTCACACATGTATAATTTTGTTGATCAACCCTGGAAAACACAAGAAATTACTGATCAAATAATGCGTGAATTGTATTTCAATGATCCAAACGGACTAGCAGGTAATGAAGATTGTGGACAGATGAGTGCTTGGTATGTGTTAAATGCTATAGGTTTTTATTCTTTCAACCCAGGAGACCCCACCTACTCTATTGGTCGTCCCATTTTTGATGAGGTAGAAATCAACTTACCTACAGGTAAGAAGTTCATTATAAGAGCAGAAAATAACAGTTGGGACAATAAATACATTCAATCTACTAAATTGAATGGAAAAAAACTAGATACTCCATTTTTTACACACGAACAGTTAATTGCTGGAGGAAAAATGGAATTTACAATGGGTAAATTACCCAAATAATTAACGTACAACATCAACTAAACGTAGAATGAAAGATTTAAAAAATATACCTGTAGTACCCAAAAAGAATTTAATTCCTTTCATTCTTGTTACCTCATTATTTGCATTGTGGGGTTTTGCAAATGCAGTTACAGACCCAATGGTTCAGGCTTTTAAAAAAGTATTAGAATTATCTAATTCAGAGGCTGCTTGGGTACAAATGGCATTTTATGGTGGATATTTTTGTATGGCGTTACCAGCAGCTATGTTTATGAGAAAGTACTCTTATAAAGTTGGAATTTTGATAGGATTAGCTTTATATGCAACAGGCGCATTGTTGTTTTATCCTGCAGCGCAATCAGAAAGCTTTGTATTCTTTTGTTTAGGTTTATACGTATTAACATTTGGGTTGGCTTTTCTAGAAACAGCAGCTAATCCTTACGCATTAGCAATGGGAGCAAAAGAAACAGCAACACAGCGTTTAAATTTAGCACAAGCCTTTAACCCAATAGGATTAATTGCTGGATTACTTGTAGCGCAACAATTTGTTTTAAAGAACTTAAAGTCTGACGATATTGTTGACTTTAGTGTACTTGAAGAAGCTTCTAAAACACTTATTAGAACAACAGATTTATTGGTGATTAGAGATCCTTATGTCGTATTAGGATTAGTAATTAGTGTAGTTTTTGTCATTTTTCTAGTTAGTAAAATGCCACAATCTAAAGCCGAAGGTAAAATGCCTAAAATTGGTGAAACTTTTGCAGCTTTAGGTAAAAACTCTAAATATACACTAGGAGTATTGGCTCAAGTTTTATATGTTGGAGGTCAAATAATGTGTTGGACTTATATTTATCAATATGCAGAAGCCATAGGTATGGATAGCGTTACAGCAGGTTATTATCAAATGGCAGCCTTTATTTTATTTACAGTTGGTAGAGCTATTGGAACGTATTTATTACGCTTTATCAGCTCAGGAAAATTACTAATGTATTTTGCTGTTTTAGCAATGGTTTTTTCTTTAGGAACCATTTTTATTCAAGGCATTGTTGGTTTGTATTGTTTAGTGGGCATCTCTTTCTTTATGTCTTTAATGTTTCCAACCATTTATGGCATTGCTTTGGGTAGTTTAACCGAAGAGCAATCCAAAGTAGGTTCTGCAGGTTTGGTGATGGCAATTGTTGGGGGAGCACTAATGCCAAAATTGCAAGGAATTATTATTGATACTGGTGGAAATGGTGTTGCAGACACTTCTATCATGGGAGTTTCAGAAGTAAACTTTTCATTTGTTTTACCATTATTGTGCTTTGCCTTTATAGCTTGGTATGGTTTTACAGTATTTAAAAAATATGAATCGAGTAGCTCACAATGATATAAAAAACTATTTATCTAAAATTATAGAAAATTCATCCAAAGAAATAGGGTAACTAATTAAATTTTTAAAATGCAAAAACTAAATAATTTTTTTCATGTTTTTATTATTTTCATGTTTTTGATTTCAAAAAACGATACGGTACAATCTCAAATAGCAAAAAAACCGAATGTTTTGATACTATTTTCAGATCAACATCACAAGAAAACAATGGGTTTTGAAAATCATCCAGATGTGATCACACCAAATTTAGATAAGTTCTCAGAAGAATCTGTAGTTTTTGATAGAGCCTATGCAACAAGAGGCGTTTGTGTGCCTTCTAGAATGTCTTTAATGACAGGTTTATACCCAAGAACATTGGGTTTAATGAATAACAATGAAGAAACATCCGTCACAGAAAAGGCGACATCATTAGCTAGTATTTTCAAATACAATGGATACACAACCTATGCTTTTGGGAAACGACATTTAAAAGGCGGTGGTGACAAAGGCTGGGACATAAAAAAAGAAGTACATGCAGAAGAGGGTGACAATGGAAACTATTTAAGTTGGGTTACAAAACAAGGATATCAAACTCAATTTTCTTATGATTGGGCTGCAGAATTTGGAAAAGGCCCCAAAGGAAGTACAGATGCAAACTCTAAATTACCAAGAGCCAATTTAGGGACACGTCTTTCTAAATTATCATTTGGATATACCATGGAAGCCTATACAGCACTGGAAACCATTAAAATGATTGATCAACAAAAAAATAGCGAGAAACCGTTCTTTTGTTTTTCTTCTTTTTACAGACCCCACCAACCCTATACACCAGTAAAGAAATTTATGGATATGTACAATGTTGCTGAATGGGGGAAAGGCACAAAATTAAAAAGTGGTATAAAAATGCCCGCAAGTTTTTACCAACCCACCAAAGATTTGCCTCCGATGTTACAATTTCAAAGAAATGGAGGTAATAGAGTATGGAATATGGATAAAGCGTTTGAAGACGAACAACTCTGGAGAGATTATATTGGTGCATATTATGCCTTAGTCACTGAAGTTGACCACTACGTTGGTGAGATTTTACAAGCGCTGGACAAAGCAAATATAAAGGAGGAAACGATTATTATTTACACTTCAGATCATGGAGATTTTGTGGGTAATCACGGGATGGTAGAGAAAGCAGCAGCGGGTCATAATATATATGAAGATATATTAAATATTCCTTTAATGATTCGAATTCCTGGAAAAACTAACAATGGAAAGCACACTGCTGAATTGGTCACCTTAGTAGATATTATTCCTACTCTAGTTGATGTCTTGGGTTTGAAAATTCCAAATTTAAATTATACGTTAGAAGGCGCATCGTTAAAGGCTTTACTTCTTAAACAGAAATCATTGAACAGAGATTACATCGTGTCAGAAAGTTGGTTTCAGACAACCGTAATCGGTAAAAACGAAAAATTGGGAATTATGAACTCCAATCCAGTAAATCCTAGACGTGATTACAGAGAATTTGGAGATATGTTTTTTGATAGAAAAAACGACCCTTTAGAACTCAATAACGGAATTAATGATCCAAAAAATCAACAAAAAATAGCGCAGCTCAGAGCTTTTTACACTCATTTTAAAACACAAGTATCTGGTATTGGGATGCGAGAAATAAATAATAAAAACAACTAATTACAAATGAAATTTTATAATTACAAAACAATTGGATTTGTATTCTTTTTAGCAATAATTAGCAGTCATAAAACAATTGCACAAAGCACAAAAAAACCAAACATCATCTTTATAATGACTGACGATCAAAGTGCAGTTGTTCCTTTAGATTCAGAAAAAAGAATACAATCTCGACCATTTGGATTTAATGGAGACAAACAAGTACATACTCCTATTATAGATGATTTGGCAAAAGATGGAATGATTTTTAACAGCGCATATGTGTCAAGTTCTGTATGTGTACCTAGTAGATATTCAATGCTAACAGGACGTTATGCAGGAAGATCTGAAGGTCCTGCTTTTATGAGAATGCATCCTAAAGGAACGATGACAAGGGTAGAAAATAATACGGAAATAGAAAAAGACAAACCAAACTTACCAAGACTTTTACAAGAAGTGGGGTACAAAACAGGTTTTGTTGGTAAAAGTCATATTGTAGAACATAATATCGTTAACAATAAAAAAAATTGGAAAAAAAACGGATTTCACACCTATCAAAAAAATGCAGATCCTCATAATCCTGAAGTCTCAAAAATGATGAGAGAAAACCATGATAAATGGACAGAGTTGGTAAAAGAATATGGTTTTGATTATGTAAACGCATTTTATGCAGGAAATTTAAGAGAACTTTATAATGATTCTTTGAACGTACATAACGTAGAGTGGAAAAATAAAGCAGCTTTAGAATTTATCGATCAAAACAAAGAAGAACCTTTCTTTTTATATTACAGTGAAACAATCCCTCATGGTCCAGCACCCTACAATATTAAAAAAGGAAAATATTTTAGAGGTTTGGATTCAAATCCAAAATTTACGGGAGAAGGTCTGATCGATGCGGATTATTCGTATTTACCAACCAGGGAAGAAATCAAAGAAGAAATCAAAAACCTTGATAAAAAAGTAGCTCATGCTTGGTTGCGTTGGTTTGATCATGCCGTTGGTGCAGTTGTAAATAAACTAAAAGCTGAAGGTATTTATGAAAACACCATTATAATAATTACTTCTGACCATGGAAACTACAACGGAGGAAAAACATCCTTGTATGAAAGTGGAACAAAAGTGCCTCTCATGATGCATTGGCCAAATGGAATTAAACCCAACCAAGAATACAATGAGTTAGTTCAAAATATAGATTTTACACCCACTTTTTTAGAACTCGCAGGTATTAAATTAAAAAACGTACCCTCCCTATTAGACGGTGTTAGTTTAAAAAAGGTATTGAGAGGAAATAAAAAACCTGTGCATGATTATTTGTTTTTTGAACTTGGGTATGCAAGAAGTGTAATGACGAAAGACTGGAAATATATTTCTGTAAGATATGATGATAAAAAACAAAACAGAATAAATAAAGGCTTGACATTTAAAGGTTGGAAAGGAAAAGAACTTCAATACCCTTATTACACAAGAAATGGTCATTTGGGAAATATCGCATCTAAAAGCAGCGCGTTTTATTTCGATGCGGATCAAATTTTTAATTTAATTGATGATCCTCGTGAAACAGACAATATTTTTAAAAACAACAAAGAAAAAGCAGCAGAACTTAAACTGTTATTGACAAAAAGTTTAGAGACGTTTCCAAACAGACCTTATGCAGAATTTGTGAATTGACATGAAAAGAATACTCAAATCAATTTTAGTGCTTTTTGCGTGTTTTTCTTTTTTAGAGGGAACTGCCCAAAACCTCATAGACACTATAGTAACAAAAGCAGCTGGGTATGATATCCCTATTCGAATAAAACTACCTAAAAAAGCCCCAGGCAAAAGTCCAGTCTATTTTTTTGTGCATGGCGGTGGATGGAATGGTGGAGATGCAATGCATGTCCCACCAGCAGGATTGAGTAACGATGCGAATTATCTAGCGGACCAGTTAGGGGTTATATATGTGGGATTGGCCTACAGATGTAAAGGCAACAATGCAACTTTTTCAGATGCCATAGAGGATTTAAAAGCCTCAGTACAATGGTTTTTTGACAATGCGGAGAAGTACAATGCAGATTTAACAAGAATTGGGTTTGGAGGCGCTTCGGCAGGTTCTACTCTAGCTGCTATTATGGCTCAAAAATATGAGAATTGCAAACTACTTTTAGGTGCAGAAGGTATGTATAATTTGGTAGAACATTCAGAAGAGATATCTACGTTTCCAAATCAAAAGGCAAGAAAAGCTTACGGGTTAGTAACAAAAGAAGAAAGTGAAAAAGCATCTGCCTATTACAATTTAAGGGAAAAACCTCCGATCACTTTATTGTTACATGGAGATGCAGATGTTCTTTGCCATTATACACAAAGTATAAAATTTGCAGAAAAAATAAAGTCTCAAGGTGGTGAAGCCAAAGTAGTATTGCATAAAGAGATTAATCATACTACTTTAAATCCAAGTATTCCAGATGTGTTTAAAGAAAGTATTTTAGAGATTGCTGTCTTATTTATTGATGGTTTTAAACTAAATAAAAATACAAATTCTTTAAAAGCTTTATTAGACAAGCGTTTAAAAAACCTATATGCATCATCAGAAATTAATGAAAGTAAACTGTTAGGCTCTTGGACAAGACTCCAAACAAAAGTAGTTTTTAAAAAAAATGGAAAAGGGTTTACCGAAAATATAAAGACAAAAAAACGTCATGAATTTAACTATTCTTTTACGAATGATGATATTAAAATAAACATGACTAATTCATCAAAAGTTAAGACATTTAAATTAAAAAAGAATACAAATTTTATTTGTGAACATATAAAAGAAGGGAAAAGAATTCACAGAAGATTTTTATACAAGAAACAAAAATCTTAATTAATTATGATACGAAAAAACATCTATTTATTTATTTTTATGATGGTTGTACTTGGGTGTAAAACTTACCCAACAAAAAACACCACTTTACAAGACTCAAAGGATAAAAACCTGCTCTTTATTATTGTAGATCAACAACGCTATGATGCCTTAAGTATAGCTGGGAACCCAATTGTTAAAACTCCAAATTTAGATAAGTTAGCCAGACAAGGCGCGTATTTTAAAAATGCCTACACCCCTGTTGCTGTTTGTGGGCCAGCAAGATCTTCAATCTTAACTGGTACAACAATTAATACTCACCAAGTAACAACAAATGATAAAACCTACAATTATAACGATACTCCAGTAATGACCATGAAAACGTTTGATGAAATTCTAACTGAGAAAGGATATCACGCAGAATATTATGGAAAATGGCATGTCTTAACTTCGCATTCAGAAGTTTATAAAAATAAAAGAAAGTATGCTAAAAACGGGAAATATATATTTGAACCTCAAGGGCAAAGGCAGTTGTATCTTGATTATTTAGACGAGGTATTTCCTAGAAAAAAACCAAAAAAAGGAGAACTTTTAGATAAATTTACGAAAAGACCATACACTCCAGATCCAATAGATATAGACTATGGAAAAACATACAATGAGGTTAAAAAAGAAGTAAAACATCGTCATTCTCAACCAAATTATCATGGTAAATCTAGCATTCCTAACCAACATACCATCACTGCATATTATGCCAATAAAACCATTGATGCCATCAAGAGATTGAAGGATAAACCTTTCAGCATCACCACCTCTTTTCATTTTCCTCATGCACCCATGATTCCATCAGAGCCTTATTACAGCATGTATAATCCTGATAAAATGCCAATCCCTTCAAGTATTAAAGACGATATGCAAAACTCTCCCTATATTAATGCAAATCAAAGAAATAAGTTGACTGTTTTTGCTGATGAAGAAAAAATAAAATATATGATTTCTAATTATTATGGTTTAATTACTGAGTTAGATGATTGGATTGGACAAATAATGAAAACATTGGAAGACGAAGGTGTTGCAGAACATACTATGGTGATTTTTACAAGTGATCATGGAGAAATGTTAGGAGCACACGGAATGCGTGAAAAAAATGTTTTTTATGAAGAATCGTCTCATGTCCCATTAATGATAAAAATGCCTACTGAAATTAAAAAGAAAACAACAGTGAATGGTTATGTCTCTAATGTAGATTTATTTGCCACTATTATGGACTATTTAAATATAGGAAATTATAAATCCGATGGCGAAAGTTTACGAGATTTAATAGAGCAAAAGCAAACAAATCATGGGAATTATGTTGTTACTGAATGGGATTATAGAGGACCTATTCAACCCAATTATATGATAGTAAAAGATGGATGGAAACTAATGATTCCCTATACAGAAGATTCAAAAATATTAAACGTTTTATATCATTTAAAAGAGGATCCTCACGAAATGAATAATTTGCTGGGAAAAAATCCGGATAGAAAAAAATATAATGAGAAAGCAGAAGAATTAAGAACCAATTTATTAGAGTGGTTGAAAAAAAATAATTCGAAACATTACGATGGCGTGTCAAAACGAAAGTTAATTTAATTCCTTCAAAATGAAATTATACCCGTTACAATTTAAACCACTTTACAAATACAGAATTTGGGGTGGAGAAAAATTAAAAGCTGAATTAAATAAACAATATACAGAAGAAAATATTGGAGAATCTTGGGAGATTTCTGATGTTTCTGGTGATGAAACTGTTGTAGCGAAAGGTGCTCTAAAAGGCCAATCTTTAAGGGATTTAATAAAAAAATTTAAGGGCGAATTTGTTGGAAATGCTGTGTATGAAAAGTTTGGAGAAGAGTTTCCGCTATTAATCAAATTTATTGATGCAAAAACACCATTATCCATTCAAGTACATCCTAGTAATGAAGTAGCAAAAGAGCGTCACAATTCGTTTGGAAAAAATGAAATGTGGTATGTAATGCAAGCCGATAAAGATGCAGAATTAATTGTTGGTTTTGATGAAAAAATAAACACGGATGACTACAAAACACATTTAAAAAACAATACTATTTTAAATGTAATGCATCATGAAACTGTTCAAAAAGGAGATACATTTTACATTCCTACAGGACGTGTACATGCAATTGGAGCAGGAGTTTTATTGGCAGAAATTCAGCAAACATCAGACGTCACCTATCGTATTTATGATTATGATAGGGTAGACTCTAAAACAGGAGAAAAAAGAGAATTACATAACGATTTAGCAATCGATGTGATAGATTATGAAGTCCATGCAAATTACAAAACCAATTATAGTTTAGACAAAAATGTATCTAATACATTAGTGCACTCACCATATTTTAAAACGAATATTTTAGATATCAATACATCTGTAGAAAAAGAGTATTCAGGTATAGACTCGTTTGTTATTTATATGTGTGTAGAGGGTACAGTTGATATTATTTCTGAAGGAAAAACGTACACAATAAATAATGGAGAAACGTTATTATTGGCAGCTTCAATAAACAATGTTCAATTAAAAGCAGTTAATACTAAAGTATTAGAGGTGTATTTTTAATAAACCAATTAGAATATAATACTTTTAGTAATCAAATATTTGGAAAAAAGTAGAAGTAATCTTGTTGTTTACAATAACATTTACATAGGATTATTTAAAAATAAAATTTTTGAAAAAATGAATAAATTAAGCATTGGTTAAACAAATATTAATGATTAATTAAAGGTTTTTGTTTCTTTTATATTGTAATATAAATTTAATGAAAAAAACAATTTTAATACTTTTGACTAGTATTGTATCAATAACTTGTTTAAGTGCGCAAGAAGACAATACAAAATACATAGACCCTACCATAGGTAATGTCTCAAGATTTTTAGTTCCTACCTACCCTACGATTCATTTACCCAATCAAATGTTGCGAATGTTTCCTGTAAAGAAAGATTACATTTCTGATATAGTTCAAGGATTTCCCTTGCAAGTAACAGCGCATAGAAGACCAGGTATTTTACAAATGAAAGTGGCTTCTGGAACAGTAAAACCCAATTTATGGAAAAAAGGGATGCCTATTGATCACGATTTAGAAGTGGTGCATCCTTGGTTGTATTCTAGCTATTTAATTGAAGATGATATTAGAGTTAGTTTTACACCCTCAAAAAAATCGGCAATCTATAAGTTTGAATTTCCTGAAGGAAAACAAAAAAATATTTTAATGAAAGGGTCTGAAGACATGCGCTTTGAGTCAAAGAACGCTTCATTTAATATTATTGAAAAAAGAAGTAAAAAAACAAAAGGAGAACATGCTGTAGACAACATTACCACCATATATGTTTATGGAGAAGTTTTGGATAAAGACAACTTATCTGCAAAAAATGTAACGTTTAGTTACAACAACTCTCAATTACAAATTTCTGATGGTAACGCCTCAACTACTCTTTATGTAAAGTATGGGATTTCATATATAAGCGCCAAACAAGCACAGCAAAATTTCAACAAAGAAGTTGGTAAAAAAACTTTTGATGAAATTTCTAAAGCAGGAAAAAAGGAATGGGGAAAAGTAAGTAATCAGATTCAAGTTGAAGGCGGAACAACAGCTCAAAAAAGAACATTTTATACCGCATTGTACAGAACTTATGAACGTATGGTAGATGTCAATGAATATGGAGAGTATTACAGTGGTTATGACAAAAAAATTCATAAAAGCAAGCGTCCTTTTTATGTAGATGATTGGATTTGGGATACCTACTTAGCGCAACATCCTTTGCGCACTATTTTAAATCCTCCAATGGAAAATGAGATGTTAAATTCCTATACTTTAATGTATGAGCAAGCCGGATGGATGCCAACATTTCCCCAGGTATTTGGAAATCATTTGTGCATGAATTCCTATCATTCTTCTGCAATTTTTATAGATGGATACAGAAAAGGATTGATAAAATATGATGTAGAAATAGCCTACCAAGGAATCAAAAAAAACCTTTTAGAAGGAACCTTTATTCCATGGCGTCAAGGAAATCCAAGGGGTATATTAGATGATTTTTATCATGAAAACGGATATTTTCCTTCACTTAAAAAAGGAGAAAAAGAAACTGTTGGTAATGTAGATGGTTTTGAAAAGAGACAACCGGTACCAGTAACTTTAGGTATAAGTTATGATTTTTGGGCATTAGCTGAATTTGCAAAAGAATTGGGTAAAACAGAAGAGTATAAGAAATTTGCTCAAAAAGGAAAGGACTATAAAACTTTATGGAATTCTAAACACCAATTATTTATACCAAAAGATGCTAATGGTAATTTCTTAGAGATCAACCCTAAATTAGATGGTGGTAGAGGATATAGAGACTATTATGATGAAAATAATGGCTGGACCTATGCTTGGTCTGTTCAACATGATATTCAGGGACTTACTAATTTACTGGGTGGAAAACAGGCAGCTCAAGACAGGCTCGACCAATTATTTAGAGAGGATTTAGGAATTAGAAAAAACGATTTTTATATAGACGGATCCAACTCAACTGGCATGGTTGGTCAGTTTTCTATGGGTAATGAACCCTCTTTTCATATTCCCTATTTATACAATTATTTTGGAGCACCATGGAAAACACAAAAACGTACGCGCTTCTTGTTAGACGTTTGGTTTAAAGACAACATTTTCGGAATCCCAGGGGATGAAGATGGTGGAGGTATGACTGCTTTTGTCGTATTTACTTCTATGGGTATCTATCCAGTAACTCCAGGTGTGCCTTATTATAACATCACCAGTCCAATTTTTGAGAAAACAAGTATTAAACTCAAAAATGGAAGAACATTTACTGTGCTTGCAAAAGGAGCAAGTAAAACTAAAAAATACATTCAAAAAGCATTTATAAACGGCAAAGAAATACAAGCGCCCTACATTTCCCACGAGCAAATTATGCTAGGAGCAACTTTAACTTTAGAATTAGGAGAATACCCAAACAAAGAATGGGGTAGAGATGCTAAAATGCCAAAATAAAACACCAAAAAAGAATGAAAAAAAGTATCCTACTTTTAATCTTAATAGCAACAATTTTTAGCTGTAAAACTGAAAAAAAAGTGGAAGTTTTACAAAAACCAAACATCCTTTTTATTATGACAGATGACCATGCTCTAGCTGCCATTAGTGCTTACAAGGGTTTTCTGTCTGAAGTTGCACCCACCCCAAATATTGATAGAATAGCAACTGAAGGCATGCGTTTTAATAATATGTTTTGTACCAATTCTATTTGTGGACCTTCAAGAGCATCAATCTTAACAGGACAATATGCACATATCAATGGATTTTTTAAAAATGAAGGAGGAGGCGATTTTAATGGTGCACAACAAACGTTTCCAAAGCTATTGCAAAAAGCGGGTTATGAAACTGCTGTAATTGGCAAATGGCATTTAGGAACTGCACCAACTGGTTTTGATTATTTTAAAGTTCTTTTTAATAAAGAAGGGCAAGGGTCTTATTTTGATCCTGTTTTTGAAATGGCAAATGATAGTATTGTTGAGGAGAAAGGAAAATTTTCTACCATGGTTATTAAAGATGATGCTATTAATTGGTTAAAAAATAGAAAAGACGATACCAAACCTTTTATGTTGATGTATCAATTTAAAGCACCACACAGACCCTGGGATCCAGGACCTGGTTATGAAGATTATTTAAGTGATGTTACACTCCCCTACCCTGAAACGTTTAATGATAAATACGAGGGTAGAAAGGCCGCTAAAGATGCTTGGATGCGAATTGATGGGCATATGAATAGAAAGGATGTGAAAATTAAACCTCCTTCTGGATTAACGGAAGTGGAATTAATTGCATGGAATAAATACGGAAATGAAGATGGAGAATTCTGGACGCCCGATCCAAATATGACAGATCAAGAACGTAAAAATTGGAAATACCAACGGTATGTTAAAGATTATTTACGTGTTGTTAAAGGCGTTGATGATGCTGTTGGAGCGATGCTAGACCATTTAGAAGCAAGTGGTTTGGCAGAAAACACAATCATTGTATATACTTCAGATCAAGGATTTTATTTAGGTGAACACGGCTGGTTTGACAAGCGTTTTATGTATGAAGAATCCATGCACATGCCTTTATTAATAAAATATCCAAAAAAAATAAAAGCAGGAAGTGTGAACAATGATTTAATTTTAAATGTTGATTATGCGCCAACACTTTTAAATTTAGCAGGTATCGAAACCCCAAATGATATGCAAGGTAAAAGCTTTGTCCCTGTGCTAGAAAATACCACAACTGCCCCTTTTAGAGACGCTGTATATTATCATTATTACGAGTATCCGTATTGGCACAATGTTCAACCACATTATGGCATTAGAACAGACAGATATAAGTTAATTCATTATTATTATGACATGGATGAATGGGAATTATTCGATTTAGAAAAAGATCCCAATGAGATAACTAATATCTATAACACATCAGAAAATAGCGAGCTTGTAACAAATCTTAAAAATAGATTAGCAGCACTTAAAAAAGAAAACAAAATGGACATGTCTGATGATGAGTTGAAAAAAATGACAGATGTCAGAATTAAAAGACGGTACAGAGTAGAACCCGCAAATTAAATCATAACGATGAAACCGTATTTTTTTTCATTTTTTTTCATATTACTTTTAACTCTCGTTTCTAAAGTATATACTCAACAAAAACCAAATGTCATTATTATTTACACGGATGACCAAGGGTCTGTAGATGTAAATTCATATGGAGCAAAAGATTTAGTTACACCCAATATGGATTATATTGTAGAAAACGGAACGAGTTTTACACAATTTTATGCCTCTCCGGTCTGTTCGCCCTCAAGAGCTTCTTTATTGACGGGTAAAACACCTCAAAGAGCAGGTTTATCTGGAAATGCGGCACCAAGTTCAAAACAAAAAAAGGGGCTTCCTGGATCTGAATATACCCTGGCAGAAATGTTTAAAGACGCAGGCTATACCACTGCACATATTGGAAAATGGCATTTAGGGGATGCTCCAGAAATGATTCCAAATGCGCAAGGCTTTGACCATTCATTTGGACATATGGTGGGATGCATCGATAATTATTCACACTTTTTTTATTGGAGTGGTCCTAACAGACATGATTTGTATAGAAATGGGAAGGAGGTTTATTATGATGGACAGTTTTTTCCAGATCTAATGGTTAATGAGGCCTCTAATTTTATGGAAGACAATTCAAACAATCCTTTCTTTATATATTTTGCTGTGAATATGCCCCATTATCCATATCAAGGCGATGCAAAATGGTTATCATATTACAATGACAAAGGCATTTCATATCCAAGAAATTTATATGCAGCATTTATTTCCACTTTAGATGATAGGATTGGTATACTCCTGAAAAAACTAGATGAATTGGGTATTCTAGATAATACCATTATTGTCTTTCAGTCAGACAATGGGCATTCCACAGAACAACGTGCGCATTTTGGTGGCGGAAGTTCAGGTATATATCGTGGTGCAAAACAAAGTTTATTTGAGGGTGGTATTAGAGTCCCAGCTGCCATCAGTTGGAAAAACAACATTCCCAAAGGACAAAAAAGAAATCAATTTGCAGTGAACACAGATTGGATGCCAACATTAGCAGAATTATGTAGAATCAAACTGGATTCAAAAGATATGGATGGTAAAAGTCTTGTTAAAATCATCAATAATGAAGCTGAAAAAACAAAGCATACAGCAGGGTATTGTTGGCAATATCAAGATATGTGGGTTGCACGCAAGGGGCATTGGAAATTACTAGGAAACCCCAGAGATACGGGTAAGAAAATAGCGAAATTAAAAGCAAAAAGGTGGTTGGTAAATCTAGAGAAAGACCCAGGTGAACAAATTAATTTAGCTAACAAATATCCAACCATTGTTGCAGAATTAGAATTGCAATACAACAATTGGTCAAAACATAATAATACTCGTATTTCAACCAAATAAAAGGAGTAATTGAGGCAAATTTTTATTGAAGAATCTTTGAAAATTTTCGGAGTTTAAAAACATTTAGACTCTCTCCAAAATTATTCGATTTCACTCCCTTATTCTAAGAGCAATCTTCCAAAAAATATTTTTTAAAGCGTAAAACATACAATAGAATTAATCAATTCCGGTGCAGTTTCTATTATTAATATATAATTAACGGTTAATTAACGTGAATAGTTTTATTTGATGTTTAGATTAAATGGGGGTGGGGTAAATATTCTTATACAATAAGTCAAAAAATTAAAAAAACAATGCTAAATTCAAATTTTACAGCAAGCATTTTACTTGTTTTTACAATTACTTTTATTCAAAACAATAAAATTTTAGCGCAACAAAAAAACACAACTTTTTTAGTAGCGTATGCAAATCCGTTAATGGGGACAGATTCAGAAAAAAGCCTGTCAAATGGAAATACGTATCCTGCAATAGCAACCCCTTTTGGAATGAATTTTTGGACACCAATGACCGCAGAAATGGGAAATGGTTGGACCTATAATTATAATGATAACAAGATAAGAGGGATCAAACAAACGCATCAACCAAGCCCTTGGTTAAATGATTATGCCGCTTTTTCATTAATGGCTGTTACTGGCGACTTAAAATATCAAGAAGATGAAAGAGAATCTTGGTTTTCGCACAAAGCAGAAACTGCAAAGCCTTATCATTACAGTGCTTATTTAGCAGACTATGACGTTGTTGCAGAAGTTGCGCCAACATCTAGAGCAGCACATTTTCAATTTACATTTCCTGAAGAAGAAACGTCATATATTATTTTAGATGCTTTTTTTAAAGGTTCTATGGTGAAAATTTTACCTGAAGAACGCAAAATAATTGGCTATTGTAGAAATAATAGCGGTGGTGTTCCAGATAATTTTCATAATTATTTTGTAGCAGAATTTGATAAAGACTTTGCCATTACTCACACATGGAATGACAATTGGGAATTGCAAAAAAACAACCTCAATAGCAAAGGAAAACACGTAGGGGCAATTATCGGATTTAAAACCAAAAGAGGTGAGAAAGTTCGTGTGAAAGTAGCCTCATCTTTTATAAGTTTAGAACAAGCACAACTCAATTTACATAGAGAAATTGGTGACGATAGTTTTGAAACTACCAAAATAAAAGCAAAGAATGCATGGGAGAAAGAATTTAGAAGAATAGAAATCGAAAGTGATAACAAAGAGCATATCAAAACATTCTACTCGTGTTTGTACAGAGTTTTATTATTTCCAAGAACATTTTATGAATTTGATAAAAATCATAAAAGGATGCACTACAGTCCGTATAATGGGAAGGTTTTGCCGGGCTATATGTTTACAGATAATGGTTTTTGGGATACGTTTAGAGCCGTATTTCCATTTTTTAATATGATGTATCCAGAACAGAACAATAAAATCATGGAAGGCTTGGCAAATACTTACAAGGAATCTGGTTGGTTGCCAGAATGGGCAAGTCCAGGGCACAGACCTGTCATGATTGGCTCTAACTCTGCGCCAATTATTTCGGACGCTTATTTGAAAGGAAATATCAAAAACAAAAAAACAGCAGCAATTCTTTTTGAAGCGATCATAAAAAACGCAACAGTAGAAAAAGGAAGGCCCGTTCGCTCGGTTGGAAGAGAGGGGTTAGATTATTACAATTCCCTAGGATATGTGCCTTACGATGTGAATATCAGAGAAAATACAGCGAAAACTTTAGAGTATGCCTACGCAGATTTTACGGTGGGACAAATGGCGAAAAAAATGGGAAAAGATAGTCTTGCTAAAAAATACTATGAGCAATCTTTTCGCTATAAAAATGTATTTGATCCAAGCACCAATTTAATGCGAGGTAAAAATAAGGATGGTGCATTTCAAAGCCCTTTTAATCCATTGAAATGGGGAGATGCTTTTACAGAAGGTAATAGTTTGCATTATACCTGGTCTGTTTTTCAGGATATTAATGGTTTAATAGATTTAATGGGGGGTAACAAAGAATTTATACAACAGTTGGATACTGTTTTTACCATGCCTCCAAAATTTGACGCAGCATATTATGGAAAAGTAATTCATGAAATCAGAGAAATGCAAATTGCCAACATGGGGAATTATGCGCATGGAAATCAACCCATTCAACACATGATTTATTTGTACAATTATGCAGGCCAGCCATACAAAGCACAAGAAAAAGTAAGAACGGTTTTAACAAAGTTGTACCAACCAACACCAGATGGATATTGTGGGGATGAAGATAATGGGCAAACATCTGCCTGGTACGTATTCAGTGCATTAGGGTTTTATCCTGTAACTCCTGCAACAGATGAATATGTCATTGGAAGCCCCTTGTTTAAAAAAGCAGTATTACATTTAGAGAATGGGAATACATTTACGATAAAGGCTAAAAATAATTCTGAGACTAATTTTTACATACAATCTACTACTTTAAATGGAGGAAATTATCAAAACACCTATATCAATTCGAGTACCATTCAAAAAGGAGGGAGTTTAGACTTTCTTTTAGGAACTACTCCCAATAAAAAATGGGGAAGTAAAAAGCAAAACGTTCCTTCTTCTTTAAGTCTAAAACAATTAAATTAGTAATCCCAAAATACTTTTCAACGAAAAAACCTAAATTCAATTTTAAAAAAATGACAAACTATAATTTTAAAATAATTTTCACCCTTTGTTTACTGGTCTTTTTATGCAATTGTAAAAATGATAATAACAAAGCTTCTATAACAGCACCCGATGGGATGGTTTGGGTAACAGGCAAAACCTTTTTAAAAGGAGCCAAGGAAGGAGACCGGTATGCTATGAAAAGAGAAAAACCTGCTCATCAAGTCAAGGTTGATGGTTTTTTTATAGATCAAACGGAAGTTACAAACAAGCAATTTAAAAGGTTTGTTGATGAAACAGGGTATGTTACTTTGGCAGAAAAACCTATTGATTGGTTTGCAATGAAAAAAGACCTTCCACCAAACACACCAAAACCTCATGATTCTATTCTTCAACCTGGCAGCTTGGTTTTTAATAAAAATGTAAATGCAGTTGTAAATATGAATAATTACACACAGTGGTGGACTTGGAAAGTTGGTGCAAGTTGGAAACATCCAGATGGTCCAAATTCTTCACTTGAAGAAAAAGAGAACTTTCCTGTAGTTCATATTGCATATGAAGATGCTTTGGCATATTGCAAGTGGGCAAATAGACGTTTGCCAACAGAAGCAGAATGGGAATCAGCTGCGCAGGGCACTTCAGTTAATGCTATATTTACTTGGGGCAACGATGTTGAATCACTCACAGAAAATGCAAACACTTGGCAAGGCTCTTTTCCTGTTAAAAATGAAAGTGTTGATGGATTTAAATTGATTGCTCCCATTAAATCATATGATCCAAATAGTAATAATATTTATGATATGTTAGGCAATGTGTGGGAGTTAACTAGCGACTTATTTAATATTAACTATTACTCAGAATTAGACGTATCTAAAAATATAATTAATCCAACAGGGGCTAAAACAGCTTTCAACCCAGAGAACCCTTATCAAAAAGAACATGTGATTAAGGGAGGATCTTTCTTGTGTCATGAATCGTATTGTGCAAGTTTTAGGATTTCAGCTCGTATGGGAACCAGTTTTGACTCGAGCTCAGATCATGTTGGCTTTAGAACTGTGGCAACAATAGAAATGCTAAGCAAAGAGCCTTAAACTCTCAAAAAACTCTTAGTAAAAGTTTAGAGGAAAAGTACCTCCAATCAGAGTCTAAAACAGAGGTATTTCCTAAATATGTTTTTTTATAAACTCCATCGAATTATATCAAACAGGTATTATTTATTTTTAGTAGCTAATTTGAAAACAAGATAATCAGCATGAAAAAATTAGCAATACTTTGGATTTAAAATAATTCCAAATCTTCCCAAAAATAGTTCGACTTCACTCCCCTCTGCTCCAAAATTATTTTTGAGAATAAATTATTGTTTTTTGAGATAATTAATTGTGTTGCCAACAATATTTACTTCCACTTGATGCACTTCTTTTGCATTGAGTACCTGCTTTGGTTGTAGCTTTACACTTACCCACATTATTTGATTTCTTAGGCACTTTGTAATCC
>Ga0209094_1000136_pt1 | contig 63924 bp, 52 predicted proteins | sample COGITO_mtgs_1004_2_FD_184790 | JGI IMG/M metagenome (GOLD analysis project Ga0209094, IMG submission 184790) | Pelagic marine microbial communities from North Sea - COGITO_mtgs_100430 (SPAdes) (version 2) | ecosystem: Environmental > Aquatic > Marine > Epipelagic ... | reverse complement strand
GAAATCGGTGTAAAGATCATAACTTCTAACTTGGGACTTTTGAGGACTGCGGTAAGCCAGTCACCTTTAATCAGTTGCAAATGATACTCGTTAAAATCATACCCAGAAACTGTGCCGTGATAATAGTCATTATTTTGCTCATCAGCCATACCATAAGTAGAACCAACGATTGCAATTAACACTAACACTGCTCTCTAAATAATCTTCAATTAACGCCTCTCTCAATAAAAAAACCTTGGTGTTTGAGCCCAGTTCACTGAGCGTTGCCGTATATTGAAGTGTAGACCTAGGCTGGAATTTTTCCAATTTAAAAAGACACAAAACTTGCTAAGGTAAAGGCACACAACCATAGTTTTGGTGAGGGCTTGTTTTTGACCTTAGTGCTGTTCATATCCACAATGACCACCCACCTCCTTTTGCACAACGCTATTAGATTCTTAGGCTGGCTCGGCTTATAGATAGGGCGACTTGCATTGACCTGTTTTGAAAAGTACAGTTGTTACAAAGCCAGTTGAATCTCCGTTTAAGCTATTTATTAACCCACTTTAAGCATCAAATAACCTGCACATAGAGCCATTTAATATGACCCTGTTTTCTCAATTATTAGACCCACCTATTAATTTGCTGCCTCAAGATGGTGAAGCCAATTATCACGGTGTGGTTTTTAGTGCTGAGGATGCAGATTATTTTCTAGATTATTTAACCAACCACATTGCATGGAAAAACGACGCTGCCATTATCTTCAATAAAAAAATCACCACCAAACGTAAAGTGGCCTGGTATGCCAGCCAAGCATTTGATTACACCTACTCAAGGATAACTCGATCTGCATTGCCATGGACGCCTGAGTTGCTCGATCTTAAACATAAGGTAGAGGCGATTAGTGGGGAGACATTTAACTCATGTCTGCTTAACTTATATCATAGTGGTAATGAAGGTATGGCTTGGCATAGTGACAGTGAAAGGCAGCTACTTCACAACGGTGCCATTGCTTCAGTGAGTTTGGGTGCGGAACGACAGTTTATGTTTAAACATAAAAATACCAAAGCGACCCGCACTTCCGTGTTACAACATGGCAGTTTGTTAGTGATGAAAGGCGTCACACAAACTCACTGGCTACATCGCTTACCTACCTCTAAAAAAATACACTTACCAAGAGTTAATTTAACCTTCAGAACCATTACTCAACCTTAGATTATTAAGTGCATTTGGCTTTCTCCATTGATCTTAAGATTAAACCCCTAACAATCTTTGTAACCACTGGCTAAGCACGTATTAGATAAGCCTTGCAACTTAGTTTTTTGGCTATCATCCATGTCACTGGCAAGTATCAGTTTATTTTTAGCGCCCAATTCATTACCACCATAGGCACTGATGTTGTACCACACATAGGCACGATCCATGTCCTTTGCAATACCATTACCATATTGATACATCACGCCTAAATGCGCTTGTGCCTCAGCCAGCCCTTGGGTTGCTGATAGGGTATACCACTCTACTGCAGTCTCATCGTTCTCCAATACCCCATGCCCATTGTCATACATAAGCCCAAGGTTAAATTGAGCCGCCACATCGCCCTGTGCCGCTGCCAAGTTAAACCACTTTAGAGCAACGTTATAATCTTGCAGCAAACCTTCACCAGCAGCATACATGGTTCCCAGACCATATTGACCTGCTGCATCGCCCTGCTCAGCTGCTAATCGGTACCACTTAACAGCTTCTTCAGGATTTTTTTTCACACCTAACCCTAATTTGTACATTGCTGCTAAGGTATTTTGAGAATCAATGTCGCCCTGCTCAGCCAGAGGCACCCATTCCGCTAGAGCAACTTGGTAGACTCCTTTTTGGAAAGCTTGAAACCCCTTTTCGTAATCAGCGGCAAGCACAATGCCACTGCCCATGAGAAATGAGAACGTTAATCCGACGATTAGTTTTTTGATCTGCATTTTTTGTCCTAGAGTTTTTATAATACCGAGGCTAAATTCTACTGACATGGGACCGTGAAAGATATAACAAGGTGATGAAAATATTCGGGTTTTATACTAGATTATCTGCAGTTCAGTATTAAAAGAAACGGCTGACTTTGGAGATTTGAAAACCTTGTAGCTTGCCAGCTTTCAGAGGTCAATTTAGGTGTTTGACGGACCCATCTGACGAGATTGAACCACTCAATAAAGCCCAGCTAGGGGTTGAGAAATACGCAGAAGGTCTTAAGCTTAATGCATTAAACTTAAGACCTTCTGCGAGTTAACATCTGGGCCCTGTGCTTTAGCTGCTTTAATGATATAAACTTTTAGCCTCGCGTACAAAGCTGTTAAATATTGTTCCATCCATATGCGTTGGTTACGATCAAGGACAAGTTGCTCTTCTAACCGGTTAATTGCCATCCAAATAATGTCCTCCGCTTGGTTCTGATAACCCAAATTATTAAAACTTTGCGCTAGCAGCAGTGCTGATTTTGCTAACCAGTCACAAGACACCTGGGTATCTATAGCATTATAGGAAAGCAATATTTCAGCCGCTTCAAAGGCACAACCTAAATGAGGAATCGCTTCTTTCCACTGCAGATGGTCCTTATAAAACTGTCCCGTATCAAAGCCAGATTGACAAAACTGAAGCGTTTTGTCCATATTGAGTTTCAATTCCTGCTGATGGGTCGCACATATAAAGCGTAATTTCATAATTAATGTATTCCTGACAATATCCCGTTATCTAAAAGCGATTGGCAATTCATAAAGAGCCGACAACACAGGTAAAGTAACATTAATAAACATTATAATCAATGGTATTGATAATCATTATTATTATCATTATCGATAAAGATAATTATCCTATGGCTTCAATTGAAAATCTGCCAACTTAATGACCAAATGCACGCATCCGTGTCATCGTAAAAATCAGATATGAAAAAGCCGGCCAAACTTTTAAGCTTGGAACCGGCTGTTTGTTATGCAAATTGAAGTGCAAAAGGATCGAACAAAAACCTTATTATGGTTGACTAGAATTAACGCAGGCCTCAGTCAGATGTTTCCTCTATTTTTTCCCATGTGTTGTCTGAGGTAAACTTGAAACTGCCTTTAAATGTCATTTGTGGCCATCTTTGAGGTTCAATAATGCTCAGAAATAACTTGTCGTTTTTAACGTACAAACTATACACTTTACCCACTATAGGGAGAAAACTATACGATGCCTCATACACCAACTGTGTGTCTTCTGCTAACTTTACTAGCTTAAAATATTCTTCTTTTAGCTCATCGAATTTGGTTTCAAAAAAATGCGTCGCAGTCACACCCCGCTCTTTTTTATGCTGCAGCACATCTGGAACAGTAAAAGCAGGCGCACCAACATGGGTTGGATACGGCATCGTTGCTGCAAAGGTTGTCACACTTTCTGGCTTCTTCATTGGTTATCTCGTTTTAACAATGACACAAAGCATTGAGTCTTAGTAGATGAATAAGTATAAATCAAAGCCCCATAATGAGTTTCAATCAGGAGTCTTTCTGCTTGGTTATTTAATGCATGGATCATAGACGGTTTAAGCACCATGTAAATCTATTCCCCACTGGGGTGCCCCTCAAAAACAAATCAAACGTTTATGCCTGAATTGATCCATTGTCCTTCTATCCATTGTGACCTTAAAAAGTGGAATCACAAGTTCAGTTTAGTGGATGTAAGTGTATAGTCTCCTTGGCATTATAAGATATACACCGACAGATTGCACAACTGTAGAATGGTTTATTTAGGCCATGAAAAAGGATAACCAAAGATTTTAACAGGATGTCTAAACTAAGCGCTTACGCAAGAACATTGGTCTATTAACGAGGATTAATAGCACTGAAAAGCAGGTCACGATTATTCGATGTAAGGTTCGATCAGCTCGACATTCATCGAGTAGGCTGATTGCACTGCCAAACTATCAACTACCCCCTCTTCATTGAGTTGGCTTTGAGAACGACTAATATTAAGTGTGCCAGTGATCCATACAGGTAAGTAGATGCTCTCTAACTCATATCCTGTTTTTAAGTTCCCATAAATGATTTGATTGGCTGGTGGAGGTGGCGTGTGAATGCATGCCCCATAATAAGGCACTAATAAGAATTCTTTAAGCAGGGTATCACTAAATTCTAGTGGCAACACAAAACCAGGCACTTTAACCTGCTTACCTTCAAACGCATCGACCACTGGAGCCGCATCAAACATGGCTTGCGCCGTTTGTTCAAGAATCATTAACTCACTATCTGAAAGAGCATAGTATTGGTCGTCGGTCAAATCATCAAATACTTTATTTGGGTTCCAGTCTTGAGGCATCAGACTTTCCCAATCAATTTTTGTGGGCTCATCTGCAAAAGCACCATGCCAACTGAAACAGGAAAGCAATAACATGAGCAACAAGGGTCGGTGGGAGACTTTTAAATGTTTCATCCAGTTCTTCTGTGTTATGAGCGGACCGACATACCGTCTGCTAAGGAGTTTTTATAGGCAAAATAAGCAGGCACCAAACCAACCAAAAAACTAGCAGCTAGGAGCACGCTAATCATACCAAGTTCTCTAACATTTGGTGCGGTTATAGGGATAAATAAGCCATAGTTTTTTTCTATCAGGGGCTGAGCTACCCAAATGCTCGAATAAAGCATGATCAACCCTATGATAATACCAATCATCGTGAGTAACACTGTTTCAGTAATAAGTAGACCCATAATATGCCAGTGACTGGCGCCTACGGATCGAAGAATAGCCACTTCACGCCTACGCTCATTGAGTCCAGCGAGAGAGACTGCCAACATTCCCGTAAGGGCAGCCACAACGACAAATAAACTAATGATCAGAAGTGCTTTTTCTGCCACTGACATTAAACTCCAAAGCTCGTGAAGTGCAATGCCAGGAAAAATAGCCAGTAAAGGCTCACCAGCATAGTCGTTAATATAACGCTGCATCTTGAATGACACTATTTTACTGTCCAAACCAACAAGAAACGCGGTAATCGATTCAGGTTGTAGATTAGATTCTGTCACCACTTTACTCGTTTTGCGTTTTTTTACAGCACCATTCCAATTTATATGCATGGCCTCTATGCCAGCTAAGCTGACATGCACGGTCCTATCCACTGGAGTTCCTGTGTGCTCTAAAATACCACTGATGACAAATGGCTTATCTTTATGCTGCGTAAAACTTGCGCTACCAGTGCCGTGAGAAATAATCACTTGATCGCCAATGGAGTAGTTCAGTGTTTTAGCCACCTCAGATCCAATAACTGCATCAAAGACTGCTTCAAACTGTTTGCCAGAAGTAAACTTGAGGGTTCGCTTTTCACCATATTGATAGACCGAGAAATAATCTCTGCTGGTGCCCATGACACGAAAGCCTCGATGTGAATCACCAAGAGAGATAGGGATAGTCCATTTAACCCCTTTTTGTTGTGCTATGTGCTGGTAACTTTTCCACGAAATATTGTTAGTGGCACTGCCAATCCGGAAAACTGAGTAAAGCAGTAGTTGGATGGAGCCACTGCGCGCACCAACGATTAAATCTGTCCCCGAGATGGTGTTTGCAAAACTACTTTTTGCGTTGACTCGAACTTTCTCAACCCCTAACAAGAGAATAACACTCACTGCAATCGAAACAATCGTTAAAATGGCGGTGGAGCGCCGACTTGCCAAACTCTTTTGGGCTAATAATCTGAGGTTCATAATGCCACCTCAGCTTGTTGATTAATAACCGACATGTCTGCAACTCGATTAAATAAATGTTGGTGTGTGGGGTCATGACTCACATAAAGGAGGGTTGAACCACTGAGCTTTAATTCATCGAATAAAAGGTCCATAAATGCTTCTCTGGCATCATAATCAAGTGATGAAGTGGGCTCGTCTGCGATAATGAGTTGAGGTTGGCCAATAAGTGCGCGCGCCGCAGCAACTCGCTGTTGCTGCCCCACACTCAGCTCACTTGTGGTCCGCTGAAAACTAAACTGTCCCTTAGTGTACAAACGATTCAGCAAGTACATTGCCTCTTCAATAACACTGCCTGATCGCTCAATCGCATTGTCACGCCTTAGTTTTGAGAACCGGCACGGCAAGGTCACATTCTCAAGTATTGATAAATAAGGAATCAAATTGAATTGCTGAAAGATAAACCCAATGTGGTCTGCTCGAACCCTGTCTCGCTGCAATGCCTGAAGTTGGCAGAAATCATGCCCTACAATTTCAACCTGCCCTCTTTGGGGCGTGACAATGCCCCCAATAATGTTCAAAAGGGTGGACTTTCCAGATCCAGAGGCCCCCCGAATAAACACATGTTCATGCTCTTCTACACAGAGGTTACCCGATTTGATTGTGAGGTTTGCTTGGGCATGCCAAGCAAAATCCACTTTTTTTAGCCTTATTAAGGTGGGCTTAGACACGGGCTCATTCATTATTTATCTATCTAATTTAATCAGCGTGTTATTCGCATCTAATTCGTATTTAATTTGCCCTTGAGAATAGACCACCTGAACATCAAGGTCTTCAATGGCTGGAAAAAATTCAAACATTTTCACGTCGATGGCTGCCAAATTATTAAGCTGGTTGCATTCTAACCTATATTCAGCAATAAATTCTGCGTGCTCAGCTTTAGCAACTTCTCCATGATCGTCATGACCTGCTTCATGATCATCGTGATCGTCATGACCTGCTTCATGATCGTCGTGATCGTCATGACCTGCTTCATGATCATCGTGATCGTCGTGACCTGCTTCATGATCATCGTGATCGTCGTGACCTGCTTCATGATCGTCGTGATCGTCATGACCTGCTTCATGCTCAGTCACCCATTTCGCAGAAGATTTAACCGTTTGGCAAGACACGTCTCCCACTAACCCATAAATCAGATCAAAGTTAGACAGATTACTTTTAGCTTTATTTATTAAAAGCAGCTGCTGTTCATCTTCGGTCGCATATTCAAAGCCCACAATATTCACTGCAGGTGATTCAAATCTCATCTCAATGGTGCTGGTGTCAATGGCAATATCCAGATTAGCACTGCCATGTTCATGGGCATCTAGCTCACTAGCATTCGCATGAACAGAGGGTAAAGTGAGCATCAGACTGGCCAGCGCCAGCGTCATAGAGTTTGAGTTTTTCATTATTGATCCTTAGATATGTTATAACATAACTTTAATTTTAACATGGAAATGAGAAATAAACACCACCATCACATCCATTCAACAGTTTACCGCTACCTCTAACGACAGAGCTGGCTTATAGTCATTAACCTTAACTGGCACGCATTGGCGACGTGATGCAATCATAGCAGCGCTTATAACGTCTGATTATTTGAGTTAAACAAAGGGCAAGTGAGGCTAAACTGGATAAAAATAAGTCCCATGCAAGGGCATGTAATCAGGGTTAGCTTGCCAGATGATTAGCTGGTTAGCACTCTGACCTCTTGCAGTACTTTAGCTAACATATGTAACACATGGTTAACGTCCTCCGCACCAATGGTGAGTGGTGGGCGTATTTTTAATACATTGTCATCTGGGCCTTCACTACCCATCAAGATGCGCTCTTCACACATGCGATTTTTTACGTAATCTGCAATCTGAGTTGCTGGTTCACGAGAGTCTGGATCGCTAACCAAGTCCACACCAACGAACAACCCAAAGCCACGCACATCACCAATACACGCGTGCTCTTTTTGTAGTTTGCGCAAACCTGCAAATAACAATTTGCCCATGTCATGCGCATTATTCATCAACTGTTCGTCTTCAATAATGCGCAACACCTCAGTGCCCACTACACAAGATAGATTGGAGCCGCCAAAGGTAGAAAAAAACTCTGGACCATGAGCAAAACTTGCAGCAATTGCAGGACGAGTCACAACCACACCAATAGGATGACCATTGCCTATCGGTTTGCCCAGTACTACGACGTCAGGCACCACTTGCTGTTGTTCAAAGCCAAAATAAAAATCACCCAAACGCCCTAACCCTGTCTGCACCTCATCAGCAATACAAAGACCCCCTGCACTTCGCACGTGCTTATATACATGCTGAAGATAGTCTGGTGGCGGCACAATTTGCCCACCTACACTGGGGAAGGTTTCGGCAATAAAGCCTGCTAGCTGCTCTCCATTAGTCTTTAAAGTGGCAATGTGTTGTGCCACTTGTTGCGCATAGAGTTCACCAGCAGCCTTGTCATCACGTCGATACTGACCACGATAGTCATCAGCCACATCTACCAAATGCACCCAATCGGGCTGGCTTAAACCACCCGCCTTAGCTCTTGGAGAAGCAAACTTATAGGCCGAAATATCAACAGTACCTGTGGTATTGCCAAAATAACCATGCTGGGGTGTGATTATTTGCTTCGCTCCGGTGTGGGCACGAGCTAAGCGAAGGGCAAGCTCATTTGCTTCACTACCCGAATTAACAAAATAGCACACCGACAATTCACTCGGCATATGGCTTAATACTTGCTCTGCAAAGGCTGACCGACTAGGGTGTAAATAACGAGAATTAGTATTGATACGCACCAATTGTTCGGCCGCAACCTGAGCAACACGAGGATGGGCATGCCCCACATGGGGTACATTGTTATAGGCGTCGAGGTAAGGCCGGCCCCATTCGTCAAACAAATAATGGCGCCAACCCCTCAGGAACATTACTGGCTCTGCATAACTCAGCTTAAGGTTTTGACCAAAGTGATCTTGACGCACCTGTTGGGCTTGGTCTTTACTGGGCGGGCTATACTGAGTGACATCATGATTTAAATTGAGCAATAAGGAAGGATTTGGGCACACACTTTGCCATAGATTTATATCATCTGGGTCTACGGCACCAGGCCAATCATAGCCCATACCCTCAATAGACAAGGCTAACTGCACATGGACATGAGGATCCCAACCACCGTTGTGACTTGGCTCACCTAAGTGTGCAAATACATCACCTGCACTCAGTTCTTGGCCCACTTTAAGCTGGGTGACTGAACTTGGATTGAGGTGACCGTATAAACTATAAAACTCATCACCTCTGGGGGATTGATGTCGCAGAATAACCACACCACCATAATCTAAATTGGCTTGACGATTATCTATGGCTTCTACCTTGGCTGCTAAGGGCGCATGTAAGGCGGTGCCTGCTGGGGCAAATATATCCAGCCCCAAGTGAACAGTGCGACGGTTACTGCTAGGCCAAGAGCCATTTTTAAAGGCTTTGTCGGTGTACACCAAACGCGGCTCTAGGTAATAGCCAAGGGCTAATTGCAGATTAGGGTTAATCAGTTGCTGGGCTTCGTGAGGCTGAATAGAAAATGGGTCTTGAGGAATACTGCTACCCTCTACACTCAGGTCAACCATAGGGGCTTGGTTGAGATCAATATCTGCACCCAATAAGGGGAAAAACGCCCCACTATGCTCACTTAACCAAGCTAATGTTGGCTTGGCTGCAGTGTTTAAAGGCAACCCACAAGCAAAGCGCAGGCGGGCCTCAATCAAGCCACCACTCATCCTATGGTTTTGCAAAAATGCCCAAGCAGGTCCTTGAGAAATAGTGATGTAAGGGTCGTCTGGATTATCCAAAGCCATCAGCGTGGAATTAACCACACTCACAGCCAAGCGCATACGCAATAAAGGCCAAACTAAAGCCACTTCCATTGCCGTTAGTGGTGCACTGCTGTGGACGCCAGCTACCAGCTGCGCCAAGGCTTGTTCTGGCTGTGTTTGGTCCAACACAATATAAGCCCCAGCAATGGCTAAATCACATACCCTAGGTGCCAAGCACATGTCCCCTAGATCAATAATTCCACTAATGTAAGGCGCTTGATTAAGGCTTCCCTGCACCAAAATATTGTAGTCGTTTACGTCATTGTGAATACATTGCTGAGGAAGGTTGTTTAAATCTGTTTCGAGGGCCTTAAACTGCTCAACTATAGTGGTGATAATTTCCTTTCGTTCGAGGTTTTCAATACACCCAAGTTCAGCCTCAATCCATCCAGACTGCATCAAATTCCATTTAAAATCTCGCTTGAGGTAGGCATGGTTAAACGACTCAAGCTGAGCAGACATGTGCCCCATATAACTACCTAACTGATGAATTAACACACCAGATTTGGGTTGAAAATGAGCGTAGTTGAGACCTTCAAATTTACTTACCAGCCAAACAATACGCGGCTTACCTTGAGGATCATGATAGACAGTAAAGTTCTGTCCCTCTAACGTGATGATTACTTGAGGCACTGGAACTTGGGTCGGCAGAGACTGCTGATGCAAGTGTTCTAAACTTAAGCATTGCATGTCTACCAGAGCTTGCTCACAACCTGGTCGCATCACCTTGAGCACAAACTGTTCTGTAGGGGTAGCGACCGAAAAATTTAGGTCATATTCGCCGTCAAGTTGCATCAGGGAACCTTCAAGCCCCCAAATATGAGCAATGGCCCGACTCCAGTGTTGTAACATAAATAATCTCTGTAGAGGCTTAGCAATGAGCCATTATCCTATCTTACAAAGCCCAGTCTGAACAGTCTCAAAGTCTCACAGCATTGAGAAAAACCAAACGCAAATATCTGTGTTTCCTGATACACCAATACCCAGTATCAAAAATTATTTACCCCAAGATTTATTGAATAAACTCATAAACTGGCTCTACAAAAATAGGCAAATTAAAATAAGCGCTCAGTGATCGTCACAAAAAAAGCCGGTTAAACCCTAAAGCTTGTAACCGGCTTATTCATATAAATTGTTATTGGAGCAGCACTAGGCACTATAGCTAACCTCCAAATTAAACTAGCGATAGATCTATCATGGGATCACGATCCTAAAAACTGACCACTGGGATAAACGGTAAATGTGGCCACACATAAATCATTAGCACTTTGACCACCCACATTAAGTTCGAACCAAATTGATGCATCTGCCTTGTCTCGTTTAACAGCACCTTTTAAATGGAGTGTAAGCTTGTCATTTAATATTTGACGACCTTCAAAACTATTAGAGACTTTATCCAGAGTGCCCATTATATGGGTGGATTTGCCTGCGTAGGTGAACATGGCAGACACGTTACCCTCTTGGGCCCATTCCATGGTGCTAATTAGTACGGTTCCCTGCAGACACTTGAGGATCACACCTCGCCATTGATTCTGAGAAGTTTCTGCAACAATCGTCCCTGTGTAATGGGTGACTAGTGCATCCGGTAAAGTGGCCTTGTAAGTGTTTTGTTCTGGGGGTGCGGAGGAAGCTGAACTATACGCCACACTGGGCATCACCAAGATTATAGTAAACAATGCGTAGACTAAAATCTTCATGGCACTACTCCAACCTCTTTTGAACAACCTAAGCACCATGGTTAAAAACTCTTTCCAGAAACACAAAGAATAGACATAACATTAATCGTCACACATTCCCCGAGTATAATCAGTCATGGCCAACAATAGTAACCATTGGATCTTGTATAAGCGCTAAATAGGAAAGTTACTATACACCTATGACTTGGGAAAGCCGTTATATACTAAGCCAATAACGCTTGTTTGTATGTAATTAATAAACGCACACCAACAGGCGGAATGACTCAAAGCTAGTGATCAATGACTTAAGCCCACTCAAAACCATCGTTTAGCTGCGCAGAAATGTCATGGTTGCCACTCATGAGTTATCTAATATTGAATTAGCTTTGTGATTAATACAGTTGGGAAATGGCAATACTTTGCTCTTAAACATCAGCGTGAATATTTTTAAAGTACCTGAGCGACATCTTTTTTGCCTCTTCTATTTGAGGAGGGGTCATTGCCTTAGCGATGTCTTTTTTATGTAGAATGCCTTTAACGACTCCGTTAGAGGCGGCTATGTCGTACCACATATATGCACGTTTATAGTCTCTAAGCGCAGCATTTCCTTTGCTGTACATCACCCCCAGAGCATATTGAGCAAGAGCGTAATTTTGGTCTGCCGCTAAGGTATACCACTTCACTGCGGCTGTATCATTCTGCGGAACCCCTTCTCCAATCCTATAGATATTTCCCAAGTTAGATTGAGCGTTAGCATAGCCCTGCTCAGCAGCCAGTGTATACCACCTCGCAGCTTCCTTGTTATTGGTTGGACCTCCTTTGCCTTTCTCAAATATATCTCCCAGACAAAATTGAGCTTCCATATGCCCTTGCTCAGCAGCTAAAGTGTACCACTTAGCCGCTTCCTTATCGTTTATTGGAACGCCCTTACCTTTGTCGTACACATCCCCTAAGTAGAATTGGGCATTGGCGTGCCCTTGCTCAGCAGCACAAATGACGTATTTAATTGCAGTGACGCTGTTTTGTATGCCTGCTACACCGTTTGTGTGCATTTGTCCCAAATTAGATTTAGCACTTTCGTGCTCCTGCTCCGCTGCTAAGAGATACCATTTAGCCGCCGTCTTGCCATTTTTTGGAACACATTCGCCTTTGTCGTACATGAACCCTAATGCATACTGAGCCAGAGCATACCCTTGATCAGCGGCCAAGGTAATCCACCTAGCCGCTACTGTGTCGTTCTTTGCAACGTGTGTTCCTTCTTGATAAATCAGTCCCAAATTATATTGCGCCTTGGCGCTCCCTTTTTCAGCGGCCAAAATATATTCAGAAGGAGCTTCCTGCTTGTTTTGCGCGACATCACCAAGCTTAGCAAACTCTTGCAAAGCAACTTTAGCTCTTGAGTGTCCACCTTCAGCAGCATCTTGAAACCACTTGAATGCCATCTGATCATTTTTTGGCACTCCTTTACCATGTTGGTAGATCACACCCAAATTATATTGAGCACTTGCATGCCCATGGTCAGCTGCTGCGGTGTACCACAGGAGTGCCTTTTGATAGCTCTGTATCACCCCATCGCCACGTTTGTACATGACGGCGAGATTATATTGAGCCAAGGTATAACCCTGATCTGCCGCTAAATTGAACCACAGAGCAGCTTGCTGATCGTTCTTTACCACTCCCTCACCACTAAAACACATATTTCCAACGTTATATTGGGCTCTGGCATGCCCCTGCTCAGCAGCGAGAGCAAACCATTCAAATGCTATGAAATGATTCTGTGGAACACCATCTCCACGTTTGTGCATAAAACCAAGATTGAACTCAGCACTCATATGGCCCTGTTCAGCCGCTTTAGTAAACCATTGAACAGCAGCTTCATCACTTTGAGTCACACCCTGACCATTTCGATATAAAATCGCTAGGTTAAACTGAGCGTCAGCATGCCCCTCCTCAGCCCCTTTTAAATGCTCCAGAGCAGTTTCTGAGTCACTTTTTGGCAGACTACTATTTAAGGCGTTAATCCTTACTAGATTAGCCTTGGCCCGGTCATGTCCTTGCTCAGAAGCGAGTGTATACCACTTAATTGATAACTCCTTACTCTTTGAAACACCCACACCATGGGCGCACATAAAACCCAGATTAAATTGAGCGCCATCGTGGCCCTGTCCAGCCGCTTTGATAAACCATTTAGCTGCTATCTGATCATTCTTTGTAACACCTGCCCCTCGCTGATACATGAATCCCAGATTATATTGCGCCAAGGCGTCACCTTGTTCAGCAGATTTAGTGTACCACTTGAGCGCTGTCTCATCGTTCTTTGCAACGCCAGCACCTTGCGTGTAAATAATACCCAGATGATATTGGGCTCTCGCATCACCGCGCTCAGCCAAGGGAGTTAAGTCTTTTATCGCAACTGCGTGGTCACCCGACTGAAATGCTTTCAGTCCATGGTCAAATTGTGAGTGCATATAATACCTTCTATTAGAGATACGCTAATATATTAAAAGCTGGCCCTATAGACAAGTATTAAAATGTTGAATAAAGTATCGTGTTAGTCTATTTCTGTGAATCAACTTAACTCGTTAGGGTTAAAATCGATAAAAAACGGCACATAACAATAAAAAGTTTAAATTTAAAAGATCAACGCCACAAATTAGGAATACCTGTGGCGGTGGAATAAAGACAACAAATTGAAGCCAAAATGTGAAGAAGGAGTAACCTCGTGAATAACAGGGTCGCTGCAAAAATAATAATAGTAATACTAACTCTTTGGTGTGTCATGGTTGTTATTGGGTATTTCTACAATGTCACTGTCACCTTTCCATTCTCTATTTCAGATGGCCATAGTGTTCCAGAACATCGGTTACATGCGATCCGCTTGTCGCTTATAACGGCCTTCATTTATTTTAGTATCCGATATTTTTTTGTTGGTTCAGTGAAATTGTACCCTGTTCAAGTCCTGGCAATCATATTGTTTCATTTATCTGTGGTGGGTTCACTAGTGTTTTATGTTGAAGGAGCCAATAAAAGTGAATATTTACAAATGCTTTTTTGGCTACCCGCCTCTCTTATTTTGTATTTTGCAGGAAAATCAGAGTTCAAATACTTTTGAAACGTCTCTCGCTAAATAGTTCTGGAAAACTCAAAAAAGGTTTAATTTGATTCCCCTTTTTTTAAGGCTTTTTGGTTCTTCCACGCCACTCCTCACCAGCATTGCATGGAAAAAAGTCGAATTGCCATTGGCTAGCAAGTTTGATAGTTGCTCGCTAAACAAACCCGCGACATTTCTTGCGCTTCAGAGAGGGAGGCGCTTTCACTATGCCACCCATCTTTGGGATGATATGAACGCAGTCTTTTAGCTATTTGTCCTTTAATATTATTAGCCAATTGGGTACCGTTATGTAAGGCTAAGGTGCACCACATATAAGCCCGCTTATAATCTTTGCTAACACCTCTGCCATTATAGTAATTGACTGCTAACATATATTGAGCATTACCAAACCCTTGTTTGGCTGCTAAGTTGAACCATTTCACAGCTGTTTGAGAGTTACGTATGACAACCTCACCATTGCTATAAGCACTTCCTACTTTGAATTGAGCATAAGAATCTCCCTGCGCAGCAGCTTTGGCATACCACTTAAAAGAAATTTTATTGTTCTTTACCACGCCCATGCCATTTTTATATGCATACCCTAGCATGACTTGAGATCTACTATGCCCCTCCTCACCTAAAGGCCCCCATACTGCCATAGCAGTTTTATAATCACCTGAGTCAAATGACTGTTTTGCTCCCGCATAGTCTTCTTCGACGCCCGCCAAGGTGGCTCCACTGCCAAAGAATATTGAAAAAACTAAGGCTACTAAAAATCTAATTAAATACACCAAAAAATCCATTTATTAACAATCGTCCATTCACTATATTATAAAGATAAATAAAATCTTTTAGTAGATAAAGTGGTTGGTAGAGCTTGAAATAAGTTCATAACCCCCTGAGTGTTTTTTGGCTATACCAACTGTCGCGGCCAAACCCCACCAAATTTAACGCTGCTTAAAAACTGCTGTACAACTTTAAATCAGACATTTTCCTATATCTAAATTAACTTTATCACGTTAGTATTTTGTTAACTTCTTACAAACAGATCAATACTGGCCATTGAAGAACTGATCCAGTAAGTTATAAGGAAAAGAATAATGAAAAGAATAAATTTCCGACTATTTGCAATGGGTATTGCGCTGGCTCTGAGTGGCGCAGCCACAGCAGAAACGGGCGTTGGATACTCCATAAATGTAGAGGGTGAACAAAAAACTATGGCTGACGGCACCTTTGTTAGGGAAACCACAGCTGATGATATATGGCTTCTAGACAACCAACCAGAAGGCTTTGCATCAAAAATGGTTGCCAGTTGTTCAGCTATATGGGTAATGGGGGTCGATTATTCTAATAAGGGCTCAACGTTTCGTTGCACTGCAAAAGATAGTGATGGCGATGGTTACATCAGTGTTGGGCATATACGAGAGGCTGATTGGACTGGATGTGGCATCTTAACTATTGCTTCATGGGGCAAATATGCTGGTGCTAAACTAAATGGCACCTGTCAAGTAGGTGGTCCCTTTGCTGGAGAAGATACGGGAACTTATACGTGGGCTGGGGAATGGACTCTACCTCAATAACTAGCTTATGTAATAGTGTTAAATAGCACTCTGTGACGAGTCCAAAAAGGTGTGGAAAACTAAAGTTGATATTTGCTAATTTATATCAAAGTGGCTCATCACAATAAAAGAGAAAGAAAGAGCCATAGCAGGGTATGCTGGCATGGAAAATCCACCAACATTTCATACAGTCAGCTCACTGGCAAATAACTTAGCTAAGAAAGCGGAAGAGTCAAAAGAAGCCATTCAAAAGAACAACGCACACAAGTCTGTGAACACTCAATTAATCTACCGAGAGGGGCATGATCTACCCTTCGATGATGCTCCGATTCAGTTTACTGCTGAGCAAATCGGTGGTGATTTTAAGTAGGTTAGTAACCACCAACCTAAAAATAGGGAGTTGGTGTTCAGTAATGTGTGTTCAGTTTGTGTCTACTATGGCTACAAGCCTCGTAGATGGTGGAGCCTAGCGGGATCGAACCGCTGACCTCAACACTGCCAGTGTTGCGCTCTCCCAGCTGAGCTAAGGCCCCACACGAGGGGTATCAAGTGCTTGGGATACAACTGTTGCGACTTGATGGAGGCGTATTATAGGCATCTGAGGCTGGATTGCAAGTCTCTTTTTACCCGTTTGGGTAGAAAAAGACTGTTTTTAATCAATCACTTCCACTCATTTTTTGAGTGCACCTTAGAGGGCTTGGTATTCCTTATCCCAACGCTTTGCTTCCTTCTTTGAAAGACCACCCAAAAGCTCGATAGCGTGGCGTATGCGCGCCCGACTCATGTCTGGGCCAAGGATTTCCATGGCATCAAATACGGACACCGAATTAGTCGTACCCGTAATCACCACAAACAAGGTCGCAAATAAGTCTTTGGGCTTAATATCTAGGGTTTCTGCCATGCCTTTGCAGATGGCAAAAATATCGTCCTTTTGCCAATGGCGTAAGGCTTCTAAGCGCCATAGGGTAAACTGCAGTGCTTTGCGCACATGTTCTGGCTCTAGGTTTTTATTGCCTAGGTCGTCCTGTGTGAGCTTGAGTATGCCACTAAGGAAAAACCCAGCAAGTGGCAAGACATCACTAAACTTGTCCACACGGGGCTTAATAAGGGGCACTATGGGAGCTAAGAAATCGTGATTAATGGCCCAGGTCTGCATGCGCTGCATAAACTCAGCATCACTTAGGTCTTCGCGTAGCCATAGGCCGTTAAGCCAAGCGAGTTTTTCTTGGTCAAAAATAGGCCCACCCAATGACACTCTGTTGACATCAAAATCTGCAATCATTTCATCTAGGCTAAACTTTTCCCGCTCATCGGGCATCGACCAACCCATCCGGCCTAGGTAGTTCAACAAGGCTTCTGGCAAGTAACCCATGCGCTGGTAATACATAATGCTGGTTGGGTTTTTACGCTTGGATAATTTGCTTTTATCAGGGTTGCGTAATAACGGCAGGTGACACAATTGCGGCATATCCCAGCCAAAGTATTGATACAGTAACTGATGCTTGGGTGCTGAATTAATCCACTCTTCGCCGCGCAGCACATGGGTAATACCCATGAGATGATCATCCACCACATTAGCTAAATGATAAGTGGGCATGCCGTCTGCTTTAAGCAGCACTTGCATGTCGACTTGAGACCATTCGATTTCAATACTACCTCGCAACATGTCCTGAAACACACACATACCCTGGCGTGGCACCTTCATGCGCACCACATAGGGCATGCCATCATCTAATCTCTGCTGCACTTGAGTGGGTGACAAGTCTAAACCACGGCCATCATAGCCAATGGGCAACTTGTTTTCCGTTTGGTGAAGACGCAACTCATTGAGTTCTTCGGTGGTGGCAAAACAATAAAACGCATGACCGTTCGTTACTAACTGTTGGGCATAATCAGCGTAAATCGTACCGCGTTCACTCTGACGATAAGGCCCATGGGGGCCACCAACATCCGGGCCTTCGCTCCACTCAATGCCTAACCAACGCAATGAATCTAGAATGGCTTGCTCAGATTCTGGGGTGCTGCGTTCTTGGTCTGTGTCTTCAATGCGCAGAATAAACTCGCCACCATGCTGGCGGGCAAAGGCTAAATTAAAGAGTGCAATGTAGGCGGTGCCTAAATGAGGATCACCCGTAGGAGAAGGTGCAATGCGAGTGCGAATAGCTGTCATGATTAGGGTCTAATATTAGGTAGAAAAATCCGCCTTATTATACCTGATTATGTTGCCCTTGTGGCAGGTCGCTATAGGGGTATAGTGTTAGAGGAGTGTTGTTAAAAAATAGAGGGCTTGCAGTGGGATCAATGGTGGGCATGTGGTTCGGTTAATAACAACGTAACTACGGGCTTCCATGCAGGGCATGGATGCCCGTTTATTACACTTAGCGTTTATGCACCTTTTTGTGGGCGCATGTCATTCTTGCTAATACCCGCTACTTTTACTGGGTTTTTCATAGCATCACGACGGAACGGGTCGCCTAGCTCTTGGTTGATCAATATTTCAATCAGCGTGGTCTTACCAGCAGCTTGATCTACAAGGGCTTGGCTAAGTGAAGAACTCACTTCATCCATAGTGCGAGCTTGAACCCCTTTCAGGCCACAGGCTTCAGCAAGGGCAGAGTAATTAACGTTCTCATCTAATTCAGTGCCCACAAAGTTATCGTCAAACCATAAGGTCGAGTTACGCTTCTCCGCACCCCATTGGTAGTTACGGAACACAATCATGGTCACTGCTGGCCACTCGTCACGGCCAATGGCAGTAAGCTCAGTGACTGCAATACCGAAGGCGCCGTCACCAGAAAAACCAATAACAGGGGTATCTGGGCAGCCGATTTTGGCCCCCACTACGGCAGGCAAGCCATAACCACAAGGGCCAAATAAACCAGGCGCTAGATACTTACGCCCTTCTTCAAAGGTTGGGTAAGCGTTACCAATGGCACAGTTGTTGCCAATGTCAGAAGAAATGATCGCATCTTTAGGCATCACTGAAGAAATCGCTCGCCATACCATGCGCGGGCTCAACCACTCTGGCTTAGCAGCGCGGGCACGTTCGTTCCAAGTTGTACCTGGATCATCTTCTTCGTTAGTCATGGATTCCAGTTCCCTGTCCCATGCCGCTTTCGTGTCTGCAATACGGGCCTTACGAGCGGCACGATCAGTATCACCAGCATTAGTCGATAATTGTCCCATGATACCGTTGGCTACTTTAGCTGCATCACCCACAATACCTACGGTGACAGCTTTAGTTAAACCAATGCGCTCAGGCTTAAGGTCAACTTGAATAATTTTGGCATTCTTTGGCCAGTAATCAATGCCGTAACCCGGTAAGGTAGAGAATGGGTTTAAACGTGTGCCTAGCGCCAATACTACGTCCGCCTCTTGAATTAATTGCATGCCTGCTTTAGAGCCGTTATAGCCTAATGGGCCAGCAAACAATGGGTGTGAGCCAGGGAAAGCGTCATTGTGCTGATAACCACAGCATACGGGGGCGTCTAAACGCTCTGCCAATGCCATAGAAGCAGCGATACCACCAGCGGCTAATACCACACCAGCACCATTTAAAATCACTGGAGACTTAGCCGCAGAAAGCAATTTTGCAGCTTCTGCTATGGCCATTTCACCACCAGAAGGCAATTCGAAATCAATCGTCGTGGGTAAATCAATATCCACAATTTGAGTGAACATATCCCGTGGAATATTGATTTGCGCTGGTGCTGAGAAGCGATGTGCATTGGCAATGACGCGATCAAGTACTTCTGCAACACGAGATGGGTCACGCACTTCTTCTTGATAACAAACCATGTCTTTAAATAAAGCCATTTGCTCTACTTCTTGAAAACCACCTTGGCCAATGGTCTTGTTAGCCGCCTGGGGCGTAACTAGCAAAAGGGGCGTATGGTTCCAGTAAGCGGCTTTAACAGGGGTAACAAAATTGGTAATGCCTGGGCCGTTTTGAGCAATCATCATGCTCATTTTACCAGTGGCACGAGTGTAGCCATCTGCCATCATGCCGCCGGAGCCTTCATGGGCACAATCCCAAAAGCTAATTCCAGCTTCTTCAAAAATATCAGAAATCGGCATAAAGGCTGAACCAATAATACCAAAAGCGTGCTCTATTCCATGCATTTGTAGGGTTTTTACAAACGCTTCTTCTGTGGTCATTTTCATAATCGGTTACACCTAATTAGAGTTTAATAAATACAAAGATTTTAGAATTCTAAGATCATGAGCATAGGATACTAAAGTATTAGCCAATGGTTTAGATCCACATTAGTGATTTCGATTAGCCCAGATAAGGCTTGGGGGCCAATCAAACACCATGGTTATTTAAAAAAACGCTTAGCTTGCCTACATAGCTATGTATATGGACAAGTTAAGCGTAAAAACGATTAAAACGGTCACTAGGTTACTGATGGTAACCAGTCTCTGCCAACCCAATGGCTAATAAAAAGACAACTTAAGGGAAGTTAACTACCCATAACAACCCCTTGAGACTTTGGTTACCAGTAGTTAGGCAGCCACAACGCAATTTGTGGGAAGTAGATGATCAATAGCAAGCCTATGAGTTGGATGACCATAAACTGCATCATACCTAAGTAAATATCCTTTAAGTCCCACTCTGGCACTACCCCTTTTAAGAAGTAAGCCGACAAGGCCACAGGTGGGCTTAGCCAGGCAGTTTGGAGGTTTACCGCCACCAGTATGGCGAACCAAATTAACAAGTCTGCTTGATTCAAACCAAAGTCTAGGGTTTCTACCACAGGTAGCAAAATAGGTACGATAATCAATACGATGGGGACCCACTCTAGTGGCCATCCCAAGACAAAAATTAATGCCAAGATGAAAAACAGCATGGCCCACGAAGACATGTCAAAGGACAGAAGTAATTCTGTTAGCATCTGTGGCGTGCCAAGGTTAGAGAACACCGCCCCAAAAAAGTTTGATGCAGCCACCAAAAACATGATCAGAACCGTAATTTCTAAGGTTTTAATTAAGGCATCATAAGCACCAACAATACTAAACTTTTTATAGCCTATAGATAGAATCAACGAACCAAAAGCGCCACATGCTGCCGCTTCTGCTGGCGTTGCAAGGCCTGCCACAATAGAACCCAGAGAGAAAGCAATGAGCACTGTGGGCGGCACTAGCCCCATAAAGAATTCATACCATAGGTCAGAAAAATAAAAACCTTTAGGTCTCACTTCGCGAGCCCATTTAAACACCCAAAACATCAGCGCAATCCATAATAATGGAATCACAAGTCCTGCTAGTGGAAAGAATGATAAGCTGCCTTTGGTTGCTAACACACACAAGAATACAAACATGCCCAAGCCAGACATGACCAAAATGACTTCTAGGCCATAATAAGGCGAGGTTTCTGGCTGTTCGTCTTCAGGCAAAATAGGCCCAAGATCAGGGTTAATCATGCAGCGGCCAATGGTGTAAATCATATATAAGCTAGCCAATAACACGCCAGGAAGCACTGCTGCACGAAATAAATCGGTCACAGGCACTTCCAACACAGGCCCCATAACGATCAACATAATGGAAGGCGGTATTAATATACCTAAGGTTCCACCCGCCGTAATCGCACCGGCTGATAAGCGCACATCGTATTTAGAGCGGTTCATGGTTTTAGCCGCCATAATGCCCAAAATAGTCACCGAGGCGCCCACAATACCTGTCGCCGCAGCAAAGATCATAGAAACAAACAACACAGCCACAAACAACGCGCCCCGAGTGCGAGACATCATCATTTGAACAGCGTTAAACAAGCGCTCCATGAGACCTGCTTGTTCCATCATAATGCCCATAAAAATAAACAAAGGCACAGCGACAAGCTGATCATTCATCATGGTGGAATTGACTTGTAGGGTCAGCAAGAAGAACGCTAACTTACTACTGCCTGCTATTGAAGCAAACACAAAACCAAGAAAAATTAAGGTAAAGGAAATTGGAAAACCAATGAAAATAGAAAACAACATGGCAGCTAACATGAGCATACCAATCATTGGTTTTGAAATATTAACGTCACCCAGTAAAGTTGATAACCAATCCCCTAAAGGCAATACATCTGGATAAAATACGGATACAAAAACACACGCCAGACCGATTAGATAAAAAGGGAAAAAGGTTAGAAATTTAGCTTCTCTTACTTTACCCATTTGGTGAAAAGCACGAAATAGCTCAGGGAAACCCTGTAGAAAAAGTAATCCAGCACCAATGGGCATAAAGATACGGGCAGGCCATAAATAGGGTGCCCAGGTCGAATCAGCACTCGCATCTTCCCAAATACCCCATTCTTCACCCCAGCCATTAAAGCCTAAAGAATCACCAGCAAAGCCCAGTGCGCTGTAAAAAAATAGCAGCATCGCAGGGAAGTAGAACAATAGGTATAAAGTAGCATCAACAGTGGCTTGGGTTCTTTCATGCCAATTACGGTAGATGAAATCTGCCCGAATATGCACACCACGCATTAAGGCATAACCTGATGCAGCCATGAATATGACTCCCCCAAGCATGCGACTGACGTCATAAACCCACGTAGTGGGCCCCAAATTTACAGCGCGGGCCAGGTCGCCTAAATCATGCGAGACTAATAAAGCAAACATGCCACGAGAGAACACTTCGGTCACCATTACAGCAACCAAGGGAATAATGGCCAAGCAAATGATACGCCCCATCCATAAATTCAACACGTCTATAAAAGCAGTAATGGGACGTTGCCAAGGCGTCATGTCCTCTGGAGTTTCTCCAGGTTTTTCAGCGCGCCGCTCAGCGATTAATTCATCGGTAATATCCAACTCGCCGATGTCTGTTGTTTGTGTCGCCATGGTGGCTTCCTCTTATTATTATCTATAATTATTGTTATGCATTATCTTCAGTAAAACTGATGAAAGGCACTGTAACTCGTAGTTACAAATTGGAAAAATCTATCATAGGTTGCTGTATCAAAAGTGCGAGAAAACTATGATAAATCTCTACCATCGTATCGGTTGACAAGCTTGATGATCACGCTACGAAAAATCGACCTAGCACTTTGTACTAGGTCGATATCAAGTCAATACAAACTATTACTTGATGCTATCGGCAAAAGCCTTACCTAAACTGGCGTTAGACGCTTGAGCACCAGCCCAAAAAGGTACCGCGATTGCAGCAAAATCTTTCTGTGACTGCCACACTTCTGCAAAGAACTCATTCTCATCAGAAGCTTTTTTAAGCAACGCATTGGCTGCATTCATGTACGCAGGGAAGTAATCTGCTGGCGTATCATGCAATTGCACACCATGATTCTCAGTCAAATCTTTCAACGCTTTACCGTTCTCATAGATACGGTAAGAAATTGATTTTGACAAAGACGCATTAGCGGCAACTTCAATGGCTTTCTTCTGCATATCAGATAGAGAGTTGTATTTGTCACCATTTAAGTACATGTCAGCGTTTACTACCACTTGGTGAAGACCTTGTAGGTAGTAATGCTTCAATACTTTCTGGAAACCAAACACACTATCAGGCTTTGGACAACACCATTCAGCAGCATCGATTGTGCCTTTTTCTAATGCAGGCAGAATATCACCACCACCCATTGCAACAGAGGCTACGCCAATGTCTTTATAAGCTTGACCAACCATGCCTGGAGGAGCACGGAAACGGAGCTTACGGAAGTCATCCATCGAGTTAATAGGCTCTGGGAACCATCCCAAAGCTTCTGGGCCAACAGGCTGTAACATAAAGCCTTTAACGTTAACGCCCATTTCGCCCCATAGACGGTCATAAAGCTCTTTACCACCGCCATACTGGAACCAAGAAAGGAACGCGATGTTATCAAGGCCTACACCTGCACCTGCAATAGGCGCACCAAATAGGTTGGCAGCTGGATGCTTACCACCCCAATAATGGGTCCAAGCAAAACCTCCGTCTAGCAAACCTGCATCGATCGCATCAATGATGTCCGTGTTGCCCACAACCGAACCACCAGGCAAGACTTCAATAGTAACCGAACCGCCAGTCAATTCATGCACATCCTTCGCAAATTCCTTTAGCATGTGCACTTCATCGGACTTAGTGCCAAGCACTGATTGAACACGAAGGTTCACGTCTTTAGCATAAACTGCAGTGGTGCTCATAATGAAAACACCAGCAGCAGCAGCAAACTTCATTTTATTTAAAACGGACATAATTGTCCTCCATTTTTATTATCTGCCTTCTTAATTGCTGTTTGCTTTTGCTACATGGAAGGCGCCATGCAACGTCCCTAAAAAGGGATAACAGACTTTTCATTGCTAGCCAGTCAATAACCCACTAGACAACAAATTCATTACACCGTCATACAACATGACAATGGTCAGGTAAACCAAAAAGAATAGACCCATATAAGACACCCATGGGTAACGCAGCATAAACCGCATGATCATTGACGCAAAAAAGGCCATCATCACAATCGCCATAATTAAGCCGAATATCAACAACTGCGTATCTTCTCTAGCAATCGCAGCAACCGCCACCACGTTATCCAACGACATAGAAATATCAGCCACTGCAATGGTAAATAAGGCGCCTAAAAGGGTGTCTTTGCCTTCCACAGTATCGGCTGGTTTGGGGTTTGCTGCATTGTTAGTAAACTCAACAATTTCATGATAAAAACGCCAGCACACCCAAGCTAGTAATAAGCCGCCAATAATTAAAATTCCAGGAATATCAATAATGTAGCTGGCACCAGCGGCAAAAACAATGCGGAAAAAGGCAGCTAGTCCCATACCCACAGCCAGTACCATGCGACGTTTCTCTGGCGCAATGCCTGCAGCTACCATGCCGATAACCAAAGCGTTATCACCCGATAAAATGATGTCTGCAAACATAATCTGTATCAGACCTGACCAATCAAACATTAACGCTTTCCTCCAAAATCATAGCGGCCACTTTTTCACCAATCATAATCGCTGGAGCGTTGGTATTGCCTGAAGTAATAATGGGCATGATAGACGCATCTGCAACTCGCAAACCTTCAATGCCATGCACTTTAAGTTGAGCATCAACGACTGCCATATCATCCTGACCCATCTTACACGTGCCTGTGGGGTGATAAATGGTTGTTGCCGTGCTTCTAGCCCAATTAAGAATACTATCGTCGTCGTCATCACCAACGTTTGATCCTGGGCTATATTCTTCTGTTACCAAGCCGTTTAATGGTGCTTGCTTAGCAATGTAACGGGCTATTTTAATGCCCGCCACTATGGTTTGTTGATCTAACTTGGTTGCCAGATAGTTGGGATGGATGTCGGGATGGTCAGAAAACCGATTAGACACCAAACTCAAATGACCAGCACTTTCGGGCCGCATTTGTAAAACTGAGGCCGTAAATGCATCAAATTTATGTGGGCCTTCAGCCGGTGAATCAGCACTAAAGGGTTGAATGTGGAATTGGATATCAGGGCGCTCAGGGCTCAAATGTGTTTTCAGAAAACCAGTGCCTAAACTGGCAGCCATAGTCATGGGTCCAGTCCGTTTCAATAGGTATTCTAAGCCAATAAGACCTTGCTTAAACCAACTACTTATTTCGGTATTAATAGTGCTTGATGCACACTTGAATATTGGTCTAGCTTGCAAATGGTCCTGCAAGTTTTGCCCGACACCTGGGAGTTCTTTAACTATGGCAATTTTATGAGGCTTTAATTCTTCACTGGAGCCAATACCAGACACCATAAGCAGTTGGGGTGAGCCAATGGCGCCCGCACTTAAGATCACTTCTTTATTGGCATGTAATTGCCGGTTAGCTAATTGCACACCAGAAACGCGCTGACCCTCTAATATGAGTTTTTCAACACAGGCACGGGTAATAATAGTAAGGTTAGCACGGCCTCGAGCTGGATTAAGGTAAGCCACTGCGCTACTGCACCTACGGCCTTTTTTTGCCGTGAGTTGGTACAAACCTACACCCTCTTGGTCCACACCATTGTAATCCTCATTGTCTGGATAACCACAGTTTTGCGCAGTGTCTAACCAAGCGTCAATTACAGGCCGACTCACACGGGTTTCAGACACCGTTAATGGTCCACCCTCACCGCGTAAATCGCTGGTCTTGCCTTGCCAGTCTTCAGAACGTTTAAAGTAAGGCAAAACCTGATCCCATTGCCATCCTTCATTACCTAGATTGGCCCAGTCATCAAAATCTTGTGCTTGACCTCGAACGTACAAAAGTCCATTGATAGAGCTACTGCCACCCAGCACTTTACCCCGAGGCCAAGGAATGGAACGTCCATTAAGTCCTGCACATGCTTTCGTTTTATAACACCAATCCGTCGCTGGGTTACCCATGGTCTTAAAATAACCAACGGGGACATGAATCCACGGATTTAAATCTCGATTTCCAGCTTCTAATAAAGCCACGGTATAGCGGCCATTTTCGGACAAACGGTTGGCAACGGCACAACCTGCTGATCCAGCACCAATTACAATGTAGTCATACCGCTTTTGCATCAACTACCTCAAAATTATTATAATTATCAATAAATGAGACTAAAATACTCATTTTATGTATACTATTCCTAGAAAAACATATTCATTGGCTTTATTCAAGCTTTTATTGAATGAATGAGCATTTACTAACCTAATTCATTTACTTTATTTATTGCCTATATATAAAATTTCATTAGTGAGGCTTCGATAATTAATGTAACGTTAACGGCATTTGAAATTTGGCGATCAAATTAGTCGTAAAAAGGATTAACACCATGTCCGAATCTAACAGAGTAGCCACTAACATGCGCCTCTTTCATATCTTGGATGTGATGGCCGCTCATCAAGCACCATTAACTCCATCAGAAATTAACCAATATCTAAATTGGCCCAAACAAACGGTGCATCGGCTCTGCAAATCTATGGTTGAAGAAGGCTTTTTACTCTACGACGTGAGTGGAAAAAGACTCTTGCCCAGTGCCAACTTGCGCACCATTGCCAACGGCCTTTTAGCCAGTGATTGGCATACCAGTGCCATGCATCAAATTTTAGAAAAACTCAGTCACAAAGTTAAAGAAACAGTTAACTTTGTTATCCCTGAGCATGAGGGCATGATCTACAGAGATCGTGTGCAAACCAACTGGGCATTTCAAATTCATTTACCAGTAGGTACCCATGTGCCTTTTTATTGCACCGCTAGTGGCAAAACCTACCTCGCCAGTTTAACTCCTAAAAATCGCCGCAGAATGGTGGAAAGTCTGTATTTAAAACAACTGACCAAGACCACTGTGTGCAACGTAGAGACGCTTTTAAGAGAGCTGACCCAAATACAAAAACAAGGTTTTGCCATAGATAATGAAGAATTCTATGACGGTATGATTGCCATTGCAGTGCCCGTACTCGATCCGAAAGGCAGATATCACGGTGCCGCCGCGATGCATGGCCCCACTCTGCGCCTAGATAGAACGACCCTTGAAGACAACTACACCGATCTTAGGTCTGCCGCTGACCAGCTAAGCCAACTTATTTTTTCCGTTTAAAGCTGAGTTAAAAGCGAAACCGCCCTCTCCAGCGTCTTTTCACAGGTTTTCACAGCTGATTATCGGGTTGTAACACAATTTTAGCCGCCGCAGCCTGGCCGTGATGTAAATCTGAGAACGCTTGAGCACCTTCACTTAAAGGCCTCACTTGCACCCATTTCAAATCACCTAAGCGTTTATTAGCTAGCATATCCAAGGCCGCCTGCATGTCCGCTGGGGTATAACAATAATTTCCTAGCAGGGTGACTTCTTGTAAGGTTATGCGACGCATATCCAGACCTTCATCACTATTTTGCAGACCCACATGTGACAGGATACCTCCAGCCACCACCTGAGCACTGGCCATGGCCCGAGTGACTCCTGCTCCTACGCAATCAAATACAACGTCATAACCTCTGACATCAGGCACTGCTTCTGCACTAGGGTCAAATACCCTCGCTACCGCTTGCTGCTCCACTGTCTTTCTACGCAACGCATTGGTTTCCGCCAAATCAATATGACTACAGCCCTTGGCAGACAATATTAACGCCGTTAACAAGCCGATAGCGCCTCCACCGATGACTAAACAGCGCTGCTCTGACAGAGGCCTGTAGCTAATCCTCTCCACCAGAGCTACCGCGTGCAACCCTGTGGCCGTGGGCTCTGTTAGGCAGGCCACCCAAGGCTCTAAGTTTGGCGGTGGTATGAGTAAATTAGTTTCATCTATCACTAAAAATTGCGCGTAAGCACCGGCTAAACGCATGCCGATGATTTCTCGCTTACTGCACAAATTAGCCCGTCCCGACAGGCATGGACTGCAGTGACCACAGGTCATCAACGGATTAATGACCACCTGCTGATCCATAAGGTGGGCTGCACCTGAGACAAGCTTGCCCGCCACCTCGTGGCCTAAAATCAGGGGTGGAACACGGCGCTCATCCAAGCCATGGTAAGCGTGCATGTCGGAGCCACAAATCGCCGTAGCCGCGACTTCAATCAGGGCCTGATTGGGCCCTGGAACTGGCTTATTTTCATCGCGATACTCAACTTCTTGGGTGCCTGTATAAACGAGCGCTTTCATGGTCATAAATGGTCCCTGTTATACTTTTGATCTTTAACAGTTTTTAATCTTTAGCAACTTTTAATCTTAATCGCTTAATGGCTTAGGTCAAACGTTTCTGTAGGGAAGTATTTGCTCAACCGATCATCACCGCTGCGTGCATGCCCTTCCATGCCCTCAAGACGGGAGATACGGGCTGCTGCTGCACCTACTTCACGATTGGCCTCTTTAGTCATGCGCTGGGTAGTGACAGTTTTAATAAACTTGCCGACAGACAAACCGCCAGTATATCGGGCTGCGCCCTTGGTTGGCAAAATATGGTTAGTACCAGAACATTTGTCACCATAAGTCACGGTAGTTTCTTCACCCACAAACAATGAACCATAGTTGTTCAGATTTTCTACCCACCAGTCGAGGTCATGGCAATGAATTTCTAGATGCTCTGCAGCATATTTGTCACTCACTTCCACCGCTTCTTCACGACTGCCACACACCACTACTTCACCATAATCAGCCCAAGCTGAGCGCGCTGCAGAACGAGACGGTTCAGGCATAGATTCAATAAGGCTTGGCACCAATTCAATGGTTTTACGAGCCACGTCTTCATCTAGGCTAATCAACCATACGGGAGAATCTGGCCCATGTTCTGCTTGTCCCACAAGGTCACTGGCTACAATTCTTGGATCTGCTGTATGGTCGGCAATCACTGCTATTTCTGTCGGTCCTGCAAACATATCGATACCCACACGTCCGAATAACATGCGCTTTGCTTCAGCGACAAATCGATTACCTGGGCCTGCCAATACATCAGCAGGCTGGCCACTAAACAAACCAAACGCCATAGCCGCGATGCCTTGGACGCCACCTAAAGCAAGAATAGTATCAGCACCACAATAATTAGCAGTGTACAAAATTGCATCGTTTATTCCTGCACCAGGCTTTGGAGGTGAGCAAGCCACCACATGCTTTACACCTGCTGCTTTGGCGGTCGCAACTGACATAATGGCAGAAGCGACGTGTGAGTAACGTCCACCTGGAATGTAACAGCCGGCTGTTTGCACTGGTATTTGGCGCTGTCCTGCCCACAAACCTGGAGACAGTTCAACCTCAAAATCAATCAGCGCTTGACGTTGCTTCTGGGCAAATTTATTAACCCGCTCATGGGCAAAGCGGATGTCGTCCTTAACTTGCTGAGACAAACGTGATGTGGCTTGAGCTATGTCGTCACTGGTGGCGATAATATTGCCATGATATCCATCTAATTGAGCAGCATACTCAATGCAACGTTGCTCTCCACCAGATTCTATGGCTGATAACATTTGCGCAACAGTGGCACGAGTATCATCTTCACCAGTTGCAGAGGACTTTGCCGCTTTTTTCAAGTAACTAATAGCCATAATTTCAATCCTTAATGTTTATTTTGTAAGCGCTTACATTTCTTAACTGCGCCTATACTAGACCATTAAAATGCCACAAACAAGCCTCACCAACAATTTTTTGTATGCGCATACATTTTTATCAGTGTATGATGGCTTATGAGATTAAAACAGCAGCCAATATCTTGAACCTCCCCAACAAACCAGCCACCCAAGGCGATGTTGCCAAAGCAGCGCGGGTTTCTACCGCTACTGTATCTCGCGTCATCAATCAGCCTGATTCAGTGCGTGAAGGAATTCGGTTACGAGTACAGATGGCCATTACCGAATTGGACTACGTCGCTGATGCCGGTGCACGCGCATTGGCAAGCAAACGTTCTCGTTGCATTGGTGCGGTGATTCCTACCTTAGCAAACGCTATTTTCGCCGACGGTATTGAGGCCTTTGAAAGCTGTTTAAATCAAGCCGGCTTTAGCTTAATGCTCACCACTTCTGGTTATGACTCTCAGCACGAACTCACTCAGGTCAAAACTTTAATAGAACGGGGTGTTGACGCAGTAATGCTGGTAGGACTGAATCACGACCCTCTAATTTATAAACTACTGCAGCAACGAAACATCCCCTATGTGCTCACTTGGGCATACCAAAGGGATTGTCTGCACCCCTGTGTTGGCTTTAATAATTATGAGGCCGCTAAACTGCTACCGGTGCACCTCACATCTTTGGGGCACCAACGATTTGCTATTATTAGTGGCATTTCAGAAGCCAATGACCGTGCGTTAGATCGTTTAAATGGCATGAAAGACGCATTATTAGCCCAAGGCATCAGATTATCTAAAGACACGATTATCGAGTGCACTTACAAGATTGAAGCGGGCCGTGAGGCGTGTCGGGACTTGCTCAATTTACCCTCACCACCCACTGCCATTTTGTGCAGCAATGATGTTTTGGCAGCTGGCGCATTATTAGAATGTCAGGCCGGTGGCGTTAAGGTTCCAGATCAAGTCTCTATTGCAGGTTTTGATGATCTAGCGCTAAGCGCCAATCTAACCCCAAGCCTGACCACCATGCATATTCCTTTTAAACTTATGGGCCAACTTTCAGCCCAATACCTGATAGACCGATTAGCCGGTGCATCACCTCAGGCACAGCAACAGCTGCAAGTAGAACTGCGATTAAGGCATTCCACTGCAGCTCCAAATAATCAGCACTAAGCCGGCTATTTTGCTCACCTAGGGCCCAATTATTAGGCTAATTCAAACAAAAAAAGCCTTATTAGGTAAACCCTAATAAGGCTTTTTTTTAAAGTAAATGCAAGCTTAGAATAAGCCTACTATTTGACCATCTTCGTTGATGTCGATGACTTCAGCAGCAGGCTTCTTAGGCAGACCCGGCATCGTCATTACATCACCTGCAAGCACAACTATAAAGCCCGCACCAGCGGACAACCGCACTTCACGCAACGGGATATTAAACCCTGTTGGGCGACCTTTCAAAGCAGGATCAGTTGAAAAAGAGTACTGGGTCTTAGCCATACAAATAGGCAAGTTTCCATAGCCCGCTTTTTCTAAGGCTGTGAAACTGTCTCGCAGCTTTTGATCACCTTCGATGTCATCAGCACCATAGATCTTTTGGGCAACCGTTTTAACTTTGTCCCAAAGAGGCATGTCATCTTCGTAAAGGTAGTGAAAGTCGTTTTCGTGATTTTCTACCAAATCAACGACGGTTTCTGCCAACTCAATGGCGCCTTTGCCACCATCGGCCCAGTGGTTAGCTTCGATGACTTGTACCCCAAGGTAATCACACTTCGATTGAACCGTCTTCACTTCTGCATCTGTGTCAGTCACAAACTTATTCACTGCTACTACAACAGGCAGACCAAATTGATGAATATTTTCGATATGCTTTTTAAGGTTTTCAACACCTGTCGCCACAGCTTCAAGGTTTTCATTGTTAACGTCCTTAAGAGGCACGCCACCGTGAAGTTTCAGAGCACGAATCGTTGCAACAATAACCACAGCACTGGGGGTGATGCCCGCTTTACGACATTTAATGTCTAAAAACTTTTCTGCACCTAGATCAGCTCCAAAACCTGCTTCTGTGACTGTGTAGTCGCTCAACTTCATAGACAAACGCGTTGCTACAACTGAGTTACATCCATGGGCGATGTTAGCAAATGGCCCACCGTGCACGAATGCCGGCGTGTGCTCAAGGGTTTGCACAAGGTTGGGACTGAATGCGTCTTTTAATAAAACTGTCATGGCACCATGCACTTTCAGATCTCGTGCGGTAACCGGTTTTTGGTCATAGGTATATCCAACAACGGCATCACCTAGTTTTTCTTTAAGTTCAGCTAGGGTGTTAGCTAGGCAGAATATAGCCATTACTTCAGAGGCCACAGTGATGTCAAAACCCGTTTCACGGGGCACACCATGAGCTGGGCCACCGCGACCGATAGTGACATTACGCAGGGCACGATCGTTCATGTCCATGACGCGCTTCCACGCTATCCGGCGTGGGTCTAGGTTTAACTCATTACCTTGCTGAAGATGATTATCAATGGCGGCAGACAAAAGGTTGTGGGCTAGGCCAATCGCGTGAAAGTCACCAGTAAAATGCAAGTTGATGTCTTCCATCGGCACTACTTGGGCATAACCACCACCTGCAGCGCCACCTTTGACACCGAAACAAGGCCCCAGAGAAGGTTCTCGCAAACACACAGAGGCTTGCTTGCCAATTTGATTCAAGGCATCACCCAAACCGATGGTAGTTGTGGTCTTGCCTTCACCTGCTGGAGTAGGGTTGATGGCGGTGACCAAGATTAATTTGCCATCTTTGCGGTCTTTAACACTGTTGATGAACTCAGGGCTGATTTTAGCCTTAATTTTGCCATACATTTCTAAATCATCAACATGGATGTTTAGCTTATCAGCAACTTCTGCAATCGGACGCTTCTCGGCAGCGCGCGCAATGTCGATATCGGACAAGTAAGTCTTTGACATGATTTTACCTTGGAATTTAAATTGAGCCAGTTGGACATCAATATGTGGTTATTTAGTCCGTTCTGCAAAATACATTGGGACATGGTGATATTGGACGAAAATCATACGCTTATGTAAATTAACTACATACTTAAACGCGACCTAACGTTAACCCTCAAAACGCTAATCTTGAAGCGTTTAAGAAACACAGTTAACCGACCTTTCCAAAAGGAAAAAAAAGCGACAGTTTGACTCCATTTTGTTATCATTTTTAACGCTTTTAACAAGTCATTTACAACCTGACCTTAGGCCTTAAGAACAGTGGTAAGTTGTACAGCTATTAATCAGTTTTGACTAATATTTCTTCGCTATTGGCTAATATTCAATCGCTATTGACCAACAATTATTCGCATTTAATCAAGTTTAAGTAAAATCCCTAAGGCATAGTGAGAATCTATTTATGATTTCAATAAAGTCCAGGCAAAATCTTTTTATGGATAACGATATTTACCTCACCAAACACTTCAGAACTTACCAATCAGGTGAAGCCATTGATGCTCCTCTGGCTCTTTTTACAGACCACGTGCGTCAAGAGTGGATTGATTACAACGGACATATGAGCGAGTCTTTTTACCTTTATGCAATGGGGGAAGCCTCAGATGCCCTTTTTCGTTACGTGGGTATTAATGAAGCATACCGAGCCTCAGGTTCGTCATTTTATACGGTAGAAACGCATATCAACTATTACCAAGAAGCGGCGCAAGATGAGCCGTTAAGGTTTACCACCCAAATATTAGGACTGGACCATAAACGATTGCACTTTTTTCACCACATGTATCATGGGCAAACGGGAAACCTGTTGGCAACCACAGAGCAAATGCTCTTGCATGTGGATATGCATTCAGCAACCACTGCACCCATTCAGGCGCCTGTATTGTCGGTGTTAGAAAAAATATGGCAAGTCCACAAAGAACTGCCAGCACCGAAACAACAAGGCCGTATAATGGCCGTACCCGCTAATAATAAAGCATAATAAACCGCTCCTATATTCATCCTTTAGAGAAGATTAAATCATGGATTTTAGCTTGACCAACGAACAAAAAATGATTGTCGACACCCTTAAAACGTTTGTCGAACAAGAGCTTTACCCTCATGAAATGGAGGTTGAAAAAACCAACCAAATTCGGCCTGAACTGGCGGCACAGATAAAGCAAAAGGCTCTAGACCTAGGGCTTTATGCGGCCAATATGCCTGAGGAGCATGGTGGTGCAGGCCTGGATACTTTGACGCTTTGTTTGATGGAACGCGAGTTAGGCCGAGCTAACTTTGGCTTACAATACATTGTTGCACGCCCCAGTAATATTTTGTTGGCGTGTAAGGGTGATCAAATTGAAAACTACTTGCTGGCCAGCATACGCGGTGACAAGGTCGATTGTTTGGCCATGACAGAGCCAAATGCAGGTTCTGATGTCCGCTCTATGCAATGTCGAGCTGAGCGAGATGGTGATGGGTTTGTTATCAATGGCACCAAACACTTTATTAGCCACGCTGATGCGGCTGATTTTGTCATTTTATTTGCCGCCAGTGGCGTCGAGCAAACATCTCGTGGACCAAAGAAGAAAATCACCAGTTTTCTGATCGATAAAGGCACACCTGGTTTTACCGTTGAGTCAGGCTACAACAGTGTGTCTCATCGTGGTTACCACAATTGTATCTTAAACTTTGACAACTGCCGAGTGCACGAATCTCAAGTTTTAGGGGAGGAACATCACGGTTTTGATGTGGCCAATGAATGGCTAGGAGCCACTCGCCTGTCGGTTGCTGCTATGTGTTTAGGCCGCGCTGAACGCGCCTTAGAAATTGCTACCCAGTGGGCTGCCACACGCAAACAATTTGGCCAAAGCGTGGGTAAGTTTCAAGGTGTGTCTTTTAAGTTAGCCGACATGGCCACAGAGCTAAAAGCAGCTGAGTTACTCACCATGTATGCGGCTTGGAAAGACTGCAGTGGGGAGATGACCGATGCAGATGCCGCTATGGCAAAACTAAAAGCCACTGAAATGCTAGCCATGGTGTCTGATGAAGCCATACAAATATTAGGCGGCATGGGGTTAATGGACGAATTACCACTTGAGCGGATCTGGCGTGACCACCGCGTAGAACGGATCTGGGATGGTACTAGTGAAATTCAACGTCATATCATCTCACGCGCCATGTTGCGGCCTTTAGAAGAATAACTTGGCGTTAACATCCGTATGATTAATAAACAACGATTACGGCGTTTACTGGCGCCAAAATCCATTGCCGTGTTCGGCAGTCGCGGCGCTGATTTTGCGATTCGAGAAAGCTTAGCCATGGGCTTTGAGGGACCAATTTGGTCTGTTCATCCGCAACGAGAACAATTAATGGGCATTAAATGCCTTCAATCAGTGACAGATTTGCCCCAAGCGCCCGATGCCGCCTATGTGGCAGTCAATGCCGAAAGTGCCATCTCCACTGTCGCCCAACTCAATGAAATGGGTGCCGGTGGTGCCCTACTTTATGCCTCTGGGTTCAGTGAACTGAGCGATGAGTTAAAAATAGTGGGCCTAGATCGGCAACAGCGTTTGATCGCCGCAGCAGGTGACATGCCTATTATTGGCCCCAACTGTTATGGTGTCATCAACGCCTTGGATAGGGCTGTATTATGGCCTGATCAACACGGTTGCCAGCCCGTCGACAAAGGGGTGGGCATTATTACCCAAAGTGGCAACATTGGTCTCAACATGACCATGCAAAAAGTGGGTTTACCCATCGCCTATATGTTTACGATGGGCAACCAAGCTCAAGTGGACATTGCCAACGTAATAGATGCCATGTTGGATGATCCTCGAGTCAGTGCCATTGGTTTGCACATTGAGGGCATCCCTGATTTGGTCGCCTTTGACGCTGCTGCACGGCGTGCTTTGTCTCTCAAAATACCCATCGTTGCGATTAAAACAGGTCGCACGCCAGCCGCAGCTAAAATAGCGCTGTCCCATACCAGTTCCCTAACTGGTGCTGACAGTCTTTTTGACGCATTGTTTACTCGTTTAGGTATCGCTCGTGTTAACACTGTGCCCGAGTTTTTAGAGACTTTAAAACTATTAAGTCTATTGGGCCCGTTGGCGCACAAAAATATTGCTTCCATGAGTTGCTCAGGTGGAGAGGCAGGCATGATGGCAGACCTGATTGAAGGTCGTGAAATTGTGTTTGGGGCTATTACACCAGCCCAAAAAAAGCTCACATTAGCGACCTTTTCTAACGGTGAACAGGTGGATAACCCCCTCGATTACCAAACTTATATTTGGCATAAGCGAGACCAAATGGCGGCCACATTTAGAGCCCACATGGCAGCCAATTTCAGTGCCACTGTGTTAATTCTTGACTGGCCCAACAATCATGGGGCTAATCCAGACGAGTGGGATACCGCGCTGCAAGCTTTAGCAGATGCATCTCAAGCAGACCAGCATAAGGCTATTGTGTTGGCTACTATGGCTGAATGCATGCCACCCCACGCTATTGACGCCTGTATAGCTCATGGCATGGCTCCCATGATCGGCATGGACGCATGTCTTACGGCTCTAAACCACGCCTATACTATTGGCCAAGCCTTCAATGCACCTGCACCAGCGGCCCTCAGTATTCGCCATATTAGCCCTGCTTTGACAACTGAGATGCCACCATTGACTGAGGCGCAAAGTAAATATTCACTCAGCCAACATGGTTTATCGATCCCAGAAGGTGAAACAACAAAAAGCCTCGCACAAGTGGTTAAAGTAGCCACTCAGCTTGGCTATCCTGTCACCTTAAAAGCTGTAGACGCGGGGCTAGCTCATAAAACTGAGCTAGGTGGCGTTAAACTAAACCTTAAAAATCAGACTCAAGTTGAACACGCTGCTCATAGCTTATTTGCAATAAGCCAAACTTTACTGGTTGAGAAGATGGTGCAGGATACGGTGCTGGAACTCATTATTGGGATTAATACAGACCCTTTGTTTGGTCAATATCTGGTCTTGGGGGCGGGTGGTATTTGGGTAGAGGTATTAAAAGATGCTCAAAGTGTGCTGTTACCCGCCAGCAAAAACGATATCATGCAGGCCTTAGATCGACTTAAATGTGCCCCCTTACTCAAGGGTTACCGAGGTCAAGTTCCCGCTGATATGGAGGCTATAGTCGACGCTGTGATCGCAGTGTTAGACTACAGCCACAAGCACCCCGTATATGAACTGGACATCAACCCTTTACTTACCCTCAAAAAGGGTGCGATCGCTGTTGATGCCCTCATCCAATTAGGCCAATCTTCCTTATGACCGATTCAGTTATTTGCGAGCGCCATGGCGCCGTTTTACTCATTACCTTAAACCGCCCCAAAGCTAATGCTATTGACGCTCTTACATCCCATGCCATGGGTGAAGCCTTTGTTAATTTTGCTAATGATCCCAGTTTAAGTGTTGCGGTCGTCACTGGCAGTGGTGAACGTTTTTTTAGTGCGGGTTGGGACTTAAAAGCCGCTGCAGAGGGCGAGGCCGTTGATGCAGATTTTGGCCGGGGCGGTTTTGCTGGCCTTACGGAATTGTGGGACTTAGATAAACCCGTCATTGCTGCCGTTAATGGTTATGCTGCTGGGGGAGGCTTTGAACTGGCACTGGCTGCTGATTTGATCATCGCCGCTAACCATGCGCAGTTCTTTTTACCAGAGGCTACCTTGGGTATCATCCCCGATAGTGGCGGCGTGCTTCGGTTACCCCAGCGCCTACCCCAAGCGGTGGCTATGGACATGCTGATGTCTGGGCGCCGCATGGCGGTGGAAGAGGCCATGCATTTTGGCCTCATTAATCGTCATTGTGAAGGGGAACAATTGTTAGAACAGGCGCTGGCTTGGGCGCAAGAAATCGCCCTATCTGCACCTTTGTCTTTAGCTTCGATTAAAACTATTACCCGTGCCACCCATGGCATGCCGTTAGAACAGGCATACAAACATATGCGCGAAGCGGTTCCCGTATATCAAGCCATGTTGCATTCTGAAGATGCCAGTGAAGGCCCTCAGGCCTTTGCCGAAAAACGCACGCCCCAATGGCAGGGCCGATAAACTGACATGGGTTTTGGGGTTCTAGGGTTCTAGGCTGCTAAGCTAACTATGCCCGACGCAATTGTTGCTGCCTATCTCGACTCGGTGCCACACTAAAAAACTGTCGGTAGGCTCGAGAAAAATGTGCGGCAGACCCAAAACCACTGGCCATGGCAATATCCACCACTAACCGGTCAGTTTGTTGCAGCAAAGCTCTGGCCCTTTGTAAGCGCTTAGCTCGGTAATAGCGTCCGGGGGATTGTTGTAAATGGCGATTAAATAATCGCTCTAACTCACGTTCAGATACGTTCACCATTGCTGCCAGTTGAGGAATACTTAAAGGTTCTTCTAAGTGTTCCTCCATCACGCTGATGACCATCAATAGCTTACGGTTATTGGTACCTAGTCGCAGGGCATTGCTCATTCGCTGAGGTGCTTTACCCTCTCGCATATGGCTATAGATCAATTCTTCTGATACCGCCAAAGATAAATCGTGACCACGCTGACACTGAATTAAATACAACATCATATCTAGCCCAGCTAGCCCACCTGAGCAAGTGAAGCGCCGGCCATCAATTTCATAAAGCTCGTCCACCACTTCTACTCGCCTAAACACCTCTTTGAAGGCCATGAGGCTTTCCCAATGAATAGTGGCACGATGCTCATTGAGTAAGCCACTTTGAGCTAACAAATAGCTGCCCGTATCTTGACTACCTAACCAAACACCTCTCCGACTGTGCTGTTGCAGCCATGTTTGTAAGCTTTTAGATTGGGCTTTTTCTGGGCTAAATCCAGCACAGATAATGAGCATATCTGGCCTCATTTCCTCACCCATTGGGCAATCTGCAATTAAACTCATGCCATTACTTGCAGTCACGGCCTCACCCATGGCGCTCACCACCTGCCACGCGTACAAGGTTTCTCCAGATATCGTATTAGCCTGTCGCATAGGGTCCACCAAGGCCGAAAATCCAATCATAGAAAACTCTGGCACCAGATAAAAAGTGACACGGATAGTCTTGGTAATGGCTTTGGCACTGAACATAGTGAAGAGGTCGTTAATATGCAATAATAATGCGATATTAATCATTCTTGCAGGCCCTTGCAACGCCTAATCTATCTATTGTTATCCACCTCATCTAATGCGGATTAAATATGCCTAGTGCCCTACAAACGCTTCAAACCCCGGTCCTAAAAGATTGGATTGATTACAATGATCATCTCAATGATGCGTATTATTTGGTCATCTTCACCAAAGCCACAGATACCTTGCAAAATCACCTGGGCTTAACTTTGGAGCACATTAAAAATACGGGAGAAACTCTATTCACCGTAGAAAGCCATTTGGCCTATGTGCAACAAATTGGGGTGGGCGAAATGGTGACTGTCACCTCAAAAATACTTGAGACCGACACTAAACGCATGCGAATTTTTCACAGCATGTTCAATGATCAAGACGAATTATTAGCCACCGTAGAAATGTTGCTGATTTGCTACAATTTGGAATCCCAAAAGGTCACTGACTTTAGCCTGATGATGCAACAAAGCCTGTCTCTTTTTGCATCTGAATACGGGCCATTAACTTGGCCAGAAAATGCTGGCAAAGGCATTGCCTTAAAAAGAGCTTAACCTTAGTAAACTGCTTTAGATTAGACGATCAACTAACGGCGGCGGGAACGGCGTTTAATGACAGCGCCTTCTGCGGCTCCACCTGCCACACTTAAATCTCCCGCAAACTGGGCTTTGCCGCCTTTAGAAACCTCTCCAAGTACCGATTCGATTTTTTCCACCGTAGGGGACTCGCCTTTAACATGGTTATCTAGGGCATTGCGCATAGCCCACACATGTTCTGGCGAGGTACCACAACAACCACCAATAATGTCCGCTCCAGCATCCATCACCATAGTCGCATAACTGGCCATAATTTCTGGGGTACCGTTATAACGGATTGCACCGTTAACATATTCTGGGATACCACAATTGGCCTTAGCCACTAAAATAGCCTTGTCTCCACCAGGTGCACTGCGCATATTACAAATGGCCATCACTAATTCGGAGGCGCCAACACCGCAATTAGAGCCACAGGCATACGCAGTGTGATTTTCATGACCGCAAGATTGCACCATATCAGCGGGTGTGACCCCCATCATGGAACGGCCATTAGTATCAAAACTGTAAGTACAAATAACGGGCAATCCAGTTTGATTCGCACCTTCAATTGCGGCCTCAGACTCTTGCGTTGAAGACATCGTTTCTATCCATAAGACATCTGCCCCACCTTCTTTTAAGGCAAAGGCCTGCTCTGAAAATGCAGCGACTGCATCGCTATGGCTTAGGCTACCCATAGGCTCAGGGATTTCTCCTGTAGGGCCCATGGAGCCCGCTATAATAATGGGACGGCCAGCTTTAGCAGCCACTTCACGGCCTATTTTAACTCCAGCTAGATTTAACTCACGTACCCGATCTGCGGCATGGTGTAATTGCAGTCGATAATGGGTGCCACCAAAGGTATTGGTTAAAATAATATCTGAACCTGCATCCACAAAACTTTGATAATTTGCAGCAATGCGCTCTGGGTGATCTACATTCCATAGTTCAGGTGCATCACCTGTTTCTAACCCCATGGCAAATAGATTTGTGCCCGTAGCACCATCTGCAAGTAAAACCCCCCGCTCTGCTAACAAATCTTCAAGTAGATTAGAATTCATATTTGATTCTCAAAATGTCTGACGTTCTGCCTATGCTACCTACCTAGAGGCTGGTTAGATAGAATTTCTGACCGCCAAAGACCCTATACAAGTTGAGTTTTTTTCAAACCATCATGAGTGCTATTCATGTTAAGAAATTCTGCTAAGGATCTGCTCAAGCCAACGTCAAACTCAAACATAATGACCCCTGCAGCCTGTGAGGCTCAGAAGGAAAACAAACTTACTTCTTGCCATCACATTGACTGACGTTTGCAAAACAAATAATGACGCTTAAACATAACAAGCAGTCGCCACTTAGCCAGCATAAAAACCCCAAGAACTGCAAAATTTGGCCCATATAAACCTGCCCCATTTTATTGAGGAGTATTTCCATGAGTGAAACCCGCGGACGCCGGAAAAGTGGAGGTGGTCGTAGTGCAAGGCAAGCATCTCGTGCTAATGACACTGTAAAAGTTCCTGCTTTTATTACCCGTCAACTAAATCCTTTTGAAGTCCTCGACGAAGCAGGCTTGGAGCTCATAGAACGCAATGCCGACACGATTTTAGAAGAAGTAGGCATTGAATTCCGCGATGACCCAGAGGCTTTACAATTACTCCAAGCAGCCGGTGCCATTGTCGAAGGTGAACGTGTGCGTTTTCCCCGTGGCATGTGTCGCGAAATCATTCAAGCATCCGCTCCAGCCACCTACACTCAGCATGCCCGCAACAGTGATCGTAGCCTAGAAATAGGTGGCAGAAATACTGTTTTTGCTCCAGGTTATGGCTGCCCGTTTGTGCGTGACTTAGATAAAGGCAGGCGTTATGCAACCATTAACGACTTCCAAAATTTTGTTAAACTGGCATATATGTCTCCGTACATGCACCACTCGGGTGGTACTGTTTGTGAACCCGTAGATGTGCCGGTTACGACCCGCCACTTAGACATGCTCTACAGCCATATTAAATACAGTGACAAAGCCTTTATGGGCTCAGTTACCGCACCTTCTCGCGCTCAAGATACAGTGGATATGGCGAAAATTGTTTTTGGTGAAGAGTTTGTTAAAAATAACACAGTCACCACTAGCTTGATTAACGCTAACTCACCCATGACATTTGATGACACGATGCTGGGCGCAGCAAAAGTATATGCTGAAAATAATCAAGCATGCGTAGTGACACCGTTCATTTTGTCAGGCGCGATGTCACCCGTCACGATTGCAGGCACCTTGGCGCAGATTCTTGCCGAAGTATTGGCGGGCATTACCTTTATCCAGTTATACCGTCCTGGCACGCCTTGTATCTTTGGCACCTTTGCAAGTTCCATCTCTATGCAGTCTGGCGCGCCTACCTTTGGTACTCCAGAACCTGCTTTAGTCTTATATGGCGCTGCGCAACTGGCTCGACGTTTGGGTGTTCCGTTTCGCAGCGGCGGTTCTTTGCCTGGTTCTAAAATAGCCGATGCCCAAGCCGCTTATGAAAGTGCCAATACGCTGATGCCTACCATTCTTGCAGGGGTTAACTTTGCCCTTCATTCGGCGGGCTGGCTTGAAGGAGGCTTATCCATGGGTTATGAAAAGTTTGTGATGGATCTTGATCAACTGGGCATGGCCCACACCTTTTGCAAGGGCATCGATCTAAGCGAAAATGGTCAGGCATTGGATGCCATCCGTGAAGTTGGTCCGGGCAATCACTTTTTGGGTTGTGCTCACACTCAAGCTAACTTTAAAAATGCGTTTTACATGTCTAACATTACTGACAACAACAGTTTCGAACAATGGGAAGAAGACGGCAGCAAAGACATTCAAGTGCGCGCCAATGCCCTTTGGAAGAAAATGTTAAATGAGTATGAGGCCCCGCCTTTAGATCAAGGCATTGACGATGGCCTAAATGACTTTATGGCGAAGCGAAAAGAAGCGCTTGCAGGTACAGGCGACTTTTAACGCCATATCTCTCGATAATATAGCCCCGTGATCAATCTGGACTCGGGGCTACCATTTGCACCCCCTTAACATCCTTGCACTCTGCCACTCACAGCACATTTACAACGATGCTACCCTAAACTCAAGCGCGGGGAAATCGCGACTAAGCTATTTTACTACCACCCATGCAAGGCGCTGTTGCCGGCATCTTTTCTTGTTTGGCTTGCCATTGTTCAGGCGTATAGCAGTGTAAGGCGAGTGCATGAATAGGGTTTTGCATTAACTCTCCTACTAGCGCGTAGACTTTTTGGTGACGTTTTACTGGTCCTAACGCCGCAAAATCATCAGAAACTAAGACTAAATTGTAGTGGCTATCGGTGGCTGACCCACTATGTTTATGGCTATCGTTATCTAACTGATGATGGCTAATATTTAACGGTGTTAACACCAATTCAAGTAATTTTTTGGCTGTCGTATCCACACTTATTCCTTTGAGTTGAAACTGGTTTTGATCATATCACGGAAGCCATTTTATCGGTGGCGAAAATAATAGCAAAATAACTCCCTAACCCATTTGACGTTTTTACTTTATTTACTATATTTATTCTAATTAATCGATTTTTGACAGATGATAATTTTAGGAATAAATAATGCCATCATGTATTCGTCTCGGGCAAGCTGAAACGCTATTGACCTGCACCTTATTACTATTCATCAGTGCCTGCACTCCAACTCCAACTCAAGCACAAATCAAACCCGTTTCATTGGTCCCAGAGGTGAGGATAAATCATCAATCTCAGGCCCAAGCTCAGAACCCAAGCCTAGCCCTAGACACAGCTTACCAAATGCTACAAACAAAAATAGCTGAAGACGGATCAGACGTACCCTCGTCTCTATCTGAATTTTACCAAACATTAGATCAATTAGGACTCGAGCAATCAGGCTTTTTCAAACAACAGAATTCAGCCTTAGGGTTAATAGAAACCTACTGGGAACTGGTTATTATTGATGTAGCTTTACAAAAAATCTGGTTAGAACAAGCCAAACTAACGTTAACTCAAGGGGTCAATGGTGTTGACCAAAATACAACTGCACTCAAGGCCCACTTGCATCTATCATGGCTTAAGACTCTAGCGACTAGCAGCAAATCTCTGCAGCAACAACGAACTAAGATTAGCCAAAATTTAGCTCGTATTATAGGTTCAAAGCCCACACACCTGAATCTGAGCTACTTGCCTCTTTCAGAGCTTAGGTTGCGTCTTCCAGAACCGAAGACTCTTTTGATAAATGAGTTTTCTCAAGGTTTACTTGAACAACATCACGCTGCAACCTATGCTCAACTGAGATCCGACCATACCCAGTTAAATATTCTTAAAGTGAACCGTTTATACCAACAACCCATACTTGGATCTTACGTATGGCACGACATAGAAACTTCGTTGAAGCATCAAGCAGGGCTCCTAACTTCAAACACATCTAATCCAAAGCTGGCTCGCCAACTGCGCCTAACACAATTGAATATTGCACTGATTAATTACCATTATAGCCACCAACAGTTGCAGAGCATTAGGGGCCAATATGAGACAGCTGAGAGCCTTTATCAGTTGAGCCAAGAACAACTATTATCAGGCAATGTAAATCAGCTGGAAGACTATTCATTGGGCTTAGAAGCCATGGCAATAAACCTGCTATACCTACAAGCCACTTTAGACAGCATCCATGCCTACGCTCGACTTTTGGCTAGCTCACATTTATCACCGGATCAATGGCAACAATCATTGACCAGTTTATCCCTTTCAAATAAGGACGATAGCACCATCTCAAAGGTCACCGACATAGCACCTGCTAGCGGCAAGCCCATAGTCAATAGTGAGGATTTAGTGGTTGTTATTGATGACGACAAAAAAGATGCCCAACAGCGCCGCACAATTGATGGTTTAGCTTTTTCACAATACCTAAAGCCAACATCAGCATCAGCCACTATTGTCACCACTGCTTTGGCGTATCTATGGCAGGTTGAGATAGGTTCACAAGCCAATATCACAAGCACCCAAGCTATGTTTACACAAGCACCCGAATTAACCTACCTAGCTCGTTACCCCACGCTTGAGGTTGGTACCCATTCAAAGCGTCCTAATCTAACAGCGGTGGGTTTAGGTCATAGTCAGGCTAAGGCCCTATGTAGGCGCCTGAAAAGGCTAAAGGTCGAGTGTTGGATGCGACAAAGTCATTATTAACCTCGTAACATGTTTAAGGCGCCTTCATAAAGCCACCATTGGCTCTCATTAAGGGCGTAAATGGGAAGTAAGTTACTAAGCTTTACGTCAGCTTTAATTCGGTTTGTTCTATTGTCTAAAATATAAAACTCATGACCCACTTTAACTGATAATACGGCATGGAAATCATTAATTTGATCATCCCTCGCAATGATCAAACGCAGGTGATTAGAGGCCATACCTAATGCACGAAGGGCATAGTACTTAGCAATGGCATAGTCCTCACAATCACCTTGACCATTGTCAAAAAATTCCATGGGCGATGCCCAATAATCACCCGTACCATATTGTTTTTTATCACTGCGATAGTGAACTCGATTAACAATGGCATTCACTTGAGTTATTTTTTCCATCAAATTATGACTAGAGAGCCGCTTAAGCTGGCCTGCAAGCTTGTTTGGTAAACACACATTAATGGTTGTTTCACATTGCAATCCACTGATGTTCGACTGCCGATCTAACATGGCGCGCCATTTACTAAACATCATAGCCGGTGATTGATTCGTTTGAGATACCTTACCAAGGGGTGCACTGATGGCCCAAAGATTGGCTGATACAACTAAACTGATGACTAACAGTAAAAAACGCATGTGGACTACCGAGTTAGTTTTGCTTGGAGCTAAACTACCACTGGTAATTGTATTTAAGGATGACGTGTTGTTAGGGGTCGTAGGTGATAGGTAACATTAGGTAAAGCCATTCACGCGGCGAGTACATTAGCTAAAATAATGTATGAATAGTGTAAAAACCTTATGCCAAAGGTAAAACTTGTTGCCAACAGCTACCTCCATATAAAAAGGTTTAAGCTATTCAAATAAAATGGTTTTTTAGACTTGACTCAAGCCCAATAGATCATTAATATTCGCGCCTCACATTGAGCAATTCCTCGATAGCTCAGTTGGTAGAGCAGTAGACTGTTAATCTATTGGTCGCTGGTTCGAGTCCAGCTCGAGGAGCCAACCTCAATGTGACCACTTATGATTCCTCGATAGCTCAGTTGGTAGAGCAGTAGACTGTTAATCTATTGGTCGCTGGTTCGAGTCCAGCTCGAGGAGCCATTCCCATTAAGCCACCTTGTTGTGGCTTTTTTGTGCCTTGGGTTTATGCCCTCTTAGTTATTTAGCTGGTCTTAGACTATCCAGCCCGTCACTATTATTTAGCGAACAACTGGCCTAGATCAGAAAAAGCCTTGAATTCCAATGCATTACCGCTAGGGTCGCTAAAAAACAAGGTCGATTGCTCGCCTGCTTCACCTTTAAAGCGTGTATAAGGTTCAATAATAAAGTCTACCTTACCCGTTAACCTCTGCGCTAACTCTTGCCAGTCTTGGTGCGTCAATACCACTCCAAAATGGGGCACAGGGACGCCTTGACCATCAACACCGTTAACATGCACTGGCACTTTACCGTTTGCACCTAGGGTGGGATTAAGGTGTGTCACTAGCTGGTGCCCATAAAGGTTCCAATCAATCCATTCTGCAGTCGAGCGGCCTTCGCTTAAACCCAGTAACTGGCCATAAAAAGCCCTTGATTCGGCAATATCTCTTATCGGAATAGCAAGGTGGAATGGACGTAATGTGTTATTCGACATAATGTTTTTCCCAAAGCATATTAGCTTTCTGCTGCAATTAGCCGATAACGGCGAGTAAACGAATTTTGGTGTCTGCGTCAGCAAATGATGCTTGCATAGCCATGCGAGAAATGTCTCTCAATTGCTCTAAATCTAAACCAAAGTCCTTCGCACCCGATTGATATTCGCTACCGACCGTAGTGGCAAAAAATGGGGCATCATCCGCATTAAGACTGATACTAATACCGGCTTTTAAAATACGGTTGAGAGGATGACTAGCAAGGTCTGGGTATACCGACAAAGCAATATTACTGCCCGGGCATACTTCTAAAGCAATGTCCCGTTTGGCTAGTTCTGCCATTAGGTGAGGGTCTTCAATACTCCGAACACCATGCCCTATGCGGGTCACCGGCAGATTATTAATCGCATCCCATACACTTTCTGGGCCTAATATTTCTCCTGCATGGGTGGTACAAGCTAATCCAGCCGCAGAGGCTGTATTGAAAGCTTGAGCAAAGTCAGCTTGAGTGAACATCGATTCGTTGCCCCCCATGCCAAAACCAACAATATAAGGGTGCAGATGTGCAACTAAATGCTGTGCCACTTTAAGGGCTTGGTCGGGGCCAAGATGGCGAATACAAGACACAATTAGGCGACCTACAATACCAAAGTCACGCTCAGCATCGTTGATACCCTCAACACAGCCAGACAACATATCGGCATAGCTCATGCCCACCGCAGCAGCATGATCAGGAGAAATAAAAGTTTCAGCGTAAATGGTGCCCTCTGCCGCACATTGTTGTAAATAGGTATACATAATGTCACGGTAGTCTTGAGGCTTACGCAGACAAAAACTAGCTGCGTCGTAAGCTTGTAAGAATTCAGCAAAATTATTCCACGCAAACTCATTATCTGAGGTAAACAAACCCTCTTTTAAGCTAATTTTATTGCGCGCTGCAATGGCCCGAACTAGATCAGGCTGAATACAACCCTCAAGGTGACTATGCAATTCTACTTTGGGTAATTTTTGAATTTGGGTCGCTAATAATTTGGACATGAAATACTCATTTAACTGTAACCACTAATTGAGTTGGCAACCAATACCATAATTGAGGGATACAAGACCTAAATGGGATGCCACCGTTTGCCCCATATCAGCAAAAGTGGTTCTTTCGCCGAGGTCAATAGCTTGTACGGGTAGGCCACAGTGGTGCCCATAAAAAACCACAGGCACATGTTCACGAGTATGATCTGAACCTGGCCAGGTTGGGTCACAGCCATGATCTGCACTGAGCAACACTAAATCTTGTGGCTCTAGTTGTGCTTCTATTTGGGGTAATCTAGCATCAAATTCTTCAAGGGCGTTGGCATAACCAGCAACATCCCTACGATGGCCATACTGACTATCAAAATCCACTAGATTAACAAACAACAAACCCTCTTTTACCTGCTTCATTTGGTCTAATAGCTGATCTACTAGACCCATATTATCATCTGCTTTGACGGTATAATTAACACCTTTATGCGCAAAGATATCACCCACCTTACCCACCGAAACTACACAGCCATTTTGGTCTTGAATGTGATCGAGTAAAGTCGGGCCCATAGGGGGTGTGGTTAAATCTCTTCGGTTAGCTGTGCGTTCAAAATCAGCGTTACATGTGCCCTTAAAAGGTCGGGCAATGACCCGAGCAACATTGAGTGGGTCAACCAATTTTTTGGCCACTGCACACAAATCATAAAGCCGCTCTAGGCCAAAAGTTTCTTCATGGGCAGCTATTTGAAACACTGAGTCGGCCGAGGTATAACAAATAGGAAAGCCAGTGCGCAAATGTTGTTCACCATATTCAGCCAATATGTCGGTACCAGAGCCATGTTTATTCGCCAGAGTGCCTTGGATTTGGCCTTGGGCCAACAAATCTTGCATCAGTTGAGTTGGAAAACAATCCTCTTGTTGAGGAAAGGTCCCCCAATTAAAGGGCACGGGCAGACCACATATTTCCCAATGACCACTAGGGGTGTCTTTGCCGCTGCTGACTTCCACCGCGTGCCCATAGGCACCCTGCACATTCAGATGTGTTGCAAGGGGTAGTTTATGCTTGCGACTGCCCACTGCAGCTGCGCCCAGCCCCCAGCGTAAAAGATTGGGAATTTTAAGGGGCCCGTGGCGATGTGAATTATTGGCTAAACCAGCCTCACACGCCTCGGCAATATGACCAAAAGTATCTGCATTTTGGTCACCATACTTATGCGCATCTGCACTAGCACCAAGGCCTAATGAATCTAAAATTATAATAATGGCTCTGTTCATAGTTTTATCTCTATCGTTTAGCACCACACTAGCAAGCACTCAATTAATGGCTAGGCTTGATAAATCTCTTTCACAAGTGGTTCTAATCTGGGGGCATCAGGTGCCAGTTGGATTAAATTAACAAGCTCTTGGTTAATTAAAGCGAGTTGGTTATCGTTGCGCACATGGGCTACCGCCAGAGGTTGACCCTGCTCAATATAATCACCAATTTGCACCATACCACTGAGTCCAACAGCGTAATCAATGGCATCATCTGCTTTGCTGCGCCCTGCCTTGAGGGTCACTAATGACAAGCCTATAGCGCGCACATCCATGGCACATACATAACCCGAATGAGACGCCAAAATAGGCTTCACAATAGGGGCTTGGGGTAGGTAATGCTGGGGCTTTTCCAGTAAATCTAGGGGACCGCCAAGGCCTGCCACCATGCGTGCAAACACCTGTGCTGCCCTACCTTGATTTAGTGCTGCTGAGGCTTTATCTTTGGCATCATTTAAGTTATCCGCTACGCCACTTAGATCAAGCATATGCGCTGCTAGTTCAAGCGTAAGATCCACCAGACGCTCATCTGCTTGGGCTGGATTAAGTAAAAACTCGATACATTCCATCATCTCTACGGCATTACCCACAGAGCGTCCTAACACCTGATTCATATCAGTAATTAAGCATCTCGTCGGCACACCTGCTCCAGTAGCCACTTGTGAGATACTCTGACTTAATACTTGGGCCATACTCATTTCTGCTGCAAAAGCACCATTGCCTGTTTTCACGTCCATGACTAACGCATCTAAGCTTGCAGCCAGCTTTTTAGACAAAATGGACGCCGTAATTAAGTCAATGGACTCCACGGTGGCAGTGACATCTCGGGTCGCATAAAGGCGCTGGTCAGCGGGCGCTAATTCAGCAGTCTGTCCAATAATGGCGCAACCTACTTGTTTTACTAAAGACTTAAACGACTGTTCATCGGGATGAGCATCATATCCAGGAATACTGTCAAACTTATCCAGTGTACCCCCAGTGTGGCCTAAACCACGGCCAGAAATCATTGGTACATAAGCACCACACGCAGCAACAATGGGCCCCAACATCAAACTCACTTTGTCACCGACTCCACCCGTGGAATGTTTATCAACAACGGGTCCATCGAGATCCATGTTTTGCCAATTTAACACTTTACCCGAGCACATCATTTGTTGCGTCAAGGTAACGCGTTCTGGCATGGTCATGCCCCTCTGAAATACAGCCATTGCAAAAGCGCCTAACTGAGCATCACTTAATTGCCCACTGGTGATGCCCTGCACCATAAAAACAATCTCAGCATCGCTAAGTACTAGTCCATCACGCTTTTTTCGGATTAACTCCTGTGGCAAATAAGTCATGGTCATAAAGGTGCCTTATAGGTTTCTAAAAAAGCCTTCAGCAAACCCTCAACGCCATCAGTAGCCAATTTGGCATACGCCATGGTTTGCTCATGGCTCAATGGAGTTGGGCTCATGCCAGCCGCGTAATTGGTAATAATTGATAAGGCACACAAAGGTAAGCCTTGATGACGGGCTAAAATAACTTCTGGCACGGTAGACATACCGACAGCTTGGGCACCCAGCACCTTAAGGGCCCGGATTTCTGCAGGTGTTTCGAAATGAGGGCCACACATCCAAGCATAAACGCCTTCGTGTAAGGTCACATTACTTGCTTTAGCTGCGCTGCGCATGGCCTCATTCATACTAGGGTGGTATGCCTGAGTCATATCCACAAATCTCTGATTACCTTGGGCACCAAATAAAGGTGATACACCAGTCATATTGATGTGATCTGTGATGAGCATCACACTACCAGGCCCTGCTTCAGTGACCAAACTACCTGCAGCGTTAGTGAGAATAAGGGCTTCACAACCAATGGCTTTAAGGGTTTGAATGGCAACAGCCATGACATCAGCTTGGCCCTGTTCATAATAGTGTGCTCGGCCTTGCAATACGGCAACCCTCGCCGTCCCTACCTGACCCAAGACTAAACGTCCTGCGTGGCCACCCACTCCGGCTTGAGGAAAACCAGGTAAATCATCAAAACTAATACTGGCGATAGCATCAATTTGATCAGCAAACGAACCTAAGCCAGAACCCAGCACCATGCCTACTTGAGGCATAAAACCTTTTGCTGCTTGATTTATGGCTAGTAGACAGGCATTTACCTGACTCATAATAACCATTCCGGACCAAAAGCGTGGGGTAGTAATTCTGCGAGGGTCAAACGTCGCTGTACACCTGCTGGAGAGCACAAAATGACAGGAGTATTGTTGTCAGCAAATTCCCGAATACGCTGCCGGCAACCACCACAAGGCGTCGCACCTTGATCATCTTGGCTTATAATATATATTTCTTGCATACGCTTATGGCCCGCCATAACCATAGCGGCAATAGCGGCTGTTTCTGCACAATTACCCTCAGGGTAACTGGCATTTTCAACATTACAGCCAGCAAACGTTTGACCATCTTCGGTCACTATTAAAGCACCAACAGGATAGCCTGAGTAAGGGCAATAGGCCTTATCCATAGCTCGCTTTACAGCATCTAGACAATCCGGTTCAGTGGTTGATTTAGACATAGTCATCGTTCCTTAAGGTAGGCCTTACCAGCGGCCTTCGGGGGTATAGCACGGCCAATAAAACCAGCTAATAGAATTACCGTGAGTAAGTAAGGGGTGGCCTCAATAAATTGCACTGGGATCTCTCCAATACCAGAAATCACTACACCTTGAAGGCGCACAGCTAAGGCATCTAAGAAACCAAACAGTAAACACGCCAACATCACCGTAAGTGGGCGCCACTTGCCAAAAATGAGGGCTGCTAAAGCAATATAGCCTTGGCCTGCAGTCATATCTCTGGTGAACTGAGCATTGTGAGCGGTACTCAAATAAGCACCTGCAATACCGCACAAAACACCACCAATAATAAGCGCTTTGTAGCGTAATTTAACCACTGATAAACCCGCCGTATCGACAGCTGTTGGGTTTTCACCTACGGCTCGCAGGCGCAAACCAAAGCGAGTGCGATAGACCACCCACCAAACCATCGGCACAAAGGCAAAGGCCAAGTAAACCAAAATAGTGTGGCCACTGATTAATTCTTTGTAGATAGGGCCCAGCACAGGAATAAAGGCCAGCTGCTCAGCAAACGGTAAAGTGATAGAAAGAAAGCGAGAATCATTATCCAAAGCTGGCGTTAAACCAGCTTGTTGGAACCATGCCAAACCTAAAATGATTGTCAGTCCAGCTACCAGTATGTTAATGGCAACCCCACTCACAATTTGGTCCCCACGGTGAGTAATCGAGGCAAAACCATGCAGCATGGCTAAACTACACGAGGCAATAATAGCAGCACCCAATCCAGCCCATGGAGAACCTACCACTGCAGCAACACTCGCCGCTGCAAAGGCAGAGGCCAGCATCTTGCCTTCAAGTCCAATATCTACCACCCCAGAACGCTCCGCAAACAAACCTGCCATAGCGGCCAAAACAAGTGGTGTCGACACACGCAGGGTGGCATCTAAGGTCAACAAGATAGTTAAAAACAAATCACTCATATTGCCACCCCTGATAACTCTTCCTGCTTTGGAACTGGTGCTAAGTGACGGATTAACCAAGGCCGGTACATATAATCCAAGGCCCCACAGAATAAAATCACCAATCCTTGCATTACCACTACAATGTCACGAGAAATATTACTCATTTCAAAAGCAAGTTCGGCACCGCCTTGGTATAAAGTGCCAAATAACAGAGCGGCCAAAATAATTCCTAAAGGGTGATTACGCCCCATTAATGCCACGGCTATACCACCAAAGCCATACCCTAAATGAAAGTCCATGATCAAACGGTGTTGATATCCGACGAGTTCATTAATACTCACTAAACCGGCTAAAGCACCAGAAATACACATCACCACAATAATAATATGTTTAGGGTTTATGCCAGCATATAAAGCTGCAGAGCCATTCTTACCCGTCGCACGAATAGCAAAACCCCAACGGGTTTGCCATAAGAAAAACCAAACCAATACAGCACAAACTAAGGCCAAAAGAATGGATAAGTTAAGTGGTGATGCCTCAATACTGTAGCCTAAACCTGCCGCTACATCATGCATGAACGGCATCCAAGAGTTGGTAGGAAAAAGTTCACTTTGGGGTGTCATTTGCCCAGTGTCACGCAGCACATGTACCATTAGATAAACCATAAATGAGGCTGCTAAAAAATTAAACATAATGGTGGTGATCACAATATGACTACCCCGATAGGCCTGCAAATAGGCCGGAATAAGGGCCCAGAGCCCACCAAAAATCAAGGCCCCGATAATACTTGCTGGGATAAAAACCCATGCCCCAAGAGTAGGATCTAGCATAAGAATTGCTAAGCCAGCGCCTAAACCACCCACATAGGCTTGGCCTTCACCACCGATGTTAAATAGCCCTGCATGAAAAGCCACTGCTACGGCTAAACCAGTGAAGATAAAGTTAGTCGCATAATAAATGGTATAACCGATACCTTCCTCGTACCCAAAGGCCCCATACAAAAGCACTTCGGCCGCTTCCATAGGGTTGACATCTATGATCCAAAATAACACTGCAGTGACGGCAAAAGCAGTCAGTATATTAAGTAGGGGCAATAGCAGCCGATTTATCCAAACAATGCGATTATCACGTTTCATACCTGAGTTTCCTGGTGCGCCTTCTGCTTCACAGATGCCTGATGGTCGTCCATGGTTTGAAGCGGATCTAATGGATCTAGGGCATTAGCCATCATCATACCCAGCGTGCGCTCATCAGCATCACAAGCATCTAAACGACCACTTATTTCACCGTCACACAGGACAATAATTCGATCACTGACCGACATAATTTCGTCTAACTCAACAGACACTAACAACACGGCTTTGCCTGCATCACGCATATCAATAATGCGTTGGTGAATAAACTCAATCGCACCAATGTCGACCCCACGTGTGGGTTGACCAATGAGTAAAACATCGGGGTTACGTTCCATTTCCCGCGCCAAAATCAACTTTTGCTGATTACCACCAGAAAAATTAGCAGATTTCAATTGGGGGTCAGCGGGGCGAACATCAAAAGCCTGCATTAGAGCTTTGCAATTGGCTTCAACCTTGCGGTCACTAAGCCAAATACCTGAATTGATTTTAGGGTCCGTGTGGTAACCTAAAAGTGCCGATTCACTGGCGCTAAAATCAGAAATTAAACCCATACGTTGCCGATCCTCGGGCACATGAGCCAAACCCAGTTGCCTCAATCTATCTGGCGCCAAAGGGTGCTTGGCATCCATTTCACACCCTAACACTTCAATGGTGCCGCTGGTCATGGGCACGATGCCTGATAGTGCTTCCAGCAACTCCGTTTGACCGTTGCCAGACACCCCTGCCACACCCAACACTTCACCCGCACGCAGTTCGAAACTGACATCTTTTAAACGCTCAACACCTTGTTTGTCAGCTATCGTAAGGTGCTTCACCTTCATTAGTGGTGCTCTTACATTGGCTGGATTTTTATGGACCTGCAATAACACTTTGCGGCCTACCATGAGCTCAGCCAATTCCGCTCTACTGGTTTCTTTGGTGTCTTTGTGGGCTACCATCTGGCCTGCACGCATAACCGAAACTTGGTCTGTGATAGCCATGATTTCACGTAATTTGTGAGTGATCAGCACAATGGTCACGCCTTGCTTTTTTAGGGCCCCAAAAATGCGGAACAGTTCTTCTGTTTCTTGTGGTGTTAAAACACCGGTAGGCTCATCCAAAATCAATATTTTGGCGCCTTTATAAAGTGCTTTAAGTATTTCTACACGCTGCTGTAAACCTACGGAAAGAGTATCGATAGTGGCGTCTAGCTTGACCTTTAAACCATATTCATCGCCCAAGCGTGTGAGTTCTTTGCGAGCTGCTTCAAGGCCATCAGCCAACAGTGCTCCGCCTTCACTGCCTAAAATCACATTTTCTAACACAGTGAAATTTTCTACCAGCATAAAATGCTGATGCACCATGCCAATGCCTGCAGCAATGGCCTGATGAGAATCTGTAAAAGTATACGTCTTTTCTAAGACATCAATTTGCCCTGCATCGGCTTGATAAAAACCATACAGAATACTCATTAGGGTAGATTTACCTGCACCGTTTTCGCCAACAATACCGTGAATGTTGCCCTGTTTGACTTGTAAACATACTTTGTTATTGGCGTGCACAGCACCAAAGCGTTTATCAATGTCTTTTAATTCAATAGCAAGAGTATCAGTCATAGTCGTGAGTCTTTGATTATCTGTCGAAGGACCAGAAACGCGATTGGGAATAACGTATGCATTCCCAACCGCTTGCAACAAACTATTAATTAGTAGTTACAGGTATTATCTGACATATAGTCGTGTACAGCGATATCGCCAGCGATGATAGATGCCTTAATAGCATTAACCTTGGTCTCCATATCTGCAGTGACCAAACTACGGTTGTGCTCGTCAAGAGCCCAATCAACGCCGCCTTCAGCAAGACCCATAGCGGTTACACCAGCACTCCAAGTACCATCTTTTGCGTCTGCATAGCTTTTATATGCAGCGACACCAACACGCTTAACCATAGAGGTTAGCATGGTGCCAGGTTGTAGGTGATTTTGGTTAGAGTCTACACCGATGGCAAGCTTGCCAGCATCAGCAGCAGCTTGGTAAACACCCATGCCAGTGCCACCAGCGGCAGCAAAGATTACATCAGCGCCCGCTTCTATTTGGCTGCGAGTTATTTCGCCTCCCTTGGATGGGTTGCCCCATGCAGCTGGGGTAGAGCCCGTCATTTTTTGAAGTACTGTAATGTTTGCATTGATATGCTTCGCACCCTGCTCATATCCACAGCCAAATCGGCTAATGAGTGGAATGTCCATACCACCCACAAAACCGATGGTGCCAGTTTCAGACTTAAGCGCCGCCAAAGCACCCACTAGAAAAGAACCTTCGTGCTCTTTAAACACGACGTTCTGAACGTTAGCTTCAGGCACCACCATATCAATCAAGGTGAATTTAGTGTCTGGGTAAGCTTGAGCTGCCGCACTTAAAGCGTTAGCTGAAGAGAAACCAACAGCAACAATTGGGCTGTTGCCGCGCTTTGCAAGCTTCTTAAGGCCCTGCTCTACTTGGGCTTCGTTGGTTGGCTCTACTTCACGGACACTAATACCCGTGTCAGCAGTAAACCGTTTAACACCGTTCCACACAGCTTCGTTAAATGACTTGTCGAACTTTCCGGCTTTGTCATAAACAACGGCTGGTTTAACATCTGCTTGTGCAATAGTGGCACTTAATGCGACCGCACCTGCGGCAATGGCTATAGTGATTTTATTCAACTTCATTAGGTTCTCCTGGTTTTACATAAATCGGCTTGAGCCGTTTTCTTCTTTTAAATTAGTCGCCATATGGCGTCCAAATATTTTTCACTTGTGTGGCCTGGTGTAAGAACTCCAAACCTTCACCCTGTATAGGATCCAGCCAATCTCGATCCATTTCGGCATGCGTCCAAGTGCGTTTTAAATCTGCTGCACTCACCTGTTCTGCATGCTTATTAATACTGTCATTTGCCCAACACCACATGGCCTCTACTTCACCATGTCCCGCTATATGGTTGGCTAAATCAGCCTTTGGCCCCGCTATTATATTGACCACTCCTGCGGGAATGTCAGAGGTCTCCAAAACTTGCACAAGTTCTAATGCAATGCTTGGATAACGTTCACTGGCAACTAAGACCACGCGGTTACCCATCGCAATGGCTGGCGCTACAATAGCGAGGGCAGATATAAGCGGTTGCATATTCGGAGCGATTAATCCTATCACTCCCACTGCCTCAGGCAAAGCCAAGGTCACCCCACGATAGGGCGCATTGTGCACAGCCCCATCATACTTATCAGCCCATGCAGCATAGGTAAAGAGACAGGCAATAGCGGCATCAAATTCTGTTTGGGCCTGGGCTTGACTATAACCGCAGACCGTTTGTAACCGTGCCAACCACTCAGTTTCACGTTGACTCAGATTTTCTGCCAAAAAGTAAATGACCTGTGCGCGGCCGTGGGCCGTTTGTTGAGTCCAGCCTGAAGCTTTTAATGCAGCTGAGACAGCGTTACGCACGTCCTTGCGAGCGCCTACGCCCACCAGCGCAGCAACGCTGCCATCATGATTATGGCATGCTTGGCTGTGACCTGAGTCTGGGCGCACTTGTCTACCTGCCACATAAAACTTTAGAGTTTGATCAATCGCATTACTATTTGCTAGTTCAGGCATGGTTGAAGTTTGTTGCTTAACCTTTGGCGCAGCCATTGCCGTTAAACCTGTGGGCGTTAGGTATTCGTATAAACCTTCTTTACCACCCTCACGTCCAAAGCCAGATTCTTTAACACCACCAAAACCACAAGCTGCATCAAATTGATTGTGATTATTTATCCACACCACACCGGCTTGAATTTTAGGAGCCACATCCATGGCACGGTTAATATTTTCACTCCACACACTGGCAGATAGGCCATAGCGGCTATTGTTGGCTAAAGAGACGGCTTCAGCCTGAGTGCGAAAGGTCATTGACACCAATACTGGGCCAAATATTTCTTCTTGCACCAGAGGATGACTAGAATCAACCTCAGTGATTAATGTGGGTGGGTAATAATTTGCTGATGCGTCTTGATCATGAGCTTGGAACAGTTCACCACCGGCTTGCAAGCCTTGGCTCACGAGTTGATCAACTCGGTTGAATTGTTGCTGACTCACTAAACTGCCCACATCTATAGACTTATCTAAGGGTGAGCCTGTGCGTAATTGTTGCATCCGATGTTTTAGTTTGGCGTGCAATTGCTGGGCGATGGGTGCCTGCACCAGTAAGCGTGATCCAGCACAACAGACTTCGCCCTGATTAAACCAAATTGAGTCTACTAGACCCTCTACGACGGCATCCAAATCAGCATCTTCAAACACGATAAATGCTGACTTACCGCCCAGTTCTAGGGTGAGTTTTTTACCTTGGCCAGCGGTCGCAAGACGAATGGCTCTGCCAACGACTGTCGACCCAGTAAAGGCAACCTTATTAACACCCTCATGGGCAGCCAGCATGGCCCCTGTATCTCCAGCGCCATTTATAATGTTCACCACCCCATTCGGCACGCCTGACTCGTGGCAGATTTGGGCAAACAACATGGCCGTTAAGGGAGTTTGTTCTGCTGGTTTTATAACTATGGTGTTGCCCATCGCAATCGCAGGGGCAACCTTCCAAGACAACATCAATAAAGGGAAATTCCAAGGAATAATTTGTGCAGCAACACCCACTGGCCCATGGTCTGGAAATTCACGATCTTGTAGTTTGGCCCAGCCAGCATGATGATAAAAATGCCGAATGGCCAAAGGAATATCTGCATCTCGGCTTTCTCGAATAGGCTTACCATTGTCCAAGGTTTCTAAAACAGCAGCTAAGCGTGAATACTTTTGTAAATTGCGCGCCAAGGCATAAAGAATTTTTGCGCGACCAAGGCCACCCAACGCCCACCAAGCTGGCTGCGCCACCCGAGCACTCGCGATAGCTAGATCTATTTGTTCTTTGCTAGCCACTTCAATATGTGCCAACACTTCTGCAGTGGCCGGATTCAATACTTTAACTAGAGACGCATCTACTTCGCTGGTAAAAGCACCATCAATGTAATGACCAAAGCGACACTGATTTTGCTGCAACCACGCCTGCGCTTGCGCATCACTTTCTAAGGCTTGGCTATAATTAAGTTGTTCAAATTCGTTTAATAATGTCATCTTTGTCTCAGTAGTTATGGTCATGGTTCTATACCTGATTTACGCCATTGCGTGTCTGTAGGCCGCTGAATAATAACCACTATCATAATGATCTAACTGACGCTCTATATCGCCCAGCAAACTGGACGCACCAAAACGAAACAGATCTGGCTCCAACCAGCGACGACCCAGTTCTTCTTGCATCATGGTCATGTAAAGCAACGCTGTTTTGCTGTCACTCACACCGCCAGCAGGTTTAAATCCGATATAAATGCCAGTACGTTGGAAATATTCTCTAATCATTCGCACCATCACCAAACTCACGGGCAAGGTGGCATTTTCTGTTTCTTTGCCCGTAGAGGTTTTAATAAAATCAGCCCCAGCCATCATACAAACCATTGAGGCTTTCGCAATGTTAGCCAAATGACCTAGCTCGCCGGTGGCTAAAATGGTTTTTAAATGAGCTGAACCACACGCTTTGCGGAAGGCTTTGATTTCATCATAAAGGGCTTGCCAATTGCCTTCTAAAACATGCCTTCTGCTGATTACAATGTCAATTTCATCGGCTCCAGCAGCCACAGAATATTCAATTTCAGCGATGCGCAGTGGTAAGGGTGATAATCCAGCCGGAAAGCCAGTAGAAACAGCCGCAAGATGAATGTCCGTATCCGTAAGACTGGTGCAAGCTGCTTCCAGCATTTCGTGGTACACGCACACTGCTGCTGTTGATAGTTGAATGGATTCAATGCCTAAACGCCGTTGCAGATCCCGACTCAGTGGTGTTTTCGCTTTGCTACATAAACGTTTAACACGATCCTTTGTGTCATCACCTGACAAGGTTGTTAGGTCGATTAAACTGATGGCTTTGAGCAGCCAAGCTGCCTGCTGTTGCTTTTTAATACTGCGACGAGCACCGTAGCTCGCACAGCGTCTTTCAACCGCACTTTTATTCACCCGAATTTTATCAAGCTGCTGCAAATCTAGGGTTATACCGGAGTTGCGCACTAACTCACCATGGCCCACTGGAGGTTTTGTTACAGCATCAGTATTGCCAGTGCCCATGGACTGTGGTTTGGGTTGAACGAGGCTAATAGGTACTTGTGTTGCCATTTATTTAAACTCCATTAAGGACACTAGTTTGTTGGCAGTGGCCTCGCCCATGACTAAGTCAGTGACAAGGCCAGACCGCAGGGCACCTAGTAACGCCAATTCTTTGCCCAGGCCACCCGCTACCGCGACCACCCGTTTACCTGCCATTTCTGCCGCATTAATACCCAATCCATGGCCATTCAATGGGTGGGCCACAAGTTTACCGAAAATATCGTAGAAACTACCGATCAAATCACACACCGCTCCAGCTGCACGCAGTTCTTCCAAATCATTGTCTGTCACTAAACCGACGCTATGGAGATAATGATTGGTTTTTAGCCCACCAATACCAACCGCATATAAGTTCGCATTTCGAGCTAAATTTAAGCTAAATTGCACACTGGCTTGAGCCATCAACATCTCATGCTCAACGTCGTCACGGGCCAAATAAGGCACAGGCATAAAGTAACCTTCACCCCCGGTGCGCTCTACAAACTGTTGCACTACATCGAGTCTGTTAGCTGAGAATTTGCGAGTAAAACTGCCAGAGACGGAGGCAAAAGTTAGGTCCGCTCGGTTAATTTTGGGTAATTTCTCAGCCAGAGCTGAGAGGGAACGACCTTTACCGATACCGACACAAGAAGAAGGTGGTAACTGGTTAAGAATATTGTAGAACAAGCGCGCAGCGCCGGCACCTACCTCATTGAAGCTGGCTTCATTGTCGTCTTCATTGGGATGATTTGAAGGGGTAATCAAGCACGAGCGTAGGCTAAATTGCTTGGCTAATTGTTCTTCCAAGGCCACACAATGGGCGGGCTCACCCTCAATAAATATTTTGACCATACCTTGCTGTTGGGCAAGTTGAATAAGTCGGTGGGCCTTCACAGGAGAGACATTGAGCCGCTTCGCTACTTCACCCTGCGTATAACCACCTATAAAAGACAGCCAAGCGGCTCGAGTAGCAAGGTCTAGCTGCTCTGCATCGCTTTGTTGTTTTGGATATTTGGCACTCATAGTGAAAAATATTACACTAAGTGAAATATTTTTACTAGACTTTTTTTAAGTGATTATATCTGCTTTGATTAAACTGCAATGCCACCTTGGCCTAAACGAGCCTCTACTAATTTGACCCATAAGCTGGCACCAATGGGAATTAATGCATCGTTAAAGTCGTAGCTGGGATTGTGCAAATTACAGGGTCCCAAGCCATGGCCTCGATCACGATGATCTCCATCGCCATTACCTAAAGCAAAATAACAACCTGGCTTTTCTTGCAAAAAGAAACTGAAATCCTCTGACCCCATGGTCGGAGTGAAGTCCACTACTTGGTCCTGCCCCAACAAATCGATCGCCACTTGGCGCATGAATTGAGCTTGAGCGGTATGATTAATAGTGGCTGGATAAGAGCGTTTAAACTCAAATTGCCCTTCACAATGAAATGCTTCACACATGTCATGGGAAATTTTTGCCATACGCTTTTCGACCATTTGCAGAACTTCCTCAGAAAAACAGCGAACAGTCCCCTCCACCATGCAATCATCAGCAATAATATTAGTTGCTTCGCCACAGTGAATCTTAGTCACGGATAAAACCACCGATTCTAACGGGCTCACATTACGCGCTACAATAGATTGCAATCCTTGCACTAACTGACAAGCCACCAATAAAGGGTCTGCTCCCAAATGAGGCATAGCCGCATGAGTGCCCTTACCCACCACCTTGATTTTAAATTCACTGGCCGAGGCCATCATAGCACCGCCAATGATGCCCACCGAACCTTGATCGTAGCCTGGCCAATTATGGTAACCATAAATCTCATTAATTGAAAATCGCTCAAATAAGCCATCCTTAATCATGGCCTTTGCTCCCGCACCACCTTCTTCTGCAGGCTGGAAGATCAAATAGACTGTGCCTGCAAAATTCCGGTTTTTTGACAGGTAATCCGCCGCACAGAGCAGTGTCGCTGTATGCCCATCGTGACCACAGGCATGCATCTTACCTGTGTATCGGCTCACATGATCAAATTGGTTATGTTCCTCCAATGCCAAGGCATCCATGTCTGCCCTAAGAGCAATGCCCGCTCCAGGCGTCAAGCCTTTAATCACACCAACAACCCCAGTGACACCGATACCTGCATGCACTTCAATGTCCATCTGAGTAAGTTGGTCAACCACAATTTGGGCAGTTCGGTGTTCTTGGTAACATAATTCTGGGTGTGCATGAATATCACGCCGAATGGTTTTAAACGTTTCAGCTGTGGCAATAATAGGAGCAAGCAGGGTCATAAATCGGCCTTAATCATATTTGTCGACCTCAAACTTGTCGTTTGAAGCGACGCTTCTAGCATTGGTGAATGGCATTATTTTTGCTGCAAGAGAACTTGTGTTGAAAAAAATGACGTTAAGCCAGCATAGACTAATTCGATAACGAGTCAATAGTCCACCCAAACCAACTGCACAATATTAATGAAGCCACAGGATTTGTGTTCAAAAAAGCCAAGCTTGAACTTTTTAGCCAGCACAAACACTCCACTTGCCTATTAGCAGAGGTCTCAATAAGTCAGTGAATAAGTTGCGAAAATTGATATCTTTCTTTAAAGTAAGCCACCGATCTAGCTCATCGAACTGACCGCTATGGGGCACTATGAAACAACCGCCACGCATTGCCATTACTGTATCATGGGCTAATATCTAATTTATTTTATTTAGGAATTCCTATGACCTGTGTATTTGTTCAAATCCGTTGTAACCCAGGCAAAACCTACGCTGTAGCTGATACAATTTATGAACGGGAAATTGCCTCTGAACTCTATTCAACAAGTGGCGATTATGATTTATTAATGAAGCTTTACATCCCCTCAGGAGAGGATGTAGGCAAGTATATTAATGATCATTTATTAACCATAGAAGGCATTTCTAGATCCCTAACAACCCTCACCTTTAAAGCCTTTTAATTATGCCGACAGCACCTGTCTCCTTGCCGATTGACAAGGTGCTTCCAGAACTGTCTGACCAATTAGAAAATCACCACCAAGTGGTCCTAATTGCACCTCCTGGTGCGGGTAAAACGACGCGTGTACCACTGGCTCTGATGCAAGCCCCTTGGCTAGGCCAGCAGAAAATACTGCTCATCGAACCACGCCGCATTGCCACTCTTGCTACGGCTAATTTCTTAGCCCACAGCCTGCAACAAACCTGTGGTCAAAGCATCGGTTATCGCATGCGTTTAGATACAAAGGTGAGTGCAAGTACCCGCATTGAGGTAATGACCCATGGCGTCTTATTAAGGATGCTGCAGCAAGACCCAAGCCTTGAGGGTGTCGGAGCTGTCATTTTTGACGAATTTCACGAACGTAGTTTAGATAGTGATTTGAGTTTAGCCATGTGCCTTCAAGGCAGAGAATTGCTGCGTGAAGAAGCTCCCCTTAAGCTCATCATAATGTCTGCCACTATGGACGCTCAAAGTGCCAGCGCATTACTTCACGACGCGCCCATTATTGTGAGTCAAGGTCGCCAGTTTCCAGTCACAATTCATCAAGTGTGCCCAGCCCCTAGCCGTGGTCAGATGTATAGCCAACTCTATGATGTCGTCAGCCAGGCCCTAGCCAATCACCAAGGCAGTTTGCTGGTGTTTTTACCTGGCCGAGGAGAAATTCATCAGGCTCAAGATTATTTAACGAGGCTCTGCACACCTAACATTGAACTCTTTCCCCTGTATGGTGATTTACCCATAGAACAGCAACAACAAGCCATCAGCCCTGCCAAACAGGGTCAGCGAAAAATTGTACTGGCCACAAACATTGCCGAGACTAGCCTGACAATTGAAGGCATAGAATGTGTAATTGATTTAGGTTTATCGCGCCAAATGGGCTATGACACTCGCACCGGTCTAAGCCGTCTGAGAACTGTCAAAGTGTCGCGTGCACAAGCGGCACAGCGAGCTGGTCGTGCAGGCAGATTAAGCCCTGGCACCTGTTATCGCATGTGGAGTGACACCGAACAGCAAGGTCTTGCTCCTCAGGGCACGGTCGAAATAAAACAAACAGATTTAACCCAATTATGCTTACAGTTATATGCCTTTGGTTGTTCAGACCCCACTGAGATGCAATGGATAGACCCACCACCAGCAGGACCTTGGCAAAAAGCGGAGCTCCTGTTAGCAGAACTAGGGGCTCTGAGTCCATCAGCCAATGGTTGGGCCATTTCTGCCCATGGGCAACGCATCAGTCAATTACCTCTGTCACCTCGCTTAGGTCATTTATTGTTAACTGCACAACGCTATAGCGCTGTGGAATTGGGCTGTCAGCTTGTGGCCCTGCTCAGTGAAAAGGATCCATTAGCAATTCATGCCGACCAACAGTATGATTTAATGCTGCGCATTAACTGGCTCAATGGCAGAGGTCCTTTTGCAT
>Ga0209094_1000135_pt1 | contig 64082 bp, 49 predicted proteins | sample COGITO_mtgs_1004_2_FD_184790 | JGI IMG/M metagenome (GOLD analysis project Ga0209094, IMG submission 184790) | Pelagic marine microbial communities from North Sea - COGITO_mtgs_100430 (SPAdes) (version 2) | ecosystem: Environmental > Aquatic > Marine > Epipelagic ... | reverse complement strand
CGTGACAGCCCATGCACCCAATTTCGCAGACGCGATTGTTGGTACCATGATTTTGTCTCCCCTCGATCTTGAGGAGAAACTTAGCCTAGTGGGCGGTGATATTATGCACGGCGTCATGAGTTTGGATCAGATGTGGGCTGCTCGCCCCGTGATGAACCACGGCGATTACCGCGGCCCGCTTAAAGGTCTGTATATGTGTGGCGCTGGCGCTCACCCAGGTGGCGGCGTAACTGGCCTACCTGGGCGCAATGCTGCGCGTGAGGTCTTGAGGGATAAATAATCCTTAAAGATCAATAGCTCGTAAAAACAGGTAGCTCTTAAAAAAGTAGCCCTTAAAAAGTAACCCTTAAAAAAGCAGCTCTTAAAAAAGTAACTCGCACCTGTTTAGTCGAAAGCTCCCAAGAGCTTTCGACCCGGGTACATCCCCTCAATACGCATTGAGTTCTGCACCACATGGCGTCCTCCCACCAACACATGAATAATGCCAGTGGGTTTCTGATAGGGATCACCATAGACCGCATTCGCGGCGACAGTCTCAGGATTAAAGATAACAATATCTGCATCCGCCCCTTCTTGAAGTCGTCCTTTCTTTTTAAACAGGGGCGAAGCCTGTTCCATCCACTGTGCCTGAAACAGACTTACTCTAGCCAGCCCCTCGGTAAGGGTCATTATTTTTCTGTCCCGCACATAATGTCCCAGCATTCTTGAAAAAGTGCCTGCTACATTGGGGTTGGTGGCTACAGAAATATCCAGGGCCGGTAGCGCATCAGTAGAGACCATCATACGTGGCCATTGCAGCGCGGTTTCGATCCACTCTTCTTTTACATAATGATGATTCACTGCACCGCTGGGCTGTTCTTTAGCGTACTTATCCCAAGTTTCTTTGGTCAACCATTCACCCGTTGCCACCCACTGCACATCTTCATAGCTGATATCAAAGATGGCCTTCCAGTCTCGACGTCTAAACACGTCCGCAGAAATACTGGTTCCGCCAGCCGCATAAGACAATGTTTCGGTGGTGATATTGGCCCCCGCTCTATTAGCCTCATCAATCATACCCAGCCAGTCACCAATGCGGCCCATGGCGTTATGGGTGATATGGCAGATAAACAGGGGCGCTTTGGTCTTCTTGGCCAGTTCTATCACCTCCATTAACCCTGCAGGATCACCTGTGTAACCCCGGCGCACATGAACAGTTAGCGGCACCTGCCTTGCTGCGGCGACATCGAATAGCATACGCAGTTCGTCACCAGAAACTGCCGTGGTCATATAATCAAGTAATACGCCTATACCCAGACCTCCTTCATCGAGGCCCTTGTTAAGCAGTACCCGCATCTCTTCAATCTGTGCCTTAGTGGCAACCTGCAGCCAAGTGGGGCCACCCATGGTGACGGCTTTTTGGCCGGAGAAAATATACGGCATATCAATGCCTTCAATCACCTTCATGCGCACTGCAAAATGGCCCACTGAAGAACCATAATTAATTTGCGCCCCACCCTGAAAGTGCTCTCCATATAGGCTCACAGGAAATGAACCCGCCTCCAAATCCAACTGGGTAGTAATGCCATCGAGAAGGTTGACGTGCTGCCCTAATAAGGTAGGTGTATGACTGTGAACATCAATAAAGCCAGGAGCCACCGCAAGCCCTTTGGCATCAATCGTTTTAGTGCCCACAAGGGGTTGCTCTGAAATAGTACTAATAGCACCGCGACGAATACCCACATGCCTGATGGCATCCAGATTAGTCTCCGGGTCTATAACGCGGCCATTGGCAATTACCACATCATAGTCTGCAGCAAATAACTGCGTAGATATCAGCAATAATAAAGTACGTAATACTGTTGGCAACATAACTCCCACCTCATTATTTTTTCTCAAATATACAGCAATCAGACTGCTCATGTCCGACATCGATTAATTAGGAGATTGGATAAGCGTATTAGGACCTCTGCACTCGGCTGAGCGTTTATCTCTATCTCCGGAGCAAAACAGCAGGGGCAGTTGATATGAGTCAACGCGACAGAATTCTATATTCGGTATCTTGAGCGGGTTATCTGGTTTGGGAGCCATTCATGTTTTCTACTCGCCTTTTCAGCACGCACAGCCAAAAGCAATGGTCAGTACTTTCTGCTAACACGGTCGCTTTTGCTGGCAACTTTGCTGTCTGGACATTATTTTCAATTTTAGGTATTCAGATCAAACAGGATCTCGGATTAACCGACACCCAATTTGGCGTGCTGATCGCAACACCAATTCTAACCGGATCATTATCAAGACTACCTCTAGGAATACTCACCGATATATTCGGTGGACGTAGAGTATTTACTATTTTAATGCTCTGCATAGTGCCTGCCATTTATAGCATTAATCTCGCCACAGCCTACTGGCACTACTTAGTTATTGGCCTTTTTGTGGGTCTTGCCGGTGGTTCATTTGCTGTGGGTATCGCCTATACAAGTGCCTGGTTTGACAAAGATCGCCAGGGCACTGCCATGGGCATATTTGGTGCTGGCAATGCGGGTGCTGCTATCACTAACCTTGCCGCCCCATTATTGATTGTTGCCTATGGTTGGGAATCAGTACCTACAATTTACGCTGTCTCTATGCTCGTAATTATTATCCTTTTTTGGATTTTTACCTTTGAAGATCCAGCCCATAGCGATAAGTCTGTGGCCCGTAAAAGACTCTGTTTGAAGACGCAATTAGCGCCTCTTTCAGAAATCCGTGTGTGGCGCTTTGGCCTCTACTATTACTTTGTCTTTGGTGGCTTTGTCGCCTTGGCCCTATGGCTGCCAAAATATTATATCGGTCAGTTCGACGTGGATTTAAAAACCGCTTCATTCTTAACGCTGCTGTTCACCTTACCTTCCGGATTAATTCGTGCGCTGGGTGGCTGGTTCTCCGACAAATACGGCGCTCGCACCATTAACTGGTGGGTGTTTTGGATCTGTCTGGTCTGTCTATTCTTTCTCTCTTACCCACCCACCACCATGATTATTCATGGTATCGAAGAAGATATCGCCGTGGGTATTGAACTGGGAATGTGGCCCTTCACCATACTGGTATTTATTGTCGGTATGGCCATGGGGTTCGGCAAAGCCAGTGTCTACAAAATAATCAATGACTACTACCCCACTCAGATGGGTTCAGTGGGTGGCATGGTCGGTGTGCTCGGCGGCTTGGGCGGATTCACTCTGCCCATTATGTTTGGCGTTGTCTCTGACTTCACCGGCGTGCGCAGTTCCTGTTTTATGTTGCTCTATGCGGTGCTGGCCGCCTGCATGATTCTGATGTACTACGCCATCAAACATGAAGAGCAAAAACAATCGACGAAAAATATTTCTAACGAACAGGCCGCAATCACTAATTGAGTAACGGGAAATCCTCTATGTCAGACCTAAAAGAATGGAATGTTGAAAACGAAGAGTTTTGGGAGAAATCTGGAAAGCAGATAGCCTCCAGGAATCTGTGGATTTCTATCCCCAGCTTACTGGTTGGATTTGCCGTTTGGTTGTACTGGGGTGTTATTACCGTACAGATGCTTAACCTGGGTTTTCCCTTTGCCAAGTCAGAGTTATTTACCCTAATGGCTATTGCTGGTTTAACCGGTGCCACATTGCGCATTCCCAGCAGCTTTTTTATTCGTCTCTGCGGTGGTCGCAATACGGTGGTGTTTACGACTGCCCTATTAATGATTCCCGCACTGGGCGCTGGTATTGCACTACAAAATCAACAGACCCCGCTGTGGGTATTCCAGCTACTCGCATTACTCTCAGGTTTAGGCGGCGGTAACTTTGCATCTTCCATGTCTAATATCAGCTTCTTCTACCCAAAAAAAGTACAGGGTTTAGCCTTGGGCTTAAATGCTGGCTTAGGTAACTTTGGCGTTACCACCATGCAAATTCTGGTACCTCTGGCCATGACCTTTGGTCTGTTTGGTGCCATGGGTGGAGACTCTATGATATTACAGAGCACCTCCGGGACCTTGATTGGAAAAATTCCCGCAGGCTCAGAAACCTACATTCAAAACGCTGGCTTGATATGGCTGGTATTTTTAGTGCCACTGCTAATTTTAGGCTGGTGGCGCATGAACAATATTCGCACCGAAGAAGTATCGCCCAACATTGGTAGCCCAGTAGGTTCCTTCTCGATTATCACCGGCATGCTCCTAGTAGGCTTTGCGACAGCTATTTTTGGTCTCTGGTTGCTCTTGCCAGCAAGTGCCAATGGCTCTGGCTTTGGCGTCCCCAAAGAAATTGTGCTGGTCATTGTTATTGCTCTCACTGTTTTTCTAATGCGCTTTGTTCTGCCCAGTGCGGCCAAAGCTAACCTCAGCCATCAGTATCAAATCTTCGGCAACAAACACACCTGGGCTATGAGTGTTATCTACACCATGACCTTTGGTTCTTTTATAGGTTATGCCGCGGCCTTCCCTCTGGCGATCAAAGTTATCTTTGGCTACCAACACTTAGCAGTCGCGGGTGTAGTCACCCATGACACGGTCAATGCCAATGGTCCCAGCGCACTAATGTATGCCTGGATGGGCCCCTTTATTGGTGCGTTGATTAGACCCGTTGGTGGCTGGATTGCAGACAAGATTGGTGGCGCCCTAGTCACACAGATATGTTCAGTAGTGATGGTGTTGAGCGCACTGGGCGTAGCCCATTACATGAAAGCTGCCTACGCATCGGCCACACCTGAAGAGTTCTTCCTGCCCTTCTTCCTACTCTTTTTAGTGCTTTTTGGCGCTACAGGCATTGGTAATGGATCTACCTTTCGCACCATCCCCAATGTGTTTAGCAAAGAACAGTCAGGCCCAGTATTGGGTTGGACTTCGGCGATCGCTGCCTATGGTGCCTTTTATATTCCCAAGGTATTTGGTGAGCAGATTAAGGCGACCACCCCAGAAGTGGCGCTCTACGGATTCGCCGCATTTTATGGGCTGTGTATTGTTATTAACTGGTGGTTCTACCTGCGACCCAAAGCAGAATTCCACAACCCATAAAATTTGGCACGGGCTAGTCTCTGATTGTCGAGAGGGTTTGCAAGACTCTCGACAGCATGGATGCTGGCGTGAAGCCCCCAGGGATGGGTTTACGGCGTGTCTTGTAAACCCTCTCGACAATCAGAGACGGATTACCACGTCGAAGGCAACAACAAGGGATTGATAGTATGAGCCATTTTTTAGACCGGCTACAATTTTTCAAAAAGAAACAAAGTGAATTCGCCAATGGCCATGGCCAAGTTAATAAAGAATCCCGTAGCTGGGAAGATGGTTACCGTCAGCGCTGGCAGCATGACAAGATCGTCCGTTCAACACATGGCGTGAACTGCACCGGCTCTTGCAGCTGGAAAATCTATGTCAAGAATGGTTTGGTGACCTGGGAAACACAGCAGACCGACTACCCGCGCACTAGACCGGATCTCCCTAATCATGAGCCGCGAGGTTGCCCTAGGGGCGCCAGCTACTCATGGTACCTCTACAGTGCCAATCGGCTTAAGTATCCCAAGGTACGCAAGCCACTGTTAAAACTATGGCGTGATATGCGCAAACAATATGATAACCCAGTGGAAGCCTGGGGCGCTATTGTCGAAGATCCAAAACATACGGCCAGCTATAAGTCTCAGCGAGGCATGGGCGGTTTTGTGCGTTCCTCATGGGATGAGGTGAACGAAATTATTGCCTCGGCTAATGTGTACACCGCAAAGACCCATGGTCCGGATCGGGTTATTGGCTTCTCACCTATTCCCGCAATGTCCATGGCTTCCTACGCGGCTGGTTCACGCTACCTTTCGTTAATCGGTGGCGTCTGTATGAGTTTTTATGACTGGTACTGTGACTTGCCGCCCGCCTCACCAATGACCTGGGGTGAGCAGACCGACGTGCCCGAGTCTGCCGACTGGTATAACTCCAGCTATCTTATTCTCTGGGGGTCCAATGTCCCCCAGACCAGAACACCGGACGCGCACTTCTTTACTGAGGTTCGCTACAAAGGCGCCAAAGGCGTAGTGATAACTCCCGACTATAGCGAAGCCGCAAAACTGGCTGATCTGTGGCTCAACCCTAAACAGGGAACCGATGCGGCGCTGGGCATGGCCTTTGGCCATGTAATTCTAAAAGAATTCCATCTGGATAACCCCAGCGAATACTTTACCGACTATGTGCGCCGCTACTCCGATATGCCGATGCTGGTGATGCTCGAACCCCATGAGGCTGGAAGCCTTAAACCCACAAGATTTTTGCGCGCCTCAGACCTGGTGGATAATTTGGGGCAGGACAATAACCCTGACTGGAAGACTATTTCCTACGATGAAAATAGCGGCGAACTGGTTTCACCTCAGGGCTCTATCGGCTATCGCTGGGGGGAGCTGGGCAAATGGAATATCGAAGCGAAAGAAGGGGGTAGCAGCGAAGACGTGAAACTGCAGCTCTCATTAATTGGTGCTGATGCTCAGGCTGTGGCTTTCCCCTACTTTGCCGCAGAGCAACATGATCACTGGGAACATCAGGCGGGTGAAGCCACGCAGTTGAGGCAGGTACCCTACCGCCGAGTGACACTAGCCGATGGTACCGAAGCTCAGGTAGCCACGGTATTTGACCTTATGATGGCCAACTACAGTATTGATCGTGGCTTGGGTGGCGACAACGTGGCCTCTAGTTACGATGACGAAACTGCGGCTTACACGCCCGCTTGGCAAGAAAAGATTACCGGTGTGTCCCGTGAAAAAGTCATTCAGGTAGCACGGGAATTTGCGGATAACGCCGACAAAACCAAAGGCAAGTCCATGGTCATTGTCGGTGCGGCAATGAACCATTGGTACCATATGGATATGAACTATCGCGGCCTAATTAACATGTTGGTTATGTGTGGGTGCGTGGGTCAGAGTGGCGGTGGCTGGGCCCATTATGTGGGTCAGGAAAAGCTGCGCCCACAGACTGGCTGGTTGCCTCTGGCCTTTGGTTTGGACTGGAGCCGCCCACCGCGACAGATGAATTCCACCTCATTCTTTTACAGCCACAGCTCGCAGTGGCGTCATGAAAAGGTCAATATCCATGAGGTGCTCTCCCCTCTGGCCAACAAAGATGAACTGCCCGAGGCTATGCTTGATTACAATATTCGTGCCGAGCGTATGGGCTGGTTGCCCAGTGCCCCCCAGCTGAATCAAAACCCGCTGCAAATTTGTCGCGATGCTGAAGCCGCTGGTATGGATCCAAAAGATTATTTGGTCCAGCAGCTCAAAAGCGGTGAGATTAAGTTTGCCTGTGAACAGCCTGACAACCCGGCTAACTTCCCCCGCAATATGTTTATCTGGCGCTCGAATCTTTTAGGTTCCTCCGGCAAGGGCCATGAATATATGCTCAAGTATTTATTGGGTACCAAAAATGGCGTGATGAACGAAGACAATGGCCATAACGGCGGTATTATTCCTAAAGAAGCGGAATGGGTCGAAGACGCGCCCCAGGGCAAACTTGATCTGGTTACCACCCTCGATTTTAGAATGTCATCCACCGCCCTGTATTCCGATATTGTTTTGCCTACCGCCTGCTGGTATGAAAAAGATGATCTCAATACCTCTGACATGCATCCCTTTATTCACCCTCTTTCGGCGGCCACAGACCCAGCCTGGGAAGCACGTAGCGACTGGGATATTTATAAGGGAATCGCCAAAGAATTTTCTCGAGTTTCTGAAGGTAATCTAGGGGTAGAGAAAGATCTGGTCACTGTACCCCTACTCCATGACAGCCCCGGTGAGCTAGCCCAAGCCTTTGACGTTAAAGATTGGAAGAAAGGCGAATGCGAGTTAATTCCCGGTGAAACTGCACCCAATATGATTGTGGTTGAGCGGGACTTTCCCAATACCTATAAGAAGTTCACCTCACTGGGACCACTGCTTAAAAAACTGGGTAATGGCGGCAAAGGTATTAGTTGGAACACCGATGATGAGGTGGATTTTCTTGGCGAACTTAATCATCGCGTCACCGAAGAAGGTATTAGCAAAGGAAGGCCGCGCATTGAATCAGCCATTGATGCCTGTGAAGTTATTCTTAGTCTGGCGCCAGAGACCAATGGTGCGGTGGCAGTAAAAGCCTGGGATGCTTTGGGCCAACATACTGGTCGCGACCACCGGCATCTGGCCATCCCCAAGCAAGACGAAAAAATCCGCTTCCGTGACGTGCAGGCACAGCCACGTAAGATTATCTCATCACCCACATGGTCGGGCTTAGAAGATGAGCATGTTAGCTATAACGCCGGCTACACCAATGTCCATGAGTTTATCCCCTGGCGAACACTCACTGGTCGTCAGCAGCTCTATCAGGATCATCAATGGATGCAGGCCTTTGGCGAGCAGTTAGTCTCCTACCGTCCGCCTATTCATACTAAAACCACTGATTTGGTCAAGGGTTCAAAACCCAATGGCCATCCAGAGATTGTATTGAACTGGATTACTCCCCATCAAAAATGGGGCATCCACAGCACCTACTCCGATAACTTATTAATGTTGACCCTAAGTCGTGGCGGGCCGATTATTTGGCTCTCTGAAACCGATGCTCAGTCTGTGGGTATTGCCGATAACGACTGGGTAGAGGTGTTTAATGTTAATGGTGCCATTGCCTGTCGTGCGGTGGTTAGCCAGCGCGTCAAAGACGGCATGGTGATGATGTACCACGCTCAGGAACGGATTATCAACATCCCCGGCTCCGAGATGACAGGTACCCGCGGCGGCCACCACAACTCAGTGACTCGAACCGTTTTAAAACCCACCCATATGATCGGTGGCTATGCCCAGCAGTCCTATGGCTTTAACTATTACGGCACGGTTGGCTGTAACCGCGACGAAATGGTGGTGGTGCGCAAGATGGACAAGGTGGATTGGTTGGATGGATCCAATACTGATGATCTGCCTCAGCCACTACCACAAAACCCTTAAGGAGTAGGCCCTATGTTAATAAGATCTCAAGTCGGCATGGTGCTGAATCTGGACAAGTGTATTGGCTGTCACACCTGTTCAGTAACCTGTAAAAATGTATGGACCTCTCGCGAGGGAACCGAGTATGCCTGGTTCAATAATGTAGAGACTAAACCCGGCACGGGCTACCCAGATGATTGGGAAGATCAAGCCAAATGGAATGGCGGCTGGGTGCGCAACGATGATGGCTCCCTCACCCCAAAGATTGGTAGCAAGGCCAAGGTGCTGAGCAAAATATTTGCCAACCCGGATATGCCGCAGATTGATGATTACTACGAACCCTTTGATATGGACTATCAGCATCTGCACACCGCGCCTAGCTCTAAGCATCAGCCGGTGGCAAGACCGCGATCGGTCATCTCTGGCAAGCGCATGGAAAAAATTGAGTCGGGACCCAACTGGGAAGAGTTACTGGGCTCCGAGTTTAAAAAACGCAGCGCCGATAAGAACTTCGATAATATGCAAAAGGCCATGTACGGCGAATATGAAAATACATTTATGATGTATTTGCCGCGGCTGTGCGAACATTGCTTAAACCCTTCCTGCGTAGCCGCCTGTCCCTCAGGTGCTATTTACAAGCGCGATGAAGATGGCATTGTTTTAATCGACCAAGAGAAATGTCGCGGCTGGCGCATGTGTGTCTCTGCCTGCCCTTACAAAAAAATCTATTACAACTGGAAATCCGGTAAATCGGAAAAATGCATTTTCTGTTACCCGCGTATTGAAGCTGGTCAGCCGACCGTCTGCTCTGAAACCTGTGTGGGTCGTATTCGCTACCTAGGGGTTTTACTTTACGATGCCGACCGCATTAAAGAAGTGGCCAGTACCGAATCTGAACAGGGCCTCTACGAAAAACAGCTAGAGATATTCCTCGACCCCAACGACCCTGAAGTGATTGCCCAGGCGCGAAAAGATGGTATAGCTGACTCAGTCATCGATGCCGCCCAGCGCTCACCGGTGTATAAAATGGCAGTGGATTGGAAACTTGCTCTGCCGCTACACCCTGAGTATCGCACCATGCCGATGGTCTGGTACATCCCCCCATTGTCGCCGATTCAGTCCGCGGCCAACTCTGGGCACATGGGTATGAATGGCATTATTCCCGATGTCGAAAGCCTACGTATTCCGGTTAAGTATTTGGCCAACATGTTGACTGCGGGAGATACCAAGCCTGTATTACTCGCGCTAAAACGATTACTGGCCATGCGTGCATTCAAACGCTCCCAGACAGTAGATGGCGTGGAAGACCTTCCAGTACTCGAAGAAGTGGGTCTATCTGTTGAGCAGGTAGAAGAGATGTATCGCTACCTAGCAATTGCCAACTACGAAGATCGCTTTGTGATTCCAACCGCCCATCGTGAAGACGCACTGGTTGATGCCTATGCCGAGCGCGGCGGCTGCGGCTTTAGCTGGGGCGATGGCTGCTCCACTGGCACCAGTGATGTAAATATGTTCGGCGGCAAAAAGAACAATACTCGGGATGTGATCAGCACCGTACAGGTGTGGGATGAGGGTAAATAGACCATGAAGAGCCTAAAAGTTATCTCCTGTTTAATGGATTACCCCAACGCTGAGGTGCAAAAGCATATTGATGAACTCTGTGCCGTAGTCACTTCGAGTAACGAGCTGTCCTACGCGCTCAAAGATCGTCTGCTGGAATTAATCGACAGCATTTATGGCGGCGATCTGCTCGATGCCCAAGAAACCTATACCCATGTGTTTGACTATGGCCGTGCCATGTCGCTATTACTGTTTGAACATGTGCACGGAGAGTCTCGTGATCGGGGACAGGCTATGGTGGACCTAATGGCACTCTATGAGGGTAATGAATTTGCTATCAATGTTCGGGAGCTGCCCGACTATATCCCTCTTTATTTAGAGTACCTATCTCATCGGCCGGCCGCCGAAGCTAAAGATGGTTTAGCGGATATTGCTCATATCTTAGGGCTACTTTGCGCGCGCCTTAAAGAGCGAAAAAGCGATTATGCCGTTCTGTTTGAATCTCTATTAATGATTAGCGGCGAAACAGTAGAGATGGAAAAACTTCTAGAGCTGGCCGCAAAAGAGGAGCCTGACAATACACCGGAGGCTCTGGATAAAATCTGGGAAGAAGAGCAGGTTACTTTTGGCGCTGGGGATGCCCATGATAGCTGTGATGTGAAGCCAGGCTTTTCATCTAGTTCTCCATCAAGCTCTCAATCTAGTTCTCCATCAAGTGCTCCACCTCAATCAGAACCCCATGTACAAAATACACCCCTGCATTGGGTACAGAACTCTTAAGGAAACTAACCATGTCCTCTACACTCAATACTTTTCTATTTGGCCTCTACCCCTACATTGCTCTGGCGATCTGTCTCGCGGTGAGCTGGATACGATTTGATCGGGACCAGTACAGCTGGAAAGCTGATTCAAGTCAGATACTCGGTAATAAAGGGATGCGCCTAGGGAGCAATCTGTTTCATATTGGGGTGATCTTTATTTTGGCCGGCCATTTTATTGGCCTGCTAACCCCTGAGTCTATTTATCACCATATGATTTCAACGCCCAACAAACAGCTTCTGGCCATGGTTTCTGGCGGGGTATTTGGAATACTCTGTTTGGTAGGATTATTAATACTGTTGCATCGACGTCTGTTTAACCCAAGAGTTCGAGCCAATAGTCGCTGGTCTGATATTGCCATATTAATTATTTTACTGGTTCAGCTGCTACTCGGCTTGGGGACTATTTTCGCCTCTTCAAATCACTTGGATGGTTCGGTAATGGTCCAGCTCGGTGAATGGGCGCAGAGTATTGTTACCTTACAACCATTAAAAGCAGCCAATGCAATTGCGACAGTGAGCCTTGTATACAAGCTTCATGTGTTTTTGGGCCTAAGTATTGTTCTAATATTTCCCTTCACGCGTCTAGTTCATGTGATCAGCGCTCCGATCTGGTACTTCGGGCGTAACTATCAGGTAGTCCGTCAAAAGAAATCATAGTCAGTACCTCTACAATAGCTAGCCATAAAAAAGCCGAGCATTACAGTTAACTTAAAACTGTAATGCTCGGCATATTATGGAGCAATTCAGATTACTACTAATTACTACTATAAGAAACGAGTGACTAAAAAGAAACTTGTGCCTGCAGCCAAATCTTCTGTGTTTCTGTCGCAAAATCCTCAGCCTGATAGTCAGCATACTTAAGCAGTAATTTAACCTTATCATTGAGCGTCTTCGCCACAGACAGATCTATCTCATCACCCCAGTTACCTGGACCATCCTGTGCATCAAACTGATGGTAGGTTGCTCCAAATGTCATACCCGCCAGCTTTGTACTCAGACTTAAATACCGATCTTCAAGACCCGCACTGGGCGTCGCCAAGAATTTATCGGCCCAACCATTGAACTTATGCAGCGTGGCCAATGGTGTTGAAAAAGACTGGCCGGCAGTACTGGCATTTCCTTCCAAGACTTCCCAACCTAACTTGGCGGTAACTGCCTCGACCTTTACACCAGCCTCGAGCAGATAATAATCAGTATCATAGTTACTTGGATTGTCGCCATAGTCAGATTGCTGGGCATATTCGGCAGTGCAAAGAACCTTTAAATTATCTATATCAGACCATTCATGCTCTCCAGTAAACCGTAAGCCCAGAGTACTACTTGAGGCGCCGGGAGTATCTTTGACATCCAACCAATAACCATAGGCACTGAATGTACCCGCTGACAGACCCGTATAATTAATATTTAGCAGATGAGTGCTGGTATCGAGCTCAGCCGGCTGAGCACCATCCTTCGGCCCAAAGATTCGATTTACATTACTGACAAAGCTGTAAACCACTGTAGTATCGGCTAGTGCAGTATTCACAATCGCGAATGCATCATAGGTTTGTTCATTCTGACGCCAGCCAACGCCGCCAACAAAACGTTGATTATCAAAGTTGACTCGCTGTCGACCCAGCTTAAAGCTGTTGCCTTCAATTCCTGTGTAGGCAACCCAAGCCTGATTGATATCTGTTCCCTCTGGATCAGCCACAACTGGATAGCTGGTTAACCCATTAGTAGTGTCATTGTGGCTGTCGCCACCCAGTACAGCGACGTTGTCAACTTCCAGCTGTGCCTTAAAATACTCATGGGCAGCAGTGGTGTAGGTGAATCTCGTTTTTAATGTTGAGGCGTCTGCATTATTTGCCAGGCCCTCTTGATCGACGTTCTCAAATCGAAAACGCAGGCTTACTTCCGCACTGCCGTTTTTAATCGAATCTACCACGGTAGTTGAAGTTTCCGCTGCATAGGTATTTGTAAACGCGAGGCTAAATAAAATAAATGAGGTGGAACTTATAAATGGAACTGCACGTAAAGTCACTTTAACAATCCTCCCTGAGGAATATTTTTAACATTATCTGAGAGAGGATATTAGCTTGACTAGTCTTTATCTGAATTGATATCTATCAACTGGTCGCTAATAGATTATTTTGCCGAAAATAAATCCCCCTGTTTTTCCATATGAATAAAGAATTTTGTGTTTTTATAGGGAAGTTTCATGAAGCCTGAAACGCCGAGGCCCTCAATAGCAGGGATATTAATCAATATTTGGTCGAGGCATTTTCTGAATTCATATTTCTTGCTAACGTCTAACAGTCTTAGGTAATTATGAATTTTTAGGTCCTGCTCGACTGCCTCAAAAATAATACAACCGGTATGCTGAATCTTATTCATACTCGCCAACAACCGCATAATTGTTTGCGGTAACTCCAGCATTTCATCTGGGTCGGTGCCATCTTCGAAATAGGAGTGTAATTTTGAGTTATCTTCAGGTACCAGTGCATCACTGTAGTCAAACTGTATCTCCATACCCGGCTGAGGGACAAAAGGCTCATCAGAATTCTTACGGCTGATATGCAATGTCTTACGAGCATCAAACATGCAGCTTTTAAACACACCTTTATTGCTAATGGCACGGGCCAGATGGACCATATTATTAATCGCGTTGACCAAAGCTGGCGCCAGATTGGCGTCATAGAGGTTAAGGCTTGAGTCGAGATAAACGCCTCCATCATCCCAATTTATCGCCAGACCACCCACTACGGGGTAACGGCCAAGGTGACTCACCGCAATAATAAAGGCCTTTTCTGTGTCTCCCATACCACTGAGATAATTCTTATAATGCCCATAGTCTGCAGCATCGACGTCACGCGCTGCTTGGGCATCAAATTTATCAGCGCCAATTTCTGCCCGTAAAAAGCTTTTTCTAGAGCTGTACACCACTGTCTCCAATTGCTCATTAGCATCCGAGCTAGTTATTACAAATGGAATGAGTGGCAAACTAGGATTGGATGTTTCAGGCGTTGATGTACTCACAATATGCTTCATATAGCGCATATTATCGAAAAAGTAGTCTCCTGCCCTCTCTCGAACTTCTGAGTCCTCGTCTAGCATGCCGGCCAGAGTTTTTGCGAACTCGATAGGCAGACCCAGTGATTCTGGCGTGATAACATCCTTCCCAAAACGGCTACCCTGCCCTGAAGACAGTGCATACAGAGTGCCTGCTAGACCCTGCTCATCAAAACGCGGAGAAGAGAGTTCAGCCTTTAACTGATCATCACCGATAAAATAGACATCCCCGAGCTTTGCATTGGTCTTGCCGAAATCTGAATTAATCGCATCGAGACCAAATCCGTCAATACGTTGATGCTGGGCATCACATTGGGCAAAAACTGCTGCACCCCAGTCGATCAGGGCGACCGTCTCGGTGTCTGGATCAAACATAATATTCGAAGGCTTAATATCGCCATGAACAATTAGGCTACTTACTGTGGACTCTGACTGACGCCGTAAGTACAGCAGTATATTGGACATCTGGGCTGCAATTTTTAGGATTAGGCGGGGTTCCAATTTTCCGGTTTGGCGAGACAGCTGTTCGAGGTTGATACCCGGTGCTCGCTCCATCATAAGAATGGACTGGCCGCTGACATGTTGAAAATCTACAAATTTAGGAATACCAGAATGCCCTAGCTGATTGAGCATAAAGCCCTCTTCTTCTAGGCGTTCCTGAACATGCTGAGGTAATGTAATACGGGCAAACTTAAAGACATATTGCTGCCCCTTCTGATTAGTGCCAGAAAAAACAAAGCCATAGGCGCCTTTACCCACCATCTCAATATCATTATACCCAAGACGTTTGAGCTGGGATTCACAAAGACTCAGCCAATCCTTTAATTTTCGGGCATCCTGATGACTAAGCAGGTAAAAAGATTGCTCTTCATTGATGTAAAAGTGCTGTAAGTTTTTACTTTCGAGCAACCCCATAATGATAAGTGCCTAAGTCATGTCGCAATTAACGCCTAAATCATAGCAGCCAGCATAGTAGTTGGACTTTTAAGGTATCCCATCCAAACATTATTGAATCTGGCAATAGTACCGCCATCAATAACGCGATGATCCCCAGACCAGCTTACTGTCATTATTTTTCGTGGGACCAGGTTACCCTGTTCATCAAACCGGGGTAATGTCTGGATTTTGCCCAGCGCCACAATGGCTACCTCGGGTTTATTAATAATGGGGGTTGCTGCCGTGCCACCAATGGCGCCAATGTTGGAAATGGTAATGGTACCTCCAGACAGTTCCTGGGGATTGATTTTACCACTGCGAGCAGCTTGGGTTAGGCGTGTGACCTCAGTCGCTATATCTAATAGGCTCAGGTCTTGGACATTTTTAATATTGGGTACCAATAAGCCAGTCTTACCATCTACCGCCATGCCAATATTGTGACTGGCAACATAGGTTAGTTCTGTAAAATCTGCATTCGGGTGACTGTTTATTATGGGGAACTGCTTTATAGCTAGAGACAGCGCTTTGATAAATAACGGCATTAGGGTGATTTTAAGGCTGTCTGTGGCATAGGTATCCTTGAGCGTTTGACGAATTTCCATCAACGCAGTCACATCCATTTCATCCACATAGGTAAAGTGGGGGATGGTCGAGACCGCTGCACTCATGCGTTCGGCCATTATTTTGCGCACACCCCTGATAGGTTCCACTCGGTCCTCAGCAGTAGTCTTAATTAGCTGGGCATTAGACACACTGTTGTCACTCGCGCCCCTGTCTTCATTTGAACCTCTGCCGTTCGAAAGAAACCCTAGTACATCCTCCTTTAGTACGCGTCCCTGCTTACCCGAGCCGTTAATGCTAGAAAGATCGAGTTCATGCTCGCGGGCCATTTTACGGACCGCTGGGGTTGTTAGAACCTTACTGGTAAACGAGAGATCTGCTGAGGCGGAGGCTATCATTGCCTCGGAAGTTGCAGACACTTCAGACTCTGTATCTAGGGAGGTCGCTACAGCCACCTCAACCAAAGTCTCTGGGGCTGCCGTCTTTTCGTCTCCAATACTTTCTGTACCCTCTACCTCAAGGGCAAATAGCGGCTGGTGCACCTTGGCAATATCTCCCTCAGCATAATAGAGTTTGGTGACACGGCCGTTGTACATAGAGGGGATTTCAACAATGGCTTTATCGGTGCTGACATCGACGATGATTTGGTCTTCGACAATAATATCGCCCTCCTTGACCTTCCATTCGATCACTTCACACTCAACAATACCTTCGCCAATATCCGGTAATATAAAATCTTTTTTCATGGTGCGTAACCCTCCAGGCTCTAGTAGGCCAGACTCGATTTGATGGCTTCATAAATTTTTAGATGGTCCGGAAGATACTGCTTTTCCTGTATCAGCGGAAATGGTGTGTCTATTCCTGTCACTCGCGTGATGGGGGCTTCCAGGCTTAGAAAACAACGCTCTTGAATGCTGGCAGCAATTTCACCGGCAAAGCCACCGGTCAATGGCGCTTCGTGGCTAATCAGAAGACGGCCGGTTTTGTTCACCGACTCAGCCACAGTATCTCTATCCCAGGGGAGCAGGGTGCGGAGGTCAATGACTTCACATGAAATACCCTCAGCCGCAGCAAGCTCTGCGGCTTTGCCGATTTGAATCATCTGTGCACCCCAGCCAAGCAACGTAATGTCTGTGCCTGCCTGAACGACCTCGGCCAGGCCCAGTTTAAGCTCATAGTCATGGTTAGGCACATCTCCGACAGAGGCACGGTAAATAGCTTTTGGTTCGAAGAAAATAACCGGATCTGGATCACGAATAGCCGCCAACAAAAGACCCTTGGCCTGATAGGCATTACTGGGGATAACGACCTTAAGGCCTGGGGTATGACAAAAATAGGCTTCGGGCGACTGAGAATGATACAGGCCGCCGTCAATACCGCCACCATAGGGAGCTCGAATAGTGAGGCCACCACAGTTAAATTCATCACCGCTGCGATAGCGAAACTTGGCTGCTTCATTAACAATTTGATCAAATGCAGGAAAGATATAATCTGCAAATTGGATCTCAGCGACGGCAACAGAACCCTGCGCTGCTAAGCCAATGGCAAAGCCGGCAATACCCTGCTCCGTGAGCGGAGTATTAAAACAGCGTGGTCGACCATATTTTTCTTGGAGGTTACTCGTGGCTCTAAAGACGCCACCAAACTTACCTATATCTTCTCCGAGACAAACAACTCTTTCATCCGCAGCCATAGCAGTATCCAAGCCATTATTGACCGCCTGTAATAAATTCATGCGAGTTACATCAGTCATTATGAGTTCTCCCCATGAGCTTTATAACTGTCTGGATATTTAGCCACATGCTTTTCTAGAGACTCGAACTGTTCAAGGAGATGGGCTGGCGTATCTTTGTACACATCAGTAATAAGGTCTAAAAGAGGTGGTTTCGGACGTTTTTCTGCCAGCTTCAACTCTGCTAAAATCTCTTTACGGTAGTTGCTCTGTAGATCTTCATCGCGGCTTTCGTCCCACCATTTTTGGTTAATCAGCCAGTTTTTCATTCTGCTAATGGGGTCTTTTTGACGCCACTCATCTTCTTCTTCAGCACTGCGATAACCACTGGGGTCATCTGATGTGGAATGAGCACCAAGGCGATAGCTCATGGTCTCTATCAGCACCGGTCTCTGCTCGTTTACGGCAATGTTGCGCGCCGCAACGGCCGCGGCATAGACCGCCAGAATGTCATTGCCATCAACACGAATAGTTTTAATACCATAACCCAAACCTCTGGCAGCTATGCCATTACCGGCATACTGCTCGGAAGAGGGGGTTGAAATTGCATAACCATTATTGCGCGCTACAAAAACAACCGGGCTTTTCAATACAGCAGCCATATTTAGGCCCGCATGAAAGTCACCCTCAGAGGCGGCGCCGTCTCCGAAATAACATAGAGTACAGGCGTTATTACCGGCCAGTTTTTGGCCATAGGCATAGCCAGCGGCCTGAGGGATCTGTGTCGCTAAAGGCGACCGAATCGTCATAAAGTGCAGATCCCGGCTACCGTAGTGAACTGGCATCTGTCGACCTTTGCCCAAATCTTTCGCATTACTAAACAGCTGATTCATAAACTGCTCAGTACTAAAACCACGGAAGCGTAATGCAACCTGCTCTCGATACTGCCCCATGATCATATCGTCTTGCTTAAACGCCGCCACTGTGCCTGCTACTGATGCCTCCTCCCCAGTACAGGTCAAATAAAAACTGAGGCGGCCCTGGCGCTGGGCGCCCACCATGCGCTCATCGAGTATGCGCGTATAAACCATATCCCTATAGATTTTGTGGGCCAGCTCTTTCGCTAGCTCTGGAGTCTGTGCCCCTGAAATAAGAGTACCGTCAGCCTGTAATATACGCAGAGTCGGAATCTGTACTGTAGAGCCATCGTCAAAAACAGGGGCAACTGTTGGGGGACTTTTAACTGCCATGGGACACCTCTTATAATTCCATTTTTAAGGGTCGATACTGGATGTTATCTTGTTATTATTAACCCTCATCTATGAAGGTAAAATTACCATGCTGGGGCTTGGAGAATCCTGCCAAACTCATGGTTTTGATTTAGCCAATAAAACTTATTATTGCGTCATAGTCCCTTATAAAAGAGAATTATTGCGCCATATGGCTTATTACTTGCTCAGGCACCAAATTAACACCCATTAGTAGCGTGCAGCTAGGTGAGAGAGCTACAATGAAAACCAGCCTGTTTAGTGAGTTTATAGCTTAAGTATAGAAGAGCTTGGAGAACTATTATGATTGAGTACAAACTGGATGCCATTGATTGGAAGATTCTTGATCTTCTTCAATCTGATGCGGGTATTTCTAATCTAGAATTGTCTGAAAAAGTTTGTTTGTCGCCCTCTCCGTGCTCCCGGCGGGTAAAAAACTTGGAACAGCTGGGTTATATTCTCCGTCGAGTCACATTAATTGACCCCAAGAAAGCGGGGCTGCCAGTCACCGTTTTTATTCAGGTCACCCTGCACCATCAAGTAAAAAAGGATCTCGACCATTTCGCCCAGCAGGTACTCAACTGGCCTGAGGTGATGGAGTGCTATTTAATGACTGGGGATTTTGATTATTTGATGCGAGTGGTGACTCCAGATCTGCAGTCTTATCAAACTTTTCTCGATGACAAACTCACTGCATTCGATGGTATAGATCATATTAAAAGCAGTTTCTCACTCAAACCTATATGCTACAAAACTGAACTGCCATTTGGGCATCTACTTTAATACCCTCCAATATTAAATAATTTTTTATGGTGCATATTGATAGTCGTCAACTTTGCAATATGCCATTTACCTATAGTTCTATAGCAGCCTAGCCCGTGGCTGAGATACCAATTCCGATTGGTAGGTAAACAGCAATATTATCATTACAAAGGAGTATTAAAATGATTCCAGTATTAAGAGAACCCACCCATTTACTCGATCGATTTCAAGACGATTTTAATAATTTATTCCGATCCTTTGGAGATAGATCGCTTGGAATAAGAGATGAGGATAGCAATGTTATAACCAGCCAATGGATGCCCCCGGTAGATATCCAAGAAGGCGATAATGAATTTGTGATCAAAGCAGATATTCCCGGCGTCAATCGCAAAGACATTGAGATCAGCATGGCTAATGGCGTTTTATCGATTAGAGGTGAGCGTAAAATCGAGAAGAATGAGGAGCATAATGGCTACTATCGCACTGAATGCTCCCATGGCATTTTTCATAGACGTTTTAGCTTGCCTGATTCAGCGGACCCAGACAAAATTGTTGCTAAGGATAAAGACGGTGTTTTGACAATTACCCTGAGTAAGCGCAAAACCGCAAAGCCAACGTTGATTAATATTCAGTCCTAATTAACGGCCGTAATACCGCCACTCCTCCCATAGACGGAGTATTCTATAGCCTCTGCCCATCATATTGTGCAGAGGCTTTTTAGGGGGTTAGTATTTTTGGCTTATCAGTGATTGGTAGAGATTACTGTAACCTGTCGCACTGATGTCCCAGGAGAAGTCTTCGCCCATCCCTGAGCGCTGGAGGTCCCGCCATAGCAACAGATTGTCATAGACGAAATGTAGGCGCTGCAACGCATCAATCAGCGCATCCGGGGTGAAGTCCCAAAACAATACGCCGGTCGAATCAGCAATATTTTCTGAAAAGGGCGCTATATCAATAATGGTATCAGCAAGGCCACCCACCCCGTGGGCAACCGGTATGGTTCCATAGCGTTGAGCATACATTTGCGTCAAGCCGCAGGGCTCATAGCGGGAGGGAATTAGCAGCGCATCGGCACCTGCTATTACAAGGTGGGCGGCCCTTTCATCGTAGGCTGGCTTAACACTAATACGCATTGGATATTGCTTTTCTACTTCCAACAAGGCTTTCTCAAGTACCTTATCACCGTTACCCAGAACCACTAAATCGACTGGTAATTGCATAATAAGTGGCAGCGCCTCAATCAATAGGTCAATGCCCTTCTGCTCCGTTAAACGCGAGACAATCCCCAACAGCAATCGGTCCTGATGTCCCAATAGTTGAAATTCTGCCAACAGCGCCAACTTATTAAAAACCTTGCGATGGAGGCTGTGGCTACCATAAATGGTTTGTATCATTGGGTCATTGCTGGGGTCCCATAACTGAGTGTCAATACCATTAGTAATACCAGAAAAACCCTCGCCCAGACTCCGTAATAGGCCCTCTAAGCCACAACCAAACTCTTTGCTAAGCACCTCTTTTGCATAGCCTACGCTAACGGTGTTAACGGCATCGGCAAACACGATACCCGCCTTCATAAATGACATCATCCCATAGTATTCCAAGGCCTGATAATCCCAAAGAACTTTGCCATCCACTGTGGCGGGTAAGTCTAACGCCTCAAAATCTATACGATCAAACAGACCCTGATAGGCAAGATTGTGAATGGTAAATAGACATTGAGGCCGCTTATTATGGCTTGCCAGCAAGAGTGGTAGCAGGCCTGTATGCCAATCATTGCAATGGACAGTATCTGGGTGCCATGCAAGGCCGACCTGATTTAGGGCAATTTTCTCACTGACCCGACAGAATAGTCCGAACCGCTGGGCATTGTCAGTCCAGGGCTGGTCTGCATACTCGCCGTAAGGCCCACCTGGACGGTCAAATAGCTGAGGGCAGTCAACCAAATAGACCGGTATATCAGTGCCTTTGAGATGCGCCTGCAATAAACCAACGGGATATCCCATGACCTCAGCACTGTAATCCAGCCATTTGTGATGGGCCTCCGCAAGACCACTATAGGAAGGTAACACAATGCGTATATCATGACCTTGTCGGCGCAAGGCAGCGGGTAAATTGTAGGCTACATCTGCCAGGCCCCCAGTTTTAATCAGCGGATAGAGTTCACTGCAAGCAAATAAAATATTCATGGGCCTGTTCTAATTAAGACAATGCCCGCCAGTGGCGGCAACTGTAAAACCAGTGAATATGGCTGGCCCATGCAGCTGACATCTTGACTATTAACTTCACCGCCATTACCTGTATTGGTGCCGGTATAAAAAACTGAATCTGAGTTGAGTAATTCTAGGTAACGGCCTTTTTGGCCAATACCAATACGATATTGATTACGCGGTTGTGGGGTCAAGTTCAGTATCACCAACACTGTCTGTTTATCACTGTCGCGCCTATAACTGAGTACCGATTGTTGACTGTCATGGCAGTCTACCCAAGTAAAACCCTGAGCCTCAAAATCGTAGCGATGTAGCGCAGGATAGTGGCGATATAATTGATTGAGGTCGGTCACTAAACGGCTTATACCCTGACGCCTATCCGCACATGGCGTCGGTTCATCTAGCAGGTGCCAGTCTAGAGACTGGTTGCTTCGCCATTCTTGTTGCTGGGCAAATTCACTGCCCATAAAGAGCAGTTTTTTGCCTGGCCAGGTAAATAAAAATACATAGAGCAATCTAAGATTGGCAAACTTTTGCCAATCGTCACCCGCCATTTTTTCAAGTAGTGACTTTTTTTCATGCACCACTTCGTCGTGTGAGAGTGCCAGCATAAAATTCTCATGGTGAGCATACAGTGCACTAAAGGTTAATAGCTCATGGTGATAACGGCGATAAATGGGGTCTTTGCTCAGGTAAGCGAGACTGTCATGCATCCAGCCCATATTCCATTTCATGGAAAACCCAAGACCACCCACCCATGTTGGCCGACTCACCTGAGGCCATTGGGTGGACTCCTCGGCAATCATCATTACCCCTGGAAACTGTTCATGGGCCACCACATTCAGCTCGCGCAGGAATTCGATAGCTTCAAGATTTTCGTTGCCACCGTATTTGTTCGGCTGCCATTGTCCGTCTTCGCGGGAATAATCCAAATAGATCATGGAGGCCACGGCATCGACACGTAGACCATCAATATGAAATTCCCGAAGCCAGAAAAGCGCATTAGCAGATAGGAAGTTTTTCACTTCATTGCGTGCAAAATTAAAGGTTAGGGTACCCCAATCAGGGTGCTCAGAAACCCGGGGATCCTCATGTTCGTAGAGGGCAGAGCCATCAAACTGCGCCAATCCATGCGCATCTTTGGGAAAGTGCCCTGCTACCCAATCAAGCAATATGCCAATATTGTAGCGATGGGCAACATCAATAAAATAGCGGAAATCGTCTGCCGAACCTAACCTACTGGTGGGCAAATAATAACCTGTGCACTGATATCCCCAGGATTCATCTAACGGGTGTTCTGCCACTGGCATTAATTCTATATGAGTAAAACCCAGTCCCTTAACATAGGGGATCAGACGGTGGGCTAGGGTTTTCCAGTTCAAGAAGTCGCCATCTTCAGCTCTCTGCCAAGATCCAGCATGCACCTCGTAGACGGACACCGGTGTCTGCTGCCAATCCCATTGACGTCGGCGCTCCAGCCACAGGTGATCTGACCAATTAAAGGTATTATCTCCAGCCACTAGGGATGCAGTATCTGGCCTCAGCTCGGCACTCTGGGCATAGGGATCTGCTTTTAGTGACACTGTGCTCGAGCCCCGATGACGAATCTCATATTTGTAACAGGTATTGACTCCCAGCCCTGGAATAAAAAGTTCCCAAACGCCACTGCTACCCCGTGATCGCATGGGATGGATGCGCCCATCCCAGTGGTTATGATCGCCCACCACGCTTACCCGCTCTGCCTGTGGCGCCCAGACCGCAAATAGCACGCCATTGATATGGTCAACTCTATGTATATGAGCGCCCAGCTTTTGGTAGATATGCTCATGGGCCCCCTCGGTAAAGAGGTGTAGGTCAAGATCACTTAACTGAGCCGGAAAACTGTACGGGTCGCAGATATAGTGACAGGCACCCTGGTGATCGACCCAGCGAATCAGATAATGCGGGGGAACCACTTCGGTGCCTGTCCAAGCAAATAGATCCGTATTGCCTATGCGCTGCATTGGCAGAGACGGATCTTCGATTGCGGCGCTGTAAGCATTGGGTAAAAGCGCGCAGATCCGCCAATGGCTATCACCGACCCAGTGACGACCCAAAATACTAAAGGGGTCGTGGTGGCGCATTTCTAACAGCCGCTGAATCGGCTCGGAAATTGAACTGTTAGGGTTGGCTTGCTGCTCTGCGTTGCACGCTTTACCTTCGCTCACTACAGTACTTGGCTCTTTGTTTAATGCTTTGTTTGATGCTTTCTTTTGCCCTCTATCAAGCTTGGGCCCATGGCTTTTGATAGGTCGTCCTAAGCAATCAACGGCATGGGCGCGTGATGCCCAGTGATCGACTTCAACATTTGTTCGGTCCGATGGAATGGAAAGTCAGCATCTTCGGCGCTGTCAGCTTGGGCAATAATATCTCCGGAGGTCACTATGCCCGCCAACGTGCCATGACTATTGACCACAGGCAGTCGGCGCACTCCGTACTCACGCATCAAGTCAAGAGCCTGCTGCACATCATCCTCAACATCACATTTGTATAACAGCTGACTATTGGAAACATCCTGCGCCGTTAATTCCCACAGGGGCTTTTTCTGGAGTGCCGCGCCCATGGCGATATCACGATCCGTAATCATGCCAATCGGTTTATGTTCCTGATCAACAATAGGCACAGAGCCGCAGTCATTATTCCACATGGTCATAGCCACGGTGTTTAAGGGTGTGTTGGACTCGCAGCTATACACCTGAGTTGTCATCATATCTTTTACGTTCATTGTTCTTTCACTCCTATCATGAGTTCGCGGTCACGAACTTTATTTAATCATTATAGAAATTAGCCTGATGAGTATTGACCCCTGTCAAGATTTCACAGTCCCAGCAGTGGTCAAATTTTATTGCCCATTGAATTGACCTAAGGATAGTGATGAATCAGTTCTCGAATCATAAAGACACCGCTGAAAGAAACGCTCGGGAAGCGTCCAATATGCGTTTTATCAGCCGACTAACCAAAAGCACACTAGGTCTAATTCTGGCCGGTGGCAGCGGATCACGATTACACCAATTAACCCAGTGGCGTGCGAAACCAGCAGTGCCATTCGGTGGTCAATTTAGAATTATTGATTTCACACTGTCTAACTGCGTTAACTCTGGTATTCGCCGCATTGGAGTATTAACACAGTACAAGGCACATTCACTCATTAGGCATATTCAGCGGGGTTGGGGATTTTTACATGGGGAGTTCGATGAATTTGTTGAGTTATTGCCCGCGCAACAGCGTGTTGAGAGCAGCTGGTATCTAGGAACCGCCGACGCGGTCTATCAGAATATTGACATTCTTCGCAATCACAATCCCCGCTATGTATTGATTTTGGCCGGTGACCATATTTATAAAATGGATTATGGTCCTATGCTAGCCCAGCATGTTGAAACGGGTGCACAGCTAACGATTGGCTGCATTGAAACCCCACGAGATAAGGCCAGTGATTTTGGTGTAATGACTGTTGACAGCAGTAATCAAGTCATGGACTTTGTTGAAAAACCGAATAACCCAGCATCTATTTTAGGCCTGCCCGATACCTCACTGATATCCATGGGAATCTACATATTCGACAGCAAGTTTTTAATTAATCAGTTAATTGGCGACGCAGACCGTGCTGATTCCAGCCATGACTTTGGCAAAGATCTAATTCCTAGACTAATAAAAGCACATAGGGTTTACGCCTATCCATTTCGAGATACGGTTCAGCATCGCCAAGCCTACTGGCGAGATGTAGGCACAGTGGATGCATACTGGCGCTCGAATCTTGAGCTAATCGGGGTAACTCCTGATCTTAATTTATATGATAAGGAATGGCCTATTTGGAGTTACCGGGAACAGACGCCACCGGCAAAATTTGTTTTTGATGAGCCAGACCGTTGCGGTTGCGCGATTGACTCTATGGTATCCAGCGGATGCATTATTTCTGGTGCGGTTATTCGCCACTCCCTGCTTTTTGACAATGTCACTGTCGACGAAGGCAGCAAAATAGAGAACGCAGTGATCCTGCCGGAAGTCAGTATTGGTAAGCATTGCCGCATCAAAAATGCCGTGATTGATAAGGGCGTGATGCTGCCGGACAACAGTGCTATTGGTATTGATGCCAAACAGGATGCCAAACGCTTTACCATCAGCCCAGGTGGAGTGGTTCTCGTCACCCCAGACATGCTGGGACAGGTATTACATCATGCCCGCTAATAATGACCCCTTACCATCCGAAAGGTTAAATGTCGTACTCTGTTGGCATATGCACCAACCGGAATACCGCGACCCCGTCAGCGTAGTATCCAATCTCCCCTGGACCTATTTGCGCACTATTAAAGACTACACTGACATGGCCGCTCATTTAGAACAGGTGCCTAACAGCCGCGCGGTTATTAATTTCAGTCCAGTACTACTAAAACAAATTGAGGATTACACTAATCAATTTGACCGTTATTTTATCGACAACCAAAGTCCTGAGGATCCTCTTTTGGCAGCATTGGTCGAGCCAGCCATTAACAGCGACCATGACTATAGATACCATCTAGTAGAGCAATGTTTAAAATATCACAACTTCAAGAGTGGAGAGACGTTTGAACAATATGTTGCCCTGACCAATATCGGCCGCCATATTCTCGACAATCCAGGTCACCTAGATTATGTCTGCGATGCCTTTTTCACTGACCTAATAGTATGGTTCCACCTTACCTGGTTGGGTGAGACCGTCCGCCGGGATGACCCCAGAGCCCAGGCCTTGATCTCTCGCGCTAGACGCTATTCGATGTTAGAACGCATTCAACTAGTGCGTATTATCAGCGAACAAATCACCCAAATAATCCCCCGTTATCGAGCGCTAGCCGCAGACGATTGCATAGAGTTGTCCATGACGCCCTACGCGCACCCCATAGGGCCATTACTGCTAAATTTACACAGTGCAGAAGAGGCCAGTAACAATATTCCCATGCCCGATGCAGCAGAATATCCCGGAGGAAGAGAGCGGCTAGATTGGCATATCAACGCCGGTAAAAAACTTTTTCTACAACATTTTGGCCGGTCCCCTATTGGCTGTTGGCCTGCGGAAGGTGCCCTTAGTGAAGCCTGCGTGACTGTCTTAAATGATAGCGGATTTCTTTGGACTGCCTCTGGCGCAGGGGTACTCAATAATAGTCTCAGCGACTCACACCAAGCACATAACGACAGCGACAGTAACGGCACTCTTTATAGGAGCTACCAACTACCCAATCGAGATATTCGGTGTTTCTTTCGTGACGATCACCTGTCGGATCTAATTGGTTTTACCTACTCTTCATGGCACGGTGATGACGCAGTGGCCAATCTCATACACCGGCTAGAGGACATAGCCGGACTCTGTGCCCAGCAATCTCTTACTGAACCCGTTATCAGTATTATTATGGACGGGGAAAATGCCTGGGAGCACTACCATCAAAATGGCTTCTTTTTTATCCGCGAGCTGTATCGACGTCTAGCTTTGCACCCAGATCTAAATCTGACCACTTTTGCACAGTGTATTAAAGGCCCGTCCGCACCACTTGATCGTCTAACCGCCGGCAGCTGGGTGCATGGCAATCTCACTACCTGGATTGGTCAGCCCGACAAAAACCGCGCCTGGGATATGCTTATAAAGGCTAAATACTGCTTTGATGAGGTAATGCAAAGCCATGCATTAACCGAACAACAGCGGCAGGCTGCCGAACTACAGCTGGCAATCTGTGAAGGCTCAGATTGGTTCTGGTGGCCTGGGGGAGAAAACCCACCAGATAGCATTGCATCTTTTGACCAACTGTTTCGCATGCACTTAAAAGCCCTTTATGGAACGCTGGGGCGGACAGCACCAGATTATTTGGATCGCCCTTTTACCCATGCCATATCCGGCGACGGCACAGGTGCGGAAATGCCCCTCGGTGGTGTTATGCGCACATCTCAGTAGTGAATAAAGTATCAGCTCAAGCAATGCCTGACAGGGTTGCTCAGCAAACTATTTTCCAACGGCGTCGCTGTGGCGTACTGCTGCCAATTACCGCGCTCCCAGTAAAAATACCCTCAAAAATAAATAGATACGGGGCCTTTGACAGTGCCTATCAATTTATTGACTGGGCGCAATCTGCTGGCATTACTGTATGGCAGCTACTCCCTCTAGGGCCCACTCAGTCTGATAGGTCCCCCTACCTGTGCCTATCTTCTCTGGCAGGGAACACTGATAATATTGGATTGCACTGGTTGCAGCAGAGCGGCTTACTGAAGCCATGTAACTCGTTAATGAACAACTCAGCTTGCCATGCTAAGTCCCTTGAAATGGCTTATACAGAGTTCACCCAGATGTCGGATAACAGTAGCTGGCACCTGCAATACCACCGTTTTTGCGCAGAGTCTCAACCCTGGTTAGATAACTTCGCACTGTTTATGGCACTGCGTAGCCAGCAGAGCAATCAACCCTGGAACCGCTGGCCAACCGAGCTTCGTGACCGCCATGCCAAGGCAGTTAACAGAGCACAACAAACTCTGTATCGACCTATTTCGCGACTTAAATTTTATCAATTTTTGTTTTTTAAACAGTGGGCAGAGATTCGTCAATATGCCCATAGTAAGGGGATTTTTCTATTCGGTGATATGCCTTTATTTGTCGCCTACAACAGCGCGGATGTATGGGCTAATAGGCGTTATTTTAAACTTGAAGAAGATGGCCTACCCTTGGTGGTTGCTGGCGTGCCGCCGGATTATTTTAGTCCTGATGGACAGCGCTGGGGGAACCCTCATTACAATTGGCAAACTCTGCAGGAAGATGATTTCAGCTGGTGGATTCAGCGTATTCGGCTTCATCTGCAGATGTATGATCTCCTGCGAATTGATCACTTTAGGGGCCTGGAAAGTGCATGGGAAATACCCGCCTCAAGCAACACTGCGAAACAGGGTCACTGGCAAACAGCACCGGGGGCAGCGTTACTCGACGCCCTTATTAAAGCACTACCTAATCTGCCATTAGTAGCCGAGGATTTAGGTTTGATAACCCCCGAAGTAATCGCTCTAAGGCATCATTTTCGGCTGCCGGGTATGGCCGTACTGCAGTTTGCTTTCGACAGTGACGACCACAATCCCTACCTGCCCCACAACCTTAATCAAAATACCGTGCTCTATACCGGCACCCATGATAATGACACTAGCCTTGGCTGGTATCTGTCGCTTTCGGATCATCAGCGCACTGTTGTTACAGACTATCTACAGTCTGATATTGACAATGTACCCGAGGCACTAATTGAGGCTGCGCTGGCTTCCGTAGCCCGCCTAGTAGTACTTCCACTACAGGATATGCTTCGGCTTAACTCTGAGCATCGCACCAATACACCGGGCACAACTTGTAATAACTGGCTGTGGCACTTCGAATGGCCGCAGCTCTCAATTGAAGTTGCACAGCAGTATCGAGCACTTAATTATGTCCACAATCGCTGTGATTAATTATACCTAACCCTGCCCAAAATTGACGGACATCAAGCCACAGCCTTCACATCATTGTTTTTATAGTTCTCCATAAATTGATCGTTTTGACGAGGGGGTATTGAATAATGAAAAAAATTGCCATCAATGGTCTTGGTCGTGTCGGGCGACTTATCTTGCGTCGCTATATTGAGGGTGGTTACAGAAATTTCAGTATTGTTGCCATCAATGACCCTATGCCCTTACACAACCTCCACTATTTACTCAAATATGATTCTGTCCATGGACCACTGCAGCGGGAGGTCAGCATTACCGACCATACTCTTTGTGTTGATGACCAGTCCTTCGCGCTGTACGACAAACCTGATGCTGAAAGCTTGCCATGGGACGAGCCTAAGATTGACTTTGTACTCGAATGCAGCGGCCAATATCGCCATCACAATCGCGTTATGCAACATATTAAAGCCGGTGCTGAGCGAGTCGTGCTAACCGCACCCTCAGGGGATGCGGATATTACGCTGGTGATGGGCGTCAATGAAGATAACTTTGACCCAGAACAACATATTATAATTTCCAATGCTTCCTGTACCACCAACTGCCTGGCCCCCGTGCTTAAGATCCTGATGGATGATTTCGGTGTCGAACGAGCACTAGTGACTACGGTACATTCCTATACAGCCAGCCAAAGCATGGTGGATGTGGCAGCAGACAAACCCCATCGAGGACGCGCGGGCGCTCTCAATATTATCCCCACCACTACTGGCGCTGATGCCTGCACCATGCTGGTCCTGCCCGAATTAAAGGATCGAGTGATGGCTCTGGCCCTGCGCGTGCCGGTGGCTAATGTGGCGCTTATTGATATTAGTGCAGAGCTTTCCTGTGATGTGACAAAAGACGCTATTAACGACGCATTTAAAAAGGCTTCCAGAGGTGCCATGCGAGATATCATTGAATATAGCGACGAACAGCTGGTGTCTAGCGACATCATCGGCAACAGCTATTCGGCCGTTATTCACGGCCAAGCAACCCGTGTTCTACAGAGCAATATGGTCAATATCTTTGCGTGGTACGACAACGAATATGCCTATGCCTGTCGCTGTCTGGACCTTATAGAGAAGCTCTCTTACCAACCATTAAAAGTCGAGCCTATCATTGTTTAATTGGCCTTTAACCTAACCCCTGAGGACTGCATTATGAAACAATCACCAATGCCTATTATTCTAAGCTTATTGGTTATTTTGCTAAGCAGCTGTAAATCGAGCTTGCGCAATGATGTCGTCAGCTTTCATGAAGGAAAGCTCCCCAGAAGTGGCACCATACGCATTGCACCCATGGATACGGTTAAGCAGAGAAGCCTTGAATTCAGTCATTACAAAAGCCTTATTGGCGAACGACTCAATCAGCTGGGATACCAAGTAGTGGACAGAGACGAACCCTCTGAGTTAGTAGCGAATATCGATTATTCGATCAGTGAGGGGCAGACCCAGATTCGCAGCAGCTCCAATAATTATGTGCGTTATCATTTCAATTATGGGCGTTATTATCATCCCTTTTACTATGGTTTTTATGATACCTGGCCGCCAGAACAGTACAACTATACCGTTTACAATCGGCAATTAAAGATGAATATTTCACGTATTGGACCAGACGCAGAAGTATTATTTGAAGGGCGAGTACAGAGTATTGGTAAGGCAAAAGAAATAGCCACGGTGATGCCCTATATGATCACTGCAATGTTTAATAACTTTCCCGGTGAAAATGCAGTCACCAAAGTGGTTACCATTGAGAAGCAATAGGTGTCGGCTAGGTAAGTAAGCATGAGAAATACCAACATTAGCAGGCAAGGAAACCTATGGGTCTTATACCCAGAGCATGCACCCTGTTTCCAAGGGATGACTGAGTAACTCATGATAGGGATAAACACGCAGACGGTACTGTTTTAAACCGCATTCAGAGGGTTTCCAGTCGACCGAGAAAAGATCATCGCCGCCCTCTTCATGGTCATCATCATGTTCTGGAATTTGAAAGCCCAACTTGATGCAACTCTCAGAGACAAACTGCCCCTGGAAAAATTTGCCTAGGATGCATTCCACCACTATATCGCTACTGTCCAAGCCATTGAGATTGACTCTAAGACTGAGAGTAATAGATTCTCGGATCTCTACTTCACTGGTTCGACTATCAATACGTTGCGCCTTCACCCCAGGCCATAGTGCAGCTACGCGTCTTTTCCAATCCGCCAACGCAGTAGCCACACCCGGTTTTTCTATTCTAGCCCCCTGCTGCGCTGCAGACAGATAGGGCGTTTCCACATAGTCTCGGACCATACGTTGAGCACTAAATTTGGCCATCGTTGACGACATAGACGCCTTAGACATTGCTACCCATCGTGCCGGGTAGACATTGTTTTCTCGCTCCCACCAAGCCGGGATAACCTGGCTCTCCAGAATATTAAGAAAATCAATCGCTTCCTGTCGATCCCTATAACCCGGGTCACAATCTGGGTCATGGGGTGAAAGTGCCCAGCCATTTTTCCCGTTGTAACCCTCGTCCCACCAACCGTCACGAATACTGAGATTAACCACACCATTTACCGCAGCCTTTTGCCCAGAGGTGCCACAGGCCTCCAATGGATACTCTGGGGTGTTTAACCAGATGTCACAGCCGGCCACCAACATTCTGGCCTGTGCAATATCGTAGCCTTCAAGCAAAATAATTCTGCCTATAAACTCGGGCTGTAAAGACCGTTCGTAAAGTAATTTAATCAGCTGTTTGCCCGCATCATCACTAGGATGGGCTTTACCGGCAAAGACAAACACCACTGGGCGGTCCGGATTACTAACCAGTGCAGCTAACCGCTCGACTTCTAAAAACAGCAGCCCTGCGCGTTTATACGTGGCAAAGCGTCGCGCAAAGCCTATCAATAATATGTCGCTATGGGTCTCGGCAACATAATGACTGCAGCGCTCTATAAGAGCCTCACTTAAGCCATTGCGCTGATGCTGAGTGCGCAATCGCTGTTCAATCTCAAGTAATAAGGACTTCTTGATCTCACAGTGGGTGGTCCACCAGGTCTCGTCATCAATATGATCAACATAATTCCAATCACCTGACTGATCCAGATGGTGACGGCAATCCGAAAAATGGCTATCAAACAGCCTCCTCCAGCGCTTATGCAAGAAACTCTCTACATGGATACCATTCGTTATGTAGGTAATGGGGTTTTCATCCGCGGGGATCTGGGGCCATAGATATTGTTCCATGCGGGCCGCAACACCACCATGTATACGACTTACAGCATTGTGAAACCGCGACCCACGCAACGCTAGGGCAGTCATATTAAATTGATCATCTGCGGCCTCGCCAAGTGCCATAAACTGATCAATATCGAGCCCTAAATCACCGATATAGCGGCCTGCAAAGTGTTCGATAAGCTGGCGGTCGAACCGATCATGGCCAGCAGCAATTGGAGTATGAATGGTAAACACAGTGGCTGCCGCTATTTGCTCAAGGGCAGCATCAAAACCAAGAGTCTGCTGCGTCATCAGTTCAAGAATACGTTGAAAAATAGAAAAGGCTGCGTGACCTTCATTGATATGCCACACCGTTGGTTTAATACCCAGCACCGCCAACGCTCTAACGCCACCCACACCGAGAATCAGCTCCTGCTGCAACCGCATGCTGTGATCACCACCATACAGTTGGCGTGTAATGCTCCGATTATCTAGGCTGTTGCAGGAGACGTCGGAGTCCAACAAAATTAGTTGAATACGCCCCACAGAGACCTTCCATAATTTAACCACCACCTCATCATTGCCAATCGGCACGCTAATGCTTATCTCATTGCCTGCATCATCTCTCAGCTCGCTAATCGGCGAATCAACAAAGGACTGGCTGCTGTAATGGCATATTTGATGACCCTGAGCATCAATTGTCTGGGTGAAGTACCCTTCATGGTAAAGCAGGCCCACAGCAACAAAAGGGATACCCATATCGCTGGCCGCCTTACAGTGGTCCCCAGCGAGTATGCCCAGTCCGCCTGAATAAATAGGAAAACTCTCATGAAAACCGAACTCGGCGCAAAAGTAGGCAATTAGTGTCTGGTCTGGCAGTGAACAGCCTGGTGATGTATCTTCTGGATCTGATGCGCAGTAATCCCGTGACCAATGCAAAATATCCTGATACCTCTGCAGATACTCTGGATCTTTGGAGGCGCTAATTAATAGCTCTTCATCCACCCTGCGCAAGAATAACTTAGGGTTATGTTGACAGCTAACCCACAGCGCGGGATCCAATGTAATAAACAACTCACGTATTGAACCGTGCCAGCTGTACAAAAGATTTTCAGATAATTCCTTCAATCCCTCTATCGCCTCAGGAATCTTTGGTTTGACCTCTAGGTTGAATTCAGTGATAGGCATAATGGGTCCAAACAAGTCAATGCTTAACGCACAGGACCAATTAATTTAGAAGAACTGAAGAAAACAAAATTGACTGAGATCAAGTATCAATTTTTACGTTGATGAATATCCCAGAGAATCCAATATCCCCCTATACCCGAAAATGTAGTAATTGATCTCAATTAGGAAATACGTATTTAATTTTTTCTGAATTAGACATAATTCTCAATCTAATCTATATATTTAGACAGCTCAACTTATTTATCCGTACAGCAATGGTTGGAAAATAGTCACACAGTAACCTGCTCTTCTGTGCCGTAATTATTTACCCTTCTGGACCCTAGTCTAGGAGCGTGATTGATGTAGGTGTCGTTGTATGCAGAAAACAAAAGATATTATTATGGACTACCTTGAACTGCCAAGACCCATAGCACTTGTCCTTGACGCCGCTGGTAATATCGAACATCTTAGTATTGAGGCCTGCCAGCTTTTAGGTTATGAGTTATCTGAAATTTTAGGTGCCAATTGGGTCTCTATGTGCCTCCCTCAAAGGTGGCAATTGAAAACCAAACGAATGTATGACGCTGTCTCCGCAGACTATAACGAGGAGCCGCAATGTCATACATATCCTGTACTCGCGAAGAATGGCCGCCAACATCCTTTAGCCTGGCATATTGAACAGCGCCATAGCCCGAGTGGCGCCATTGTCGGTTCAATTTCTACTGGCATTAAAGTTCGCGATAATGCCCTACAAGAAAAAAATGCGCTTTTGCAGTCAGCCGCCCGCAATCAAGCGGTCTTAGACAATGCCATCGAAGCCATTATCAGCATCAATGCACAGGGCACCATCACCCATGTGAATAAAACCACTGAAAAAATCTTCGGGTATCCAGAAGAGGAGCTGCTAGGCCAAAATATTACCTTTTTGATTCCTGACACTGAAAAACCCTTAGAGCACTATAGAGCGACCCTTTGGAATTATATGATGCCCGACAGCAACAAGCTAATTGGCATAAACCGAGAGCTAGGCGCGAAACATAAAGATGGCCACCAGCTGCCTATAGAACTCACTGTTGCCGAAATCAGCATAGCAGGGATCCGCAGTTTTACCGGCATTATGCGTGATATCAGTGAACGTAAACTTAGTGAAGCCCGCCTCAAGCAAAGTAAAGAAGAGGTCCAGCAGGCCCGTGATCGGCTAGCCCATATGGATCGCCTGCACATCGCTAGCGAGATGTCGACCGGCATTGCCCATGAACTCAACCAACCCCTTACGGCTATTTCCATGTATGCCCAGGCCTGTCGGAACTTAGTCGACAATGGCAAATCGGATATAAAGTCGCTACTGTCCACCCTTCTCAGGATCGACAAACAGGCCCAGCGCGCCGGGGATATTATTCGTAATATCAGAGCCCTTGTAGGCAAACAGGACCCCCATCATCAGCTCACCAATATTAACGACCTAATACATTCCACCATTGAACTGGCCCAGGTTGATATCGAGTGCCGAACTATTACATTCAAGTGCCAGTGCTCTGAAACACTGCCGATGATAGAAATTGTATCGGGACAGATTCAACAAGTTATTCTCAATCTAATTCGTAACGCCGGCGACGCAATGGTAGATCTAAAACCGCAGGAAAAAATTATCAGTATTATTAGTGAGCAAACCTGCCAAGACTTTATCAGCATTATTGTCAGAGATACCGGTGTCGGCCTTGATATCGATCAGCCCAATGAGCAATTGTTCCAACCATTTTATTCCACCAAAACCCATGGTATGGGAATGGGCCTGGCGATTAGCCATTCAATTGTTCATAACCACGGGGGGAAACTATGCGCCAACAAAAACTATAGTGACGGCGCCGAATTCTCCTTTACCTTACCAGTTATGCCTATTTTGGGGGATCATTAAGGTGAATAACAATCAAACTATTTATATCGTTGACGACGACCCTGATGTGCTAGATGCCATGTCGATGCTTTTGCAATCAACCGGTTTAACAACAAAAACTCACCATTCGGGGCAGGACTTTCTGGACAATAATATTCCCCTGCTTATTGGCTGTGTCATTCTTGATGTACGCATGCCAAATATGAGTGGGCTGCAATTGCAGCTCGACATTAAACGTAAAAACCCTACTCTACCTGTCGTCTTCGTCACCGGCCATGGCGATGTCCCCATGGCTGTCCAAGCCATGAAGAATGGCGCGATTGAATTTTTACAAAAGCCTTTTCGTGATCAAGAATTTATCGACTGTGTCCACCGAGCCCTATATATTAACAACTTGGCCACCAATGAACGTGAGCACCTGCGCTCGATACAAGACCGCATCGACAGTTTAACTAAACGTGAACATCAAATTATGCGCCATATCGCCGACGGCGATATGACCAAGATTATTGCTAATAAATTAAATATCAGCCCGCGCACGGTTGAGATACATCGTGCACGGGCAATGGAGAAAATGCGGGTAAAAACTGTTGCCCAATTAGTGCATATAGTTATGGAGTCAGAGGCCCAGTAATGTGGTTAACCGGCCGCTCTATACATTATCTCTTTATTGCCTTGGCGCTCCATCGCGCCGCCAGACATGACTAGATGTAAGCCGCCCATGTCAGTGATGCGGACCCAATGGCGGTTGGCAACGACAAGATTTTGTTCCTCCAAACGCTTAAATAGCCGACTGACAGTCTCCACGGCTAGGCCCAGATAATTAGCAATATCATAACGTGCCATGCTTAACCTGAACTCGAGGGCCGATTCTCCCCGATCACTCATGCGCTGGGAGACATCCAACAGAAAACTGACGAGGCGCTGTTCTGCCTTCATCTTTCCCAGTACCATCATCAAATGACTCTCCCGGTACATCATGCAACTGACGGCACAGACCAGTCGTCGGTAAAGCTCTTCATTACCTTGTAAAGACGCCTGCTTAAAACAATCGAAAGGCAAACTGCAAACACTAGAGGTTTCTAGCGCTTCCACTTCGCGCATATATCTACCAGAATCAACACCATCTATCCCTAGAATATCTGTCGACAGATGGAATCCTGTTACCTGTTTTTCACCCGACTCATCGACAATACAAGATTTAAAGCAGCCAGACCGAATTAGATACAATGACTTAAATAGATCCCCCTGAAAAAACAAGCGCTGCCCTTTAAGCATCGGCTTTTCATGCTGTATAATATTTTCTAAACCGGAATATTCATCTTCATTAAAGGTACTGATCAAGCAGGTTTTTCGCGCGCGGCAACCACTACAGCTGACAGGCCGAATACGACTTAATTTGACGACACCTTCTGGTTCTTCCATGATTACCTCTCCTTATTAAGTGTTTTTAACTATCAATATTAAAAAGGTGTTACAAATAGAAATCAGGCTAAGCAGCCTGACGGGATACTGATATTGGTTCAGCGCTAAAGTCATTATTTAGGCCTGCCCACATAAGACCAGCCCTGTCGTCCTGACACCAGATAACCAGCGCATTTAGTCCCGAATAGACTTTCATCGTTGAATCAGAGCCTTTTATAATAACCTGAAGATACATATCTGCATGCAACTCACCATGACAGTTTTCCAACCCAATACCACTGATACCAATATTGCTCACTGGAAAAACGCCGACTGTTTTGTCGGCCACGTAAAGCTCAGCATTAAGACTTGATGACAAACGACTTCCGATTCTATGTTCCATGTTGACTCCTGATTTCATTGACAACATTGCTTAGGATCCCCGCTGGTATTTTTATTTTTTAGACGGCAACGTGGGTCGTAAAGAATAGCAAAGCAAATTAGGCGAACAATAAGGAGGGATGCGTAATTTATTTCGGAAACTACGTATCTGCCACTTGGCGGCTCCTTTTTGGGATCTCCATTCACTGTATTTATCTATTAAAAAGGGAAAAATAGGTAAAACTACCTATTTTGGTCATCTATGCATCATGCCAATATTTTGCTTATTGAAATAGGACTCTAAATGGAGCACACAGTGAAGGTATCGAATCTCAGCCGAGACGAGCCCAATCTTTATATTGATCTAGTAGCAAGTGATATGACTACTCATGACACAGTTATGGGATATCTATCCGAGCTTAATCTTGAAACCACAGTTTACAACTCCGGTAGCAGCCTAATTACCGATAACAAACTCCACAAAACCAACTGCCTAATTATCGAAACTGAGTTAGATGATATGCTCGGGATAACACTTTTTAAAAAATTACTGGTTATCTATAATTCCCTGCCACCGACTATCTTTATTGGTGTACAACGTGGCTGCACCGCGGAGGCAGTTGAAGCCATGGGGCTAGGAGCTATTGATTATATTGAAAAACCATTCTCATTACGTCGCCTAATGATCTCACTCAAGCTTGCCCTTGAGACTACCTATTAGTGATGCGGTAACTAATTATAATTTGATCTTTATCAATGCCCAATTAAATTTGATTATCTAGGGTCTAGATACGAATAACCTTCGAGCATCTAGTCTTGGCTAATAACAATATCCGCATTGCGTATTTCAGTATGGAGATTTCATTACAGTCTGGCATGCCAACCTATGCTGGCGGACTGGGTATCCTTGCGGGTGACACATTGCGCTCTGCAGCAGATATGAATATTCCCATGGTGGGCGTATCCCTATTACCTCGCAGAGGCTATTTTAGGCAACAACTGGGTCATGACGGGTGGCAACAGGAAGCCCATGTAGACTGGATAATAGAGGATTATCTGGAGGAGATTGAGTCACGCACTTCAGTCAATATTGAGGGCCGCACAGTGATTATTCGAGCCTGGAAATACTGTCTGTCCGGCGGTGGAGGCGATAAGGTCTTTGTCTACTTTCTCGATACTAATTTACCAGAAAATAGCGCATTTGACAGATCATTAGCGGACTTTTTATATGGTGGCGACAGTCATTACCGACTGTGCCAGGAGGTCGTTCTGGGTATTGGCGGAGTGCGTATGCTCAAAGTGCTCGGCTATAATCAGTTGCAGCGTTTTCATTTGAATGAAGGCCATGCAAGCTTACTAATTCTTGAATTGCTGGAACAAAAGCGCAAGTTAGATGGCGATGCACAGGTAGAGCAAATGGTTCGTGATCTCTGTGTGTTTACCACTCATACCCCAGTACCCGCAGGCCATGACCAGTTCCCTTTGAGTATGATTGCCTCCGTCTTGGGTCCAGAGTATTCAATGGCTGGCTGCGAAGATCATTTTTGCTTTAACAACAAACTCAACATGACCTATCTGGCCCTAGCCAATAGCCGCTATATCAATGGAGTTGCCAAGAAGCACAGTCAATTGTCGAGGCAGATGTACGCGGGGTATCGCGTTGATTCAATTACTAATGGCGTACACGCAGCCACCTGGACCAGCCAGCCAATGCAGAGATTATTTGACGAGTATATGCCCGGTTGGCAGATGGATAACCTTAGCCTGCGAGGCGCATTAAATATTCCCACCTCATCAATTCAACAGGCTCATCAGAGCGCAAAAAAAGCCCTTATTGAGTACGTTAACAACAGTTCCCATACAGGGCCTGACAAAAAAATGGATGAAGAAACGTTTACGATTGGATTTGCTCGTCGATCCACTGTGTATAAACGTCCTGATCTTTTATTTACCGATATTGATCGTCTTAAAAAAATCTGCGCAAAGTTTGTACGTCTGCAAATTATTTTTTCTGGGAAGGCCCACCCTCAGGACAGAGAGGGAAAGTTACTGATTCAAAAAATTATAGGTTTGGGTCACAAACTTAATCGACATATCAATATTGTTTACCTTAACAATTACGATATTGCCCTAGCGAAACTGTTAACCAGCGGTTGTGACCTCTGGCTAAATACGCCACAACCGCCACTCGAAGCCTCGGGCACCAGCGGCATGAAAGCAGCCCTCAATGGCGTACCCTCTCTGAGCACAATGGATGGCTGGTGGTTAGAGGGTTGTATTGAAGGTGTAACAGGCTGGGGCATTGGTGTGCCAAGTACTTTGCAAAATGCACCCACCCAGTATCTACAGGAAGCGGGCTCTCTCTACGATAAATTAGAACAGATTATTCTGCCCCTCTATTATCAGGACCAGGAAGACTATGTAGACGTGATGCGACATGCCATTGCGCTCAATGGTTCCTACTTCAATACCGAACGCATGCTTAATCAGTATGTGACTAAAGCCTACTACTAACGAGCTTCATTTATACAATGATAGAAACCGTCTAAAAATTATAAAGAAAATACAATAATAGAGTTTCAATATGGATGAAAAACCCCTTTGGCACTGGCTCGAACAATCAGCGGTTATCAGTCAGTTAGACACCACTGACCAAGGCCTCACCACTGCACAGGCTGAGCTAAGGCTCCAGCGCGGGGGTAAGAATATATTAACTATAGGGAAATCCAAACCATTTTATCTGGTGTTCATCCGTCAGTTTATCAGCCCCTTTATCTATGTTCTTGTCGCCGCAATGCTGGTTTCACTGGCACTTGGCAGACTTACCGACGCGGCTTTCATCGGGGTTATCTTGCTCGCCAATGCGTTGATTGGCGCCGTACAGGAACATCATGCTCAACGCAGTGCGCAGGCGCTGCGCAATCTTATGGTAAATCATACCCAAGTCATCAGGGATGGCTGCACTCAAAAATTAAACGCCGAGCTTCTGGTACCTGGTGACTGCGTAATACTGGTTTCTGGCGCTAGAGTTCCTGCAGATATAAGACTATTGAACAGCGATAATTTAGAGATAGATGAGTCTCTATTAACCGGTGAGTCTGCACCTGTTAATAAAGTAGTTGAGGTTACTGTAGAGTCCGAGGCAATACTGGCAGACCGGACCAATCAAGCGTTTGCTGGCACCCTCATCACCAGCGGCCGTGGCCGTGGATTAGTCGTCAGCACCGGTAAGCAAACCGAGGTGGGACAGCTGGCGAGTCAGTTATCCGAGCAGAAACTGACACAGCCACCGCTAATGCAGCGCATTAAAAAATTCAGCCAGCGCCTAACATTGGGCTTGTTGGTGGTGATTGCCGTGCTGGCGGCCATTGAATTACAGCGTGGTACAGAACTTATACTGGTGTTTATGACTGTCACTGCCTTGGCTGTTGCCGCCATCCCAGAAGGCTTGGAGGTTGCCCTGACTGTGGTGCTGTCGGTAAGCATGCGACGCATGGCCCGCCATCATGTGGTAGTGCGCAAACTGGTGGCTACAGAGAGCCTAGGTTCATGCACGGTTATTGCAACTGACAAAACCGGTACCCTAACCCTTAATCAACTAACAGCAGATCAGGTTCAGTTCTTTGATGGTGAGAGCCCCCTACCATTAGCGGAAATCTATACCAGTACCAATGCCGACCAACAGCGATTGCAAAGGCTAAGCCTGGTGGCTGGGTTGTGCAATGAGGCAACAGTAGAGCGGGACGCAATCAGCGGAGAATGGCGCGGCTCGGGTGACAGAGTTGACCAGGCTTTATTGGCAATGGCCTATCAGATCACCAGTAAGCCAGAATTAGCAACCTTCGACACGGTGGCCCAGATTCACTATGAGCCAGCACTAGGATTTGCCGCCACAATGCACCAGCAACAACATAACAGCGGTTATTTCGTCTCGGTTAAGGGCGCAGTGGAAAAGCTTTTACCCATGTGCGATCGCATGGCTGGTCCTGAGGGCAATGAAGGTGTCAATGAAGATCTTCCTTTAAACAAAGCTGTTGTTATGCAAGCCATAGAGAGTCTGGCAAGTAAGGGCGTGCGCGTTCTCGCCTTGGCGGATACTCTGTGGAACAAAGCACAGCCTTTCACGACTGACAGTTTACATAACCTATGCCTGCTTGGACTGGTGGGTATGACTGACCCACTGCGACCAGAGGCCGCGGGTGCCTTTAGGGAATGCCGGGCTGCGGGTATCAAAATATGCATGGTCACCGGTGATCATCCTATCACCGCACTGAGCATTGCCCATCAGCTCGGCCTAGTCAGTGACCAAGAGGACGGCGACAGCACCTTAGTCACCGGCAAACAACTTGCTCAGGCACAGCAACTGGGCCCCAGCACAGTGGATGAGCTTACAACGAAAGGACTGGTATATGCCCGAGTAACCCCGCAACAAAAATTAACCATTGTCGAGTCGCTTATTCGTCTGGGAGAGTTTGTCGCGGTGACCGGCGATGGTGTCAATGATGCCCCTGCGCTTAATGCCAGCCATGTCGGTGTGGCCATGGGTCTGCGCGGAACCGATGTTGCCCGAGAGGCCTCAGACCTTCTGCTAACCGATGATAACTTTGCGTCAGTCGTAGCCGGTATTAGAGAAGGACGAATTGCCTATCAAAATATTCGTAAAGTAGTGTTCTTTTTAATTTCCACTGGCGCAGCAGAGGTAGTGCTTTTTTTGCTGGCATCTATTTTTGCAATGCCCATACCCCTGACCGCCGTGCAGCTACTCTGGCTCAATCTGGTGACCAGTGGTGTTCAGCATATTGGACTGTCTTTAGAACCTGGCGAAGGCGATGAGATGCAAAAACCGCCTCGCCCTCCCAGTGAGCCACTCTTTAATCGACTGATGATTGAGCGAGTATTACTCTCCGCGCTAATTGTTGGCGGCATGAGTTATTTATGTTTCGCTTATCTGCTTGAACAGGGTTGGGATCAAGACAGTGCTCGCAACAGCACATTGTTATTGATGGTGTTGTTCGAAAATGTTCAAGTACTCAATAGTAGATCCGAAACGCGCTCAGTATTTTTTCACCCGCTGTTTAGAAATCCCTATCTGATTGCCGCGACATTGGCGGCACAAAGTATCCATATTGCCGCCATGTACTGGCCCCTGATGCAGCAGGTATTGAGTGTCAACCCCGTACAGCTAGCGCATTGGGGTACCTTACTGATGATGGCGCTGTCATTATTGCTGACCATTGAGTTACATAAGGTTTGGTTGCGACAGAGCGCCGGGTAACAATGAATTACACAATCTCGAGCGCCAGCTGACCACGGCCAACACGGGTTTGGCTAAACTGCTCGCGCGCTAGTTTGATTTTTTCATCCTGATCATTGGTCAGATTAGCGATCTTATCTGCTGTCGCAAGACGATGACGAAGACCCGCTTGATTGGCGACCTGAATAGCTAAGCCTGGTCTGGCATTAAGCTCCAACAACATGGGGCCGCGGATGCGATCAATAACGACGTCGGCACCCAGATAATCCAGTCCGGTCATATTCGCGCAGCTAGCTGCTAAATCGAGTATCTGCTGCCAGTGAGGGATTTTTAATTCACCAAATACCACGCCAGTATCTGGATGCTGAGTAATAATACGGTTGCGCTGAACCGCACAGACAATCTGCCCCGTACCTATATCAATACCAATGCCGACAGCACCCTGATGCAGATTGGCTTTACCATCAGACTCCCTCGTGGCACAGCGAATCATTGCCATGACCGGCACACCGCGAAATACAATCACGCGAATATCCGGCACACCTTCAAAGCTGTAATCTTTGAGCACTGGATCAAAAGCAATCAGCGCTTCAATCATGGCGCTGTCATTGCGTCCACCCAGACTGTAAAGACCCGCTAGAATATTGGAGGTATGACGCTTGATTTCACGGCTATCGATTTCTACGCCGCTGGACTTAACAAACAGATCTCCATTGCGTCCAGTGATCACCAAAATACCTTTGCCACCACTACCCTGGCTTGGCTTGATCACAAAGCTATCTCGAGCTTCAAGCTGCTCAGTAATTGTCTTGACTTGAAACTGTCGCTCTATGGTGCCATAGAGTTCTGGCACTGGAATGCTACGGCTGAGGGCTGCACTTTTGGTCTCCAGTTTATTGTCCGCTATACGATAATTTTTGCGTTTGTTGTAGGCTCCAATAAACCCTATGTTGCGCCGATTCATCCCCAGTATACCGAGGCGCCGCAGGTTAGATGGCGAGATTAACCCAAACATTATTTGACGTCTAAATCGCGAAAACGGTGTAATTCAGAGAGTCGAAATCCCGTGTACTTACCAAGCAATAATATTATGCCTAACAGACTCAACATCAGTTCAGGAAAATTAAAGGTGAGATGTTCAACGATAGGAGCCGACATAGCGAGGTAGGCCAGAACAGCAACGATAAGACTTCCTCCACCCTGGATTAATACTTCATGCCCTCCCTCTTCTTCCCATAGAATCGACATGCGTTCGATGGTCCAGGCAACAATAACGGTGGGAAAAAATGTCACGGTTAATGCCTGATCCAGACCTAGCTTGTAGCTGATCACGGCTAGCACCGCCATCAATAAAATCACCACAATGATCACAGCAGCTACTCGAGAGACAAGCAATAAATTTAGATGACTGAGATAGGAGCGAATCCACAGACCTACGCCCACCAGGCCCAAAAATATTAGTAGCCCTACAATTAGGGTGGTTTGAATAAACGCCAGTGCAATCAATACCGGCATAAAGGTTCCGGAAGTGCGCACACCCACTAGAATGCGCATAAATACTACCACCAGCGCGGCCACTGGAATCAATAGTAACCCCTTAAAAATTCCCTGTTGCTCGACAGGCAAGGCATAGATAGAAAAATCTAAGAGGTCCACTTCTTCAGAGCGCTGACCCATACCAACAACGGTTTTGACCGGCAAACTATTGCTTACCAAAGCGAACTCCAAACTCGAATTTCGTCCGCCAATTACATTGAGAATAGTGCCCTCACCGCGCTGCCAGATAAAGAAATTCTGCGGAAGACCGCTATTACCGGTTCTGGGATCTAAGATGGCCCAGCCTTCACCATTATAAATCTCCACCAATGCGCTAAGGGTTTGGCGTCGGCGTCCGTCTTCAAGAAAAATGCCGCGAATCTGATGAGCCGGAATACCTCGGTATGCCAGTACATCCATAATCACCGTCAGGGCATCCTCCTGATAGGAGTCTATAAGAAACAGCGTATCCTGATCCGGTGAATCACGCAGGAACTCCTGTATCAGCAAACTGGTAAATCGTTCTTGGTCAGAGGACTTTTCAGCTAGCTTGATCACGAGACGCTCCATAGCTGCCTGCTGATCTGGCTTTAGCCGCGGCTGCACAGGATTAAACACTGGAAAATCGGGTAATTGGGTCGAGTCTGCGCTGCGATAGAGCTGCATTTTGTAATAGAGGGTGGTGGGTCGATCAAGGCTTTGTCTGGTCCAGCGGGCACGGCGGCTGTCTGCCATTAAACGGGTATCAGCCTGATCATCAATGATTGAGAAGCCAAAGCCAGAAGATGCAAAGTGCTCATCCAAATTAGTCCACCCCGCCAACATTTTTGGCAGCACTAACTCCACTTCAACGGCAGAGTTAGACGATGGTCGAAAGTTGGCTTTGGTCTCGACCGTCCAGACATCACTGTATTCGCCAGGAAGCAGAGGAAAACCCAAGTTTATGGCTTTGTAGAGCGTCAGCCCCAACCCCAGAGATATTAACAATCCGGCAATTAGCACTACCTGCACTCGAGAGCTGAGCAAATGATTCCCCTGTAAACCTAGCGATTAACCCTATTCAATAAACAGAGTGTGATGACGGCTGACATCTACAATCATGCTGTCAGTTAGGAAGTTGCGACCTATAAGCAACGGATATTCAAAATCTGATCGATCCGAAAGATTAACATCAATCCGTGATTTAACCTTACCCAGAGTAACCCACATTCGCACCACATAGCGCCTTTCGCGGGGACCCTCATTTTGTTTGATGAGTACTCGCCTGCGCAGGCGAACCTCTTGCTGGAGGGTTTCACCGGTGCCTGCATCAATCAGTACAAAACGGACGTAGCGCTTACCGTCTTTCTCGATCAGTTGAATATTTTCGGCATGAATGGATGTGGTGTCTGCACCCGTGTCTATGCGTGACTCAAACAGCAATCCAGAGGGCTCGACCTTGGCCCATTCAATAGCGCCAATAATAGGCAGATGCAGCTTGCCCGCCGTGGTTGCTATAGGAGGTAGTTCAGCCGGGACAGTTTTAGTCACTATGCGCTCAATAACCTGTGGCACTGGACACTGTGGAGCCGGCAACTCTGCTATTTCAGGTGCGGGACATGCCTTACCGTTCCAGCTTCCAGCGGGCATAAGCGCACAACCAGAAAGCAGGAAGATAGGGAGTAACATAGTAGGTCGTATAAATTTCATAAAATAAGGCGGAATACTTAATCTCTTGATAAGTAGCAGTATAACCAGTCAATCCCAACCGAGACAGTACTTACAATCGATTAATTATTGGTTAGACCAGACTGCATATTCATTACCATTGGGGTCTATAAAGTGGAAGCGGCGACCTCCGGGAAATGAGAATATAGACCTTGTGACTGCGCCACCAGCCGCTTCGATAGCGGCCTGGGTTTGATCTAGAGAGTCACTGAAGAAAACCACCAGTGCACCACCATTATCTGTAGTTGAGGCCTGTTCTGATAGGAAAAACCCCCCATCGATACCCGCATTAGCAAAAGCGGTGTATTCCGGACCATAGTCAGTAAATGTCCAATCAAATACGGCACTAAAAAACGCTTTGGTCTTTTGAATATCCCGAGAGGGAAATTCAAGATAATTTATTTTGTCGTGGCTACTCAAACTTCAATGCTCCAATGATCACTCAAGGTGGACTAGAGCTATAAAAGTAGCACAGGGTAGACCGACTTTCTTTAATCAATTTGATTGATGGTTTGTCAGGACTTGAGACTAGAAAAGTTGCCACAGCCCAAAACAGCGCCATGGCAATGGTAAACACCCTAGACGCTAGGGTAAGTCGTCAACCAATTCGCCTTCAACAGGCTCGAGCAAATCTTCACGATCAACCTTGAGCGCCAACATAACCGTAGCCGCCACATAAATTGAAGAGTAAGTACCAATACCAACGCCGATCATCAGTGCAACCGCGAAGTTATGAATCAGCTCACCGCCAATAAAAAACAGGGCCAAAAGAACCAGCATCGTGGTTACCGAGGTATTAATGGTGCGCCACAATGTCTGGGATAGAGACTCATTAATCACTTCAATGGGGGTTGCTTTACGGATCTTGCGGAAATTTTCTCGAATACGGTCAGAGACCACAATGGTATCGTTGAGAGAGTAACCGACCACCGCCAGCACTGCCGCTAGCACCGTAAGATCAAACTCGAGCCGTGCCAGAGAGAATATACCCAGCGTGATAATCACATCGTGAGCCAGGGCCAAAACAGCACCAATCGAAAACTTAAGCTGAAAACGAATAGCCACGTAAAGCATAACCACTGCCAGGGCAGTCAGCATGCCCAGCCCGCCATCTTCACGTAGTTCGTCGCCAATCTGCGGGCCAACAAAATCTACACGACGCAACTCAATTTTGGCGTTATTACTCTGCAACACTTGCAGTACTTTCTCAGACAGCGCCTGATCGGGTTCACCCTGCAGGCGAATTAACACATCAGTTTCGGCACCAAAGTGCACCACAACAGGACCTTCGAACCCAGCAGATTCAAGCTGCTGGCGTATTACGGCAACATCAGCAGGCTCTTCGTAACCCACTTCAATCTGCGTACCACCCGAAAAATCCAACCCCAGAACCAGACCCTGGCTGTAGAGTGACCATACGGAAACAGTCAGCAATAGCGCGGAGAAAACCACCGCATATCTGCGGATGCCCATAAAATTATAAATTTTTGCAGTCGTCATAATCCTCTCCTTAAATCCAAAGCTTATCGATTTTGCGACCACCAATGACCATGTTAACCAGGCCTCGTGTCATCACAATGGAAGTAAACATTGAGGTCAAAATACCAATCGACAATGTCACCGCAAAACCCTGTACCGGGCCGGAACCAATCAGGAACAGAATCAGAGCCACAATCAACGTTGTGATGTTGGCATCGAGAATAGACACAAAGGCGCGATCATAACCGGCACTAATAGCACTCTGCACTGAGGCCCCCTCGGCGAGTTCTTCACGAATCCGCGAGAAAATAAGCACATTGGCATCCACCGCCATGCCCACTGTCAGTACGATACCGGCAATACCCGGCAATGTTAGGGTCGCACCCAGTAATGACATAAATGCGATCAATAATACTAGGTTCATCCCCAGGGCTATATTGGCGGCTATACCAAAGGCACGGTAAATCACCAGCATAAACACCAGTACCATGGCCATACCCACGCTGACTGACTTAACACCCAGCTGTATATTATCGGCACCCAACGAGGGCCCAATAGTACGTTCTTCAACAATGTACATTGGCGCAGCCAGTGCACCGGCGCGCAGCAACAGGGCAAGCTCAGACGACTCGCGCTGGCCATCTAGTCCAGTAATACGGAACTGCTTACCCAACTGTGCCTGAATGGTGGCTAGGGAAATAATATGTTTTTCAACAAAGGGAATGGGCGTAATAACCACTTCACCATTTTCATCGATCGATTTTTCCAACTTGGTTTTGTACTCAATAAACAGCACAGAAAGACGACGGCCGATATTGTCTCTGGTGGCGTGACCCATCTGCCAGCCGCCCTTTGCATCCAGCGTGATATTAACCTGTGGACGACCATTTTCATCGAAGCTAGCCCGAGCATCCGTAACATTCTCACCAGTGATAACCGCTTTATTCTCTAAACGGGCCTCTGGACCCTGACCACCGGGATTACGAAATTTGAACGTCTCGCCAGATTTAGACAGCGACTCTAGGCGAAACTCAAGATTAGCTGTTTTACCAATAATACGCTTAGCTTCGGCTGTGTCCTGCACGCCAGGTAGCTCAACCACAATGCGGTTCTTGCCCTGACGGGAAACCAGCGGCTCAGACACACCCAACTCATTAACTCGATTACGCAGTGACGTCAGGTTTTGCTTGATGGCATTGTCTTCAATCAGATTGCCGGCAACATCACTGAGCTGTAACACCAATGATAGGGGATTTTGGCCATTTTTATACTGTGGCTGCAGATCGCGATAATTACTGCGGATTAGTGCAGTTGCCTTTTCAATCTGCTCGGCGTCGCGGAACTGACCAATAATCTGGTTGCCCACAAGTTCAAAGCTGCGATAGCGAATACGATCTTCACGCAGTGTCGCTTTAATGTCTTGTAAATCACCTTCAAGACGAACTGCCAGTGCAGAGTCGAGGTCGACTTCCAGTAAGAAGTGCACACCACCACTGAGATCGAGACCCAATTTCATAGGTACACCGCCCAAACTGCTCAACCAGTCCGGGGTGGTAGGCGCAAGATTGAGCGCAACAATATAGTTGCCACCCATTTCAGCCTGAATAATCTCTTTGGCGCGCAACTGCATTTTGATATCTTGTAACCGCACCAGCAGGCTCTCGCCATCGGCTTCCCCTGCAAAGTACTCAATACCTGCTTCGTCGAGTGATTTTTCAACTTGATCCAATACCGGCTGATCGATAACCATGGCACCACTCTGCCCCGACAGCTGAATAGCCGGATCTGGTGGGAAAAGGTTGGGCGAGGCATAGATAAAACCAAATGTGACAATTAGGAGAATCATTAGATTCTTCCACAGGGGAAACTTGTTTAGCATGACTCTGGGGTCCTTTGTTTCAAGCGCCGCATTATAACGACATTCATCTATTAATAGGGGCGGAATTACTAATTTAAAGGCTGTGCCTGTTTTACATAGAATTCTTCGACAAATGCATCCAGTCGTCCCTCGGCAATTGCCTCCCGTAAACCGGCCATCAAGGTCTGGTAATAACGCAGATTATGAATGGTATTTAGCTGAGAACTGAGCATTTCACCGCACTTCTCCAAATGGTGTAAATAGCCGCGACTAAAGTTGGTGCAGGTATAGCAGTCGCACTCTGCATCCAATGTACCAGTGTCGTGGCGATGGCGAGCATTACGAATTTTAATCACCCCAGCGCTGGTAAACAGATGGCCATTGCGGGCATTTCTGGTGGGCATAACACAGTCGAACATATCAATACCGCGACGTACGCCTTCAACTAGATCGGCTGGTTTGCCAACACCCATCAAATAACGGGGCCGATCTGCCGGCATGGTATCCGCCAGATGATCGAGCACACGGATCATATCTTCTTTAGGCTCACCGACGGATAGACCCCCGATGGCATAGCCATCAAAACCTATATCAACCAGCCCCTTTAAAGACTCATCTCTCAGGGACTCGTACATACCGCCCTGAACAATACCAAACAACGCCGAAGGGCTATCGCCATGGGCTGCTTTGCTGCGGGCAGCCCAACGCATAGAAAGCTCCATGGAGACCTGAGCTTCTTTTTCGGTGGCTGGATAGGGCGTGCACTCATCGAAGATCATTACCACGTCACTACCTAGGTCCCGCTGTACCTCAATCGACTTTTCAGGGTCTATAAATACTGGGCTACCATCAATCGGTGATTGGAACTTAACGCCCTCTTCTGTAATTTTGCGCATATCGCCCAAACTAAACACCTGAAAGCCACCTGAGTCAGTGAGAATGGGTCCCTGCCACTGGGTAAAATCATGCAGATCGCCGTGGGCCTTAATGACTTCAGTGCCGGGACGCAGCATTAGATGAAAGGTATTACCCAGAATCATCTCAGCGCCAATTTCCACGATATCCCGGGGCAACATACCTTTGACGGTTCCATAGGTACCCACCGGCATAAATGCTGGTGTCTGCACTTTTCCCCGAGGAAAGGTCATTTCACCGCGACGGGCTTTGCCATCAGTTGCAGACACTTCAAATTGCATAAAACATTCACGGGTCATTTGGGTATTTCCTGAGCAGCATCGGGATTGTGGAGCAAAAACATGGCGTCGCCATAGCTAAAAAAGCGGTAGCGTTCGGCTACGGCTTCTCGGTAAGCCTGCATTATAGGTTGATAACCTGAAAATGCGCTCACCAACATCAGCAAGGTGGACTCGGACAGGTGAAAATTGGTTAGCAGTCCATCCACCACCTTAAAGTCATAACCTGGGTAGATAAAGATATCAGTGTCACCCTCAAAGGGCGCTATTTTTCCGGACCTGGCGGCGGTTTCTAAACATCGAACACTGGTGGTCCCCACGGCAATCACACGACCCCCTGCAGCCTTGGTTTCTATAACCTGCTGACAGACGTGTTCACTCACCTGAAGCCATTCGCTGTGCATCTCATGATCAAGAATATTGTCAGCACGGACCGGCTGAAAGGTACCAGCTCCCACATGGAGGGTTACAAAGGCAATCTGAGCGCCTTTGCTCTGAATACTTTCAAGTAGCTGCTGATCAAAATGTAAGCCGGCGGTAGGAGCCGCTACTGCCCCTAATTCCTCGGCATACACCGTTTGATAGCGGGATTTATCTTCCTCGGTATCTGTCCGGTCTATATAGGGAGGCAGTGGCATATGGCCAATGTTATCCAGCACAGTCAGCACAGGTTGGCTAAACTTCAGCACAAATAGGTCCCCTGCACGCTCCTGCATCTCCGCACTGTATCCCTCATCAAACCTGAGTTGATTGCTGGCCTTAGGCGATTTGCTGGCACGGATATGGGCCTGAACTCTGTGCGAGTCTAGTATCCGCTCCACCAACACTTCGATTTTTCCGCCAGTTTCTTTCTCGCCAAACAGTCTGGCCGGAATCACCTTGGTATTGTTGAACACCATAAGATCGCCGGGTTGAATATGTTCAATAAGATCTGGAAACTGTTGGTGCTTGAGCTCATTTGTGGCCGAATTCAGAAACAGCAAACGACTGCCCTGCCGCTGCTGGGCAGGCTGTCGGGCAATCAAATCGTCGGGTAGATCAAACTGGAATAGGTCGCGGCGCATAGACTTGGTTTAAGGCGACTTTTGCGCCTGCATATTAGTAGGCCGCAAGGGTATAGAAAATACGCCAAAAGCGCCAAATAATTTGGCGCCAATAACCTGCCATTATCGGCTCATTAGGAGGTGAACCTAAGGCTTACGCACTCTAAATAACCTGAATTCACTTAAATATCGAGATAAAGTCGACGGTTTTAAGGGTGTGTTTTCATGGGTAGAAAAATCTATCAGGCAGAATCTAAGAAAGTTCGATGTCTAATATATTTGGAGACTCTAGCAGCCGTACTAGTTTTCTCACCTGGTTCTGACGAACCTCAAAGTAGTAAGCCAAAGATTGCTTTAGTTTTTCAAAATCGCCGGTAACAAAAAGACCACAAAGCTTGACGAGTTGCTCCGTAGATTTTTCATTCTCCGTAAATTCGCAGACCCGTGCCGGCTGCAGTCGATCATTACAACTAGCAACTCGACATATAATTTCTTGGTTACCCGATAATTTGGCGATATGCAGGAAGAACATTCCAGTCAAACCTGCGAGCTGAATCGCAGTAACAGGCTCACGCTTTACAATATTCTTTAATTCACTGGGTAGCGGTGGCACCAGCGACAATGAGCAATCAGGATACTGCCGCTGAAAGTCGGCCAAACTCCAACTTACTAAAAGAGCATTAAATTCAAGTAGATCTCGCATATCAGCTTCGGAGAGTCTTTTCATAAAGAACCCCATCTGAGGAACAAGATCGACTAAATTCTCGGCAACCATACGATTAAGAACTTCTCTTACAGGGGTGGTACTCACACGGAATTTTTCAGCACATTTTTCGATATTGATTCGCTCACCCGGATAAAATGCTCTATTGACTATATCATCCTTTACCCGACCATAAATCTGTTGAATACTTTTTCCGTTTGCTGACTTTAATACCATATCGTCGTCCCTCCTTGGATATCGATGATATCTATGATCTGACACTTGCACAGAGCAAACTACGAGCAAATTAATGAATTAATTGTAGGGCTATTTATCATGCAATCATGTAGCGATTTTAGTGCATCAAGAAGTCTACTTGATTCCAATACCGACAGATTAGTATATATGTTAAATATACCATTTTCTTGCCAGTCCCTAACGGCATTAACACAGTACCAATTGTGTTAAATCAATCCCCATAACACAGAGAAAAACCAATTAGTTCTAACATCAGAGCAACTCATGACATCAAAGAACAATCAAATAGAATTTGTGATTTAGCAAAGTATTTCAAAATATACACATCAAAAATAAAATCCACTCTAATACTCCATTAACAGGAATTTTCATTTTCATAACTACGGATTTAATTCTACCCTGCAAAAAATAGTTCAGTTTTACGATTCAATTCAATAATGTCAGATAGCACTAGCACATGAGCAAAAAACTGCACTAGCTATTTCCCTCAAGGACGGAGAAGACGCTAACTGATTATCCTAAAACGTAATGACTTAGGAGGGGAATAGCAGGAACCTATCCAAGCCAGCCTCGACGTAGTTTCGTAACGTTTTAACGCACCGTAGGACTTTATACGCTTTGACTAACTATCACCCATAGCTCTCAAATATCGCCATAACCTATGCAAACACACTCAGCGAAGACTTTGATCCATCCTAGTCAGATGGGACTCATGTATGGGCAACATAGGCTTTATTTCGTGCAAAAGGGTACGTCAGAGGCTATTAGTATGGACCTAGAGCCCCATAAGCCCTGAGATTACTGTAAATCAGTTGACCAGCAGGGAGTCACTGCTATAATCCTCCGCGCTCCGGGACTGTAGTGGCAAAAAGTGACATAGGTAACCGGTGTCGACTAACAAAGAGTCGTGAAGAACGGCGTGATTGAAATACAGATTAAAATGCCAGTGTGATGGAATTGGTAGACATAGGGGATTCAAAATCCCCCGCCCTTAAAAGCGTGCCGGTTCGAGTCCGGCCACTGGTACCAAGCATGCCCTGAAGCTCCCGTTAGTCAATCGACTGCAGGGGCTTTTTAGTTCTTATCTGGTCATTTCCTGTCACATTTCCTGTCACGCTGGGGGCTTCTTTATACCCCACGGGGGGGGCTGCTGAACATCCCTTTATAGTTACTGTATCTGCCCAGATACAAAATAGGCTGATTTCAAAAAAGTTGCTCATTAGGCAGTTGCTATGCGATAGTGCATAGTACTAATCGGCAACTAACTTGAAGGGTCAAGAAAGCATGAGGATTATACAAATTATATTGGTCACGTTTTTGGTCGCTGGGTGCACAACTAACCTAACGAGCGGCAGTCAGGAGGTGCAGGTCATAAACGCCAGCATGGCCCAAGATTGTGAGTTTGTTTCAGGTTTGGACGAGTACAGTAATGGCGGACGAAGCAGATCTGATGATATCAATAATGCGATATTAGCTACCACGCATAAGGCTGCTGAGTTGGGCGCAGACTCTATTGAGATTCTCGATACTGACCATATCCTGTTTACGGGTGGTGTGGTCAAAGCAAACGCCTACAAATGCCGCTAGAACTTTTCAAGTCAGTGGATACCGCTATAACAGCAGACTGCGACAAGTTTTAACCCTGCGTGTAATGCTCTAATGTTACAGGTGTAAATTTTAAACACTCCAATACCTTCCCGCCAGTATCTGATGGAATACGACATAGTAAGCAATGTAATAACTACCAGTGTCGTTAAGGCGAAACCTATGACATTAGAGGCATAAAACAGCCCTGCTAATATAAAGCTAGTGAGCATGGTCAGTTTGAATCGCCACTAGTTTGCTAGACACCTTTTAGTCGCACACAATAGCGTCTAGAGAGGTGAAATTATGAGCAGAAAGCGATACCCCGAAGAATTTAAGATTGAGGCGGTTAAACAAGTCACTGAGGCAGGCTATAGCGCTTATGACGTGGCCGAGCGACTCGGTACAACGACAAATAGCCTTTACAACTGGATCAGGAAGTACGGACCACAATCGAGTGACTATCAAAAAGCCTCGCAAGAGTCAGATGAGATTCGGCGGTTGAAGAAAGAGCTTAAGCGGGTAACCGACGAGCGTGACCTTTTAAAAAAAGCCGCGGCGTACTTCGCAAGCCACCCCGAGTGAGATACGCCTTTATTAAAGAGCACGTGGGGGACTTCACGATTCGATCGCTCTGCCGGCTGTTCGATCTTCACCCGAGCGGTTATTACGCATGGATGCGTAAGCCTAAGTCTGCTCGTCAGTGTAAAGATGACAAGCTTTCTGGGTTGATCAAACAAGCATGGTTGGAATCTGGCTGCGTGTACGGTTACAGAAAAATTCATCGGGATCTTCAAGATTATGGTGAGCGATGCGGGATTAACCGCGTTCACAAGCTGATGCGAATCGATAGCATCAGAGCTCAAGTAGGCTATCGGAAACCTCGCCATCGCTCAGGTGAGGTTCACGTCGTTACGCCCAACACACTCGCTCGTGAATTTAATCCGTCGCAGCCCAATCAATCATGGGTGACTAATATAACCTGTATTCGTACTCACGAGGGCTGGCTTTATCTGGGCGTTGTGATGGACCTTTACTCCCGCAAGATCATTGGTTGGTCGATGGGATCTCGGATGGTAAAGGAACTCGTTTTGGACGCTCTTCTCATGGCTGTATGGCGACGAAAACCAGCAAGCAGAGTTATCGTTCACTCTGATCAGGGTAGTCAATACACAAGCTATGAATGGCAAAAGTTTCTGAAAGAGCATGGCCTCGAAGGCAGCATGAGTCGTCGTGGAAACTGCCACGACAATGCAGTGGCTGAGAGCTTCTTCCAACTGCTAAAGCGGGAGCGTATCAAAAAGCGGATCTACTTAACGCGCGAAATAGCGAAGCAAGATATTTTCAATTACATAGAAATGTTCTATAACTCTGTTCGCAGGCACACTACGAACAATTTATTGTCGCCGAGAGAGTTCGAGCGACGGTTTGAAAGTGAGACTGGGAAGTGTCTACTGAACTAGTGGCGATTCAGAGTTCTATAAGGTTAAACTGTGGACGAACATTTTCTATGCCTTTTAACGCCTCGGTCCTCATAGGGACTGTGGCGGCTAAGAAGTTCTCTCTAGCTAAACAGTTATCAACATTAATATTCCTAGTGATACCCTTTATTGAGACATAGGTCTTTAAAGCGTTGCATATAGGATATTAGTAATAATTACGTTAATGAAAATAAAGCATTTAGGTATTAAATAATAATCATTCTTTAGTCTGTAATCCTTCTAAAAATAATGACACCTTAGTTCTTAAATCTTCAGATGCATTTTGAGCTTTGGCTAAGATTTCTGACTTCGAAGGAATAGTGACTGAACACACTGAGTCTTGATTATCTAATACTAAATGGTCTGGGTTTAGTGCGTGGTTAAGTGCCTCTACGTCCTTCACTGTGTCGCATAAGTCCTTTATTTCCCAAGCTGTGACTCCGACTATTGCTGCGATTCCAGCGTACGGAATAGCCTCAACCGCGATAGAACTGACTGAGCGTGTTGACGTCCGTAATGCTCGTCTTTTAATGCCTTGTGTTGTTGTCCCGACAGCGTCTGCCACACGCATTTTCTTTCCTTTAAACTTTACAACTCTGTCTTTCGGATGAATTAGCGAAGCAGCACTTGGCCTGTCTGTCAGCATCTCGTACATAGCATTTGCGGCTGCGAAGACCTTGGTGCTAGCAAAAACTAATACGTTAAAAGTTATTGAGATTATGAGTGTTATCACTAAGAGAGGGATGCGTAATCTAGCCATTTACTATTTCCTTAATTAATGTAAGCGCAAAGCGGTAAGGGTATTACATTGGAACTTCGTTAGCATTGTTTTGCAGACAAAAAAGGACAAATAAAGTGCCGCTTAGAGCGCACTGCAGAGCCTCTCAAGAGCCTTCTCAGCCCACCTGATAAGCACCATAAACCCAGCAATAACGTGGCTTACAGAGCGATTTGGTGCGTGCCAGAGTGTGCTTTGGGGTAGGGTTGGTTGGGGAGTTTGGTGAAGCGTTATATCGGGTTATATAGCACCTGTGTAGACGCCCTCTCTTGGCCTTTAACAGGGTTAGTAGGTGTATCTACACAGACAGATCTGAATGATTCTTCCCCTAAAAGGCACACTTTTTAAAGTCCCTACAGGCTGCTATCTATAGAGGCTCTCTTTTATGGCCAAGAGAGGAATACAGCTTTCTTATTTTTTACTTCAAGAGGATACAAGACTACTTAATAAGCTTTCGTCCTCTTTGAATACAATCCTTTGCAGGAACCCAAAACCAGCCTTTGGGATCCCACGCCCTGCCATGAGTAAGAAAAATGCACTGCGAATACGCAATTTTAGCTAGCTCTGTATCACCCATTGCCTCAAGAGACCTTGCTTTCGCCCACAAGGCAACGGAAACATCATTCACAGCCCAGTTTGCATGAATTTTTTTCTTTTCTTGTTTCTTCACTTTACCAGACCGTGGAGCCTTTTTGTTTTTCGTATTAAAGTCTTTTTGCATCACAACAGCAGCATAAGAAAATAGCTCTAAACAAGCATCGACAGTTTTAACTGCCTGTTCATATCTTTTTTTGTCGAATAGCTCCATAGACATTGCTGCCCAATGAACGGAGTCTCCAAGTTCATCATTAGCTGAATGACAATCAAAATCATCATTTGCAAAAGTGTTGATCGAAAGTGTTAAGAAAAGAAGGAAAGATAGCTTGTGCATTATTTTACTGTACATTTAATAATCCTAAACGGTTACCAGTTTCATGATGGATACTAAAGATATCAAATAGGATACCCTAAGACAAGTAGGTAGACTTTGGAAATTAAGGGGGCTAGTTTAACCTGTGGCGTACGGTGGAGCGGGGTTGGCTGTGTAGGCTGGTGAAGGGTTATATCTGCTTATTTAATGCCAGCTTGGGCACTCTCTCTTGCTGTTTTAGGCACAGCAGAAATAAAGATTCAGACAGAAATGAACTTTCCACCACATAGCTGTCTTAGAAAGCGTGAATGATTCTCCCCCAAGAATATGATCAGTTATATCTCTCCGAAGAAGCCCTGTTAACGCAGGGTTTTTTTGTGCCTGAGCATTTTAGTCTAGCTACGCCTATTGATGCTGACTACGTTGCTTTGAGAGCCATACTCAATATCAATAAGGTGCTGATGAATCTTCAGCGAGTCCTGATACAAGGCTTGTACAATTTCTGACTGAGATATAGCAGTAGAGCCGTAATTTAATAGGTGTCTGCTAGCCTTCCTTTGCTCATCTGACCAGCCAGCAATGGAAGCTATTGTCAGTAAAGACACTCCCGCACGCTGCCCATTGATCTTAAAGCTATGCCGCAGGCAGTGAGGTGAGGTTTGCGGACTGTCGATAGTCCTGCGCATGATCTTCTTCAAGGTAGCACTTGACGCTGACTCTGTGCAGCCTTGCAGCCATTTAATCATGCCTTCAATATTATTTCTGATAAGTTCTAGGCCCAGCACTATTGGAACGATACGTTTCCTATCGTCAGTCTTTGTATCGTTCACAATCTTCAGATGAGGAATGTCACCATCTAAAGCAATATCCTCTGGCCTTAATCTTTTAATCTCTGACACCATCATTCCAGCCTGTAGATACAGCAACAGAGTCACACCATACATTGGCTTAATTTTACCTGCAGGATCTAGGATTGCTCTCACTAACTCTATTTGCTGCTTAGGCTCAAGCGGGTGTCTTGCGTTGGCTGGAGTAGGCTTAATCTCAGGCAGTTCTATTTGCCATCCTAGACGGTGCTTTCGGCTAGCCTTGCGCAGACACGCTGTCACATCTCCTAACTCTCTGATCAACGTCTGGCTGCTCACCTGCCCTTCCCTATCAAGCACATACGCATCCATACCATCGTTTATGTGCTGAAGCGTAGCTCCACTAATTACCGTGTCGCCTGCCAAACTGATCCATCTATTCCAGTATTTAAGGGCTTTCTTGCCATTGCGGGACTCAGGATCAATACCTCTATAATGAACATACTCATCCCAGAGGCTTCCTAGCGTCTTTGGTTTGGATTTAGCTTTATTCACCAGTTTCTGACGTGCCTCAGCCACTATCTTATCCTGTAAGGTCAGCGGCTCGCCTACATGGTCTTTGTGCACCACATCTTGGAACTCAGGAACTGCCCAATCAGCATAGTCATAGCCATCTGGTTGAAGCTGTCTTTGCTCCTGCTCTTCCTTGGCTGATATATCAGAGTCTCTAGCAACCTTTACATACTGACCTGCAACTAATCCACGCTTCCTTAGGAAATCCGCTGCTGCTTTCTCCAAGTCCGTTGCTGAAAGTGCGTCTGGGTCAGAGTTACTGATCAATAATAGCTGACGCTGATATGCTTCCTCAGCCTTAATCGTTGCTTTCTGAATCTCTATTACAGTAGCGCTGGCTACCTGTAGCTGCAGCGGATATGTGAAAGTCTTTTTGCTTGTGAGGTGTCGAAGTTTTCGCGGGTAATCACGCTGATAATGATAGGACTCACGTCTGGCTCTTACGTATCTTGGCAGTGTCATTTTATCTATTCCTGTCACATTTCCTGTCACATCGGGCATTATTGCAACATTAAATGTATATATAACAGATACTTAATAGTAAAGGTCGAGTCTGGCCACTGGTACCGCAAAGAACTCTCTGTTAAAGAGTTATCTAATTGAGAACTGCTTCTTTTTGAGCCTATTCAACCAGTAGCGCACAAACATCCGAGGTGATTTGAAAAACATCGGTTTGTAGCCCGAGGTTGTCGTACCCCAGAGCTGTACGCCGTATATCTCAGGATCTAACCTTAAGTTAGCCATATCAATTTGACGGCGGTGCTTTTCACTATGATGAATGGGCAGAAAAACCTTAGATTTGAAAATATGGATGGCGGGTGCATATCTAGCGATCATATCGGTTAAATACTTCGGGCCTACTAGCTCCCAAGGATCTCCAGGGCGGTCGACATTTATGCCGTCAACCATTTCGCCTATAAATGTATTACCGGCCGTGCAGCCCATTATTCCATTCGCTATAAGCTCTGAGCCTTCGAACTCTCGAACCGCGAAGCAGTCACATTTATTTAACCTAATTTCTTCGTAGAGGGGTGTTATCTCCTTGAGACAGACTTCGTCTGCATCAACAAATATTCCGCCATGATGGTAAAGAAGCTCATAGCGCAATATATCTGCCTTTTGGGTGTAGGGCTTTGATCGATCAAATGCATCTTGATTCTTGATCTTGGGCAGGTTCTCTTCTGTCCATAGCATGTATTTCCATTCCGGATGCAGTCTCTGCCAGGTCTCCATCGCCTCTCTCGGGGGCTCTAGGGGTCCCAGCCAAATCTGGTGGATAATCTTGGGAATTGCAGCACTATTCGTCATATTAGCTCTATATTTGTTATTGGTATAGCGTGGCCAAAATCATCTAGAAAGTCATTAACTAGAAAGTCATTAACTAACGCCTTACCTATCTATTTAACAATGGCGCAAACATTACAGGCTCTAGTCGGGCAAAAACAGCTAATTCCTGTCACAGATTGATTTTATTGAAAAGTAGCGCAATAAGACTGCAGTCTGTATGTTTTTGGATGCTTTCGCCCCACAGTCTTTAGTCTTTAGTCTTTAGTCTTTAGTCTTTAGTCTTTATGTAGCGTCCCTAGTTTAGCTCGGGCGAAGTCAACAATACTTTATTTTTCTCGATGAATTGCTCGCCTAATGGATTTTATGGCTCTATTGACCCGTCAAACAGATGGGCTAGCTAATAAGGCCCCACTTGACGAGCTATCTATTTTACTGCGGTGATCAACATTTTAGTCGCATTAATCAACCCACTAAACCTATTTGGTTAGGGTTCAGCTGAAATTCCGATTAATATTTGTCTCTGAAAAAAACCTATTGAGAGGCTCCAATGGCCGTTAGCTCTGATAATCTCCCGACGACAATCAAGTTTACCGCTGCTACCGCGGTGTTGTCCCTCAGCTTGGCGTGTAGCGCTAACGAAACTGCGGTTAGTCCTGTTAATGCCAGCAAATGGTTTCACCAAACTCAGCTGCCCAATGGTCATTCATGGTTTAGTAATGAGCAGCAGCATTACACGAACCGGATCACCAATGCCTATGTCAGCGACGGCACCTTAAAAATCGTTGCAAAAAAAGAAACCTTCACTGATCAGGGTCAAACCAAACAATATACATCGGCGCGGTTAAACTCCAAACTAGCCTTTAAATACGGTCGGGTCGAAGTGCGGGCGAAACTGCCAGCCGGGCCTGGTACCTGGCCAGCAATATGGACATTAGGCAAAAATATCAAAGAGGTTGGTGCCTACTGGCAAACTCAGGGGTACGGCACCACTTCATGGCCGAGCTGCGGTGAGATTGATATCATGGAGCACTGGGGCAGCAGGCCAAACTTTGTGCAAAGCGCAATGCACACCAAATCGAGTTCAGGCGACACAGTGAACAAAGGCGGGCAAACTATTGCTACGGCGACAACAGATTTTCACATATATACAATGGATTGGTCAGCGGAAAGCATCGCCTTCAGCGTCGACAACAAAGTCCATTATCGCTACCAGCCTAGAATAAAGAACTCTCGCACATGGCCGTTTGATAAAGAACAGTATTTGATTCTAAATCTTGCTATTGCGTCGGACATCGATAGCAGCTTTAATGGCGCGAAAATGGAAATAGACTATATAAGAGTCTACACCCCAGATGCGGGCTCGGGGGTCGAACCCGTTTGGTCAGATGAATTCGAGTAAAAAATTATTTCCGTGTTAGATCAATTTAAGTTGAAGCTAACAAGCTCCGTATAAAAAATAAGTCAAATAAATAGCAATCTTTTCCACGAAGGGTATTTATGTCATTTAAGTATAAGACTGTAGTTGCAACTGCAAGATCTCCAATTGTTAGCATACTAGCCTTACTGATATTAGTTTCCTGCGGTGGCGGTGGCGGTGGCGGTGGCGGTGGCGGAGGTTTAAATCAAGACAAAGTCGGCCCAGTCATTTCTATATCTGGGTCAACCACCATTAACCACGAGCAGGGTCAAACTTACAATGATCCAGGCGCCACTGCCAATGATGCCATCGATGGCTCAGTGACAGTAACTACCGACGATCAAGTGGGTACAGCAGCAGGCACCTATACAGTAATCTATTCAGCCCAAGACAGTGCTGGCAATACCTCTACCAGAGAGAGAGAAGTCATTGTGGCCGATACCACTGACCCAATAGTAACTCTTACTGGCGGCGCCTCAGTAAATCATCAGCAAGGAACGACCTACACAGATGCCGGTGCATTGGCAACTGACAATATCGACGGAAGTTTGACGCCAGTCTTAAATGGAACTGTGGGTAGTGGTGCAGGATTATATACCCTTACCTACACCGCAACAGATATCGCTGGCAATTCTGCAGCAGCTACCAGGACAGTGACGGTCACCGCTAACACTAATGGTGACAGTGCTAACATTGTTATCAGTAATGGTGCCGTTGGGTCAGTTTGGGATCTTGGCGTTCAAGCGTTTGATGAGCAGAACCCTGATTACGGATCATGCGCTAATGATGGCGGCAGTGGCTGCCCGAGTCTTAGCTGGACGTTAGAGGTAGACAATGACCGCGGCAATGTGTTGCAGGTCGCTTATACCGCCAATGCTCAGCATGCCGGAGTTTATTTTAAGACTTCAACAGCGCAGAATCTAAGCGCTTACGCCTTAGGAAACTTTATTTTTGATATAAAAGTCATCGACGACGGCACAGATAATCTGCCAAATGGCTTTGACTTCAAAATGGAAAGTAGCAATGCTGAAAAACAAGTCAGTATCGATGATGTGGCCAACTCCACTGTCAATGCAGATGGTCAATGGCAGTCGATCAGCATACCAGTATCTAGCTTAACTAATAATGGCATTAATTTATCCGAGACCACAGTAGCCATGAATCTGTTTCCGGCCTATCAAACCGGAGAAAACTTGGTTTTTCAGCTTGATAATGCAAGATTTGAACTCGTTGAGGGGGCTAGCGGTGGCGGTGACAATAACAACGTCAGTGCTATAGATACTTCTAAATGGTTTCATCAAACCCAGCTTCCTAATGGCAACTCCTGGTATAACAACGAGCAGCAGCATTACACCAATCGTATAGAAAATACCTACGTGAGCGATGGAACCCTTAAAATTGTCGCCACCAAAGAGTCGTTTACAGATCAAGGCGTTACCAAACAATACACATCGGCCAGATTAAACTCTAAATATGCCTTCACCTACGGTCGAGTCGAGGTTCGAGCAAAATTACCATCAGGCGCTGGCACCTGGCCTGCTATATGGACGTTAGGCCAAAATATTAGTGAGCCCGGTGCTTACTGGGAGACTCAAGGCTTGGGTACCACCTCTTGGCCAGCCTGCGGTGAAATCGATATTATGGAGCACTGGGGAAACAATCAGAATAATGTGAAGAGCGCGATGCATACCCCATCCAGCTCAGGAGGAACCGTTAATATAGGCGGCCAGTTTATCTCCACTGCCTCATCTCAATTCCATGTTTACAGTATGGAATGGTCGGCGGATGAAATAATCTTTGCCGTTGATGGTAATGAGCATTACAGATATGACCCCGCAGAGAAAAATGCGGCCACATGGCCCTTTGATGCACCCCAATATCTACTGATGAATTTCGCCATAGAAGCCAGTATTGCCAGCAGCTTCAATCAGGATAAGCTGGAAGTGGACTACGTGAGAGTTTACGACCTAGATGCGGCCCCAGAGGATCTACCTGCGTGGCGGGACGAGTTCGACTGAACCCAAGGGAGAAATTATCTAAGAGCCCGTTTAGGTCTTTTCTGACCTAAACGGGCTCCAATCATATTACTGAAGATAGGTGTATGGGCTAACGAAGTTATCGGCAGTAATCCAAGCCTTTCACACATGCAGTCAGGTCATACCCGAGTCTTCCAGCTAGATTACAATAGGATTTAGCCACCTAGAGACTGATTAATCTGATTTAGCGTGGCCAAAGGATCTGCAGACTGCGTAATCGGTCGCCCAATCACCAGATAATCACTGCCGAGGGCAATGGCATCCTCAGGACTGACGATACGACGCTGGTCGTCTTCGGCACTGCCTGGCAAGCGTATTCCTGGTGTCACAAGTTTAAAATCTGCGCCCAAATCAGCCTTTAACGCACTGGCCTCCTGAGCGGAACAGACGACTCCCTGCAAGCCACAGCTCTTAGCCAACCGTGCAAGGTGCAACACTTGCTCAGTCGGGCTGTTAGATATACCCACTTGTTGCAAGTCGGGTTGATCCATACTGGTCAGCACGGTCACAGCAATCAGCAACATATCACTGCCCTTTTGTTCGAGACTATGCTGTGCCGCTTCCATCATACGGCCACCACCGCAGGCATGGACATTGGCCATCCACACACCTAGATCAGCTGCTGCGCTGATTGCATGGGCTGTGGTATTGGGAATATCATGGAATTTCAGGTCGAGGAATACATCAAAATCCCGAGCAACCAAGGCTTTCACCAGCTCAGGGCCCGCCGCGGTAAAAAGTTCTTTACCAACCTTAAGTCTGCACTGAGATGGATCAAGCTGATCCGCTAATGACAAGGCGGCCTGTTGATTATCGAAATCTAGGGCAACAATGACGGGAGAGTTTGAAGGCATAAGTCGGCTAATCCTTTTTGGTGGCGCGAGCCAATTTACG